>RCNJ01000252.1_pt1 | contig 32787 bp, 24 predicted proteins | sample 2041171 | NCBI WGS metagenome assembly RCNJ01 (sample SAMN09708213, study PRJNA481090) | feces metagenome | biome: feces | host: Pygoscelis adeliae | place: Antarctica: Rookery Lake | collected 2010-03-01 | reverse complement strand
TACGCTCGCGGCATCACAGGTGACCTGACATACGGACCACAAACCCTCGGCCACGCGGACGAACCCGGCACGATCCCGTCAGAGGAAACCGTCCCGGACCCCACCGACTCACTCGGCCACGTGCCGCTCTCCGTTGTCGTCGACTCCCCGTTCCGGCCTCATGACGCAGACCGTCCCCGCACCCCGTGGGCAGACACCGTCATCTACGAAGCACACGTACGAGGCCTGACCAAATTACTGCCAGACCTGCCCGAAGCGCTCCGTGGAACCTATGCCGGACTCGCACACCCGGCCACCGTCGCGCACCTGAAAGAGCTCGGCGTCACCGCAATTGAATTGCTGCCCATTCAGGCCTCAATCGCTGAGCCGCACCTGATCAAACCGCACGGCGAATCCCTGACGAATTACTGGGGGTACAACACCATCGGGTTCTTTGCCCCGCACGCGGCCTACGCAATGGCCGAATCCCGCGCCGCCGGCGCAAGCGCCGTCCTCGATGAGGTCAAAGGCATGGTGCAGATTTTGCACGAAGCGGGAATCGAAGTCATTTCGGACGTTGTCTACAACCACACCTGTGAGGGTGGCCCAGACAGTCTGCACCTGTGCTGGCGCGGCTTGGACAATAAGTCGTACTACCTGCACGACGGCGGCACCCCAAACAAAGTTATTGACGTCACCGGATGCGGTAACACTCTGGACTTCACCCACCCACGGGTCATCCAGATGACTCTGGACTCACTACGGTTCTGGGCTGAAGAAGTTGGCATTGACGGCTTCCGCTTCGACCTGGCGGTGACCCTCGGTCGGGACCAGTACGGGTTCCGACCCGACCATCCATTCCTTATGGCGCTACAAACCGATCCGGTTCTGAATGAACTCAAATTGATCGCAGAGCCCTGGGACATGGGTCCCGGCGGCTGGCGTACCGGGCAGTTCTCCGCGCCTATGGCGGAGTGGAACGACCGCTTCCGCAACACTGTGCGCACCTTCTGGCTCAGCGACGTCGCAGGAGCCGCCCATGGCCAGGCAGGTCACGGGGTACGCGAACTCGCCACCAGGCTAGCCGGATCCGTTGATCTCTTTGGTCTCGGCGACCCGCCCTTCCAGCGTGGCCCACACGCAGCTATCAACTTCATTACCGCCCATGACGGCTTCACCATGGCCGACCTCACCGCTTATGAGCACAAGCACAACGAAGCCAATGGCGAAAATAACCGAGACGGCACCAACGACAATAGGTCCTGGAACCACGGGTTAGAAGGCGAGCCCGAAAGTCACCCAGAACTCGCAGCGCAATCCGACGGGTACCTGCGGGCGCAGCAAATCAGATCTGCGCGACTGCGCACGCACCGCAACTTGCTCGCCACTTTGTTCTTCTCAGCCGGCACACCCATGCTCACCGCAGGCGACGAGTTTGGGCGCAGCCAGGGCGGCAATAACAACGCCTACTGTCAGGACAATGAAATCTCCTGGGTCGATTGGGACTTGGACCGCGAGCAGCAAGACCTGCTGGAAACAACCCAATACCTCCTCACACTGCGCCGCCACTTTTCTGCGCTGCGCACCCGGAACTTCTTCCGCGGACGCCCGCCTAGGAACGCCCCCGACGGCGGAGTTGACCTTGGGTGGTTCACCGCATCAGGGGAACCCTTCGCCGAGGGGCACTGGCATGATCCACAAGAGCGCACTGTGCAGATGGTGCGGCGTGGTGACACCGCTGGAGACCCTGCCGTGCTCGTCGTTTTCAACGGCAGTATGTACGACGTCGACGTCCAACTCGCCGAATCGCAGAAACTCAGTTGGTCCCTGCTGTGGGACAGTGCCTGGCACAGTCCGAGCACGCGTGGGCAAAACGAAATCAAGCCCAATACGGCAACAACTCAGGGCCTTACCGTCCAGCTTTACTCCACAGATCCGCACTTGCCGGTCACACTCGCATGATCCGCTAGAGTCGGCGATCATGACAGCCCCTGAAACGCTGCAAGAAATCGCGCACTGTGCGCGTGTTTTTCGGCGCAACGGACTACCGCTGCTCATTGCAGGGCACTCCGCAGGCCGGGACGTGTTCGGCCGAGCCGCCCCGTTCCTTCTGATCGTGCTGATCGGCCAGTTGAGCGGGGCCATAAAGCTCGATTGGTCACCCTCGGCGAACACCGCAGCCATTTTCGGTGCCATCACGGTGGTTGTCAGCGGTTATATGCTGCTCAACCGGGGCCGGGCCTGGGCCACGCTCCCCCAACGGGTAGACGCTGCAGAACTGGGCTTCTTCGTGCTCGCCCCAGCGGTACTGCCCCTGATGTTCGGTGGTCAAGTGCAAGCTGCAATCCTTACCGCCGCCGGCAACGCACTGCTCCTGACGATTGTGTGGTTTACCGTTCGCTACGGGTTGGGCTCCACACTGTGGTGGGGCGTTGCCCGCATTCTCAACGAATTAGCACTCAGCGTGGCTCGGCTGCTGCGGATGCTCCCGCTACTGTTGGTCTTCTCACTAGTGTTGTTCTTCAACGAACAGGTATGGCAAGTGTTCGACGCCATCCCTGCTCTGAGCAGCATCATTCTCGGCGGGATCTTTGCCGCGCTCATTCTCACCTCGCTGAGTTTGCGACTGCCGGGTGAGGTTGACGAGGTGCTCAATCATGCTGTCGAGCGCGTTGATGGAGCAGCGGACCTCACCACACTCACTCGGACGCAGCGGCTCAATGTCAATACAATGATGTTAGCCAGTCAGATCCTGCAAGTTCTCGTGGTCAGCTTGGGCGTGGGAGTGTTCTTCGTGATCATCGGAGTCCTGACAATTTCTGAACCCCTGCAAACCAGTTGGGCAGTTCAGGGTGGATCATGGCACGAGACTCTGCACATTGGCGGTACCACCTGGTACATCAGCCATACGCTCATCCGGGTGTCAGTTGCCATCGCAACCTTCACCGGGCTCTATTACGCAATTGCCATGCTGACTGACGCTGTCTACCGCACCGAATTTGTTGAAGCCATCACAGAACAGATGACCAATGTGACAGCAGCCCGAGTCCGATATCGAGCACTTCTTACCCCAACTGAGCATGTACTAGATGCTTAGCCCCCAATCAATGGATAGGTTCAGACTGTGACCATCAAACCGCTGCCCATCCAACCCACGCCAATCGGTCGGATCCCCGTCCTCGATGTCAGCCCCGTTCTGGAGCAAGGCCGCTGGCCTGCCCAGGCCGTCGTCGGCGAGGCAATTGCCATTCGGGCAACAGTTTTCCGTGAAGGTCATGAAGCCGTCGGGGCCACAGCCGTCCTCATCGACCCAACTGGTCGAGACCACTCCAGCGCCCGCATGGTTGACATCGCTCCGGGGATGGACCGCCTCGAAGCCAGGCTCGCACCCGACCGCCCCGGTGACTGGGCACTGCGGGTCGAAGGTTGGTCCGACCCCTACGGCACCTGGGCCCACGACGCCGAAGTGAAGGTTCACGCCGGAATTGACGTGGATCTGATGCTTGATGAAGGCGTGCGCGTGCTGAAACGTGCCGTCAAGCAGCCTCTTCTACCCCGCCTGAGCGCTGCGGTGCTCGAGCGCACCATCCAACTGCTGCAGGACACCACCATTACGCCACCAGAACGCCTCGCGCACGCAGTTAATGCGCAGGTGCGACAGATTCTCGTAGAAGATCACCCACTACGTGAAATGTTGACGCCGTCGGCAACCTACCCCCTACAGGTCGACCGCAAACTTGCGCTGGCCAGTGCCTGGTACGAGTTCTTTCCACGTTCTGAAGGCGCGCAGTACGACGCCGAAACTAAAAGCTGGGCCTCCGGCACCTTCGCAACTGCTGCCCAACGACTGCCCAAAATTGCCGAAATGGGATTCAACGTCGTCTACCTGACCCCTATTCACCCCATCGGGGACACATATCGCAAGGGCCGCAACAACTCGCTCGAGGCCCTGCCGGGCGACCCAGGCTCGCCCTACGCTATCGGATCAGCAGACGGCGGCCACGATGCGATTCACCCCGAACTAGGCACCTTCGATGACTTTGACAAGTTTGTTTCCGCAGCACGTGCGGAAGGCCTCGAAGTCGCCCTCGACTTTGCACTGCAGTGCTCTCCTGACCACCCCTGGGTCAGCGAACACCCAGAATGGTTCACCACCCGCGCGGACGGCACAATTGCCTACGCCGAAAACCCACCCAAGAAGTACCAGGACATTTACCCCCTGAACTTCGACAACGACCCACAAGGCATCTACACCGAAATACTGCGTGTTGTCCGCCTCTGGATCGCCCATGGCGTCACAGCCTTCCGGGTAGATAACCCCCACACCAAACCGCTTGAGTTCTGGCAGTGGCTGCTCGCCGAGATCCGGCGCACCGACCCCGAAGTCATCTTCTTGGCCGAAGCTTTTACCCGGCCCGCGATGATGCAAGCGCTCGCCATGATTGGTTTCCACCAGTCCTACACCTACTTCACCTGGCGTAACACGCGTGAGGAAATTGAGGAATACCTCACTGAAGTGAGCGACCCTGGTCAGGCCTGCATGCGGCCAAGTTTCTGGCCCACCACCCATGACATCCTGCCGCCCTACCTGCAGCATGGCGGTGAGCCAGCCTTTGCAATCCGTGCAGTTCTGGCCGCAATGGGCTCCCCCACCTGGGGCATTTACACCGGTTACGAATTCGCTGAGCGGGTTCCACGCCCTGGAGTTGAAGAGCAGATAGACAACGAAAAGTATGAGTTCAAGCCTCGGGATTGGGACGCAGTCGAAAACGGCGGCCTGACCGTCCTATTGACTGCGCTCAACGCAATCCGGGACGAGCACCCGGCCACTCAACAACTTCGCAACCTGACAGTGCACCCCACATCGAATGATCAGGTGGTGGCATTTTCCAGGCATCTACCCGGTCAGTTCACTGCCGACGGTAAACCTGAAACAATCATCACAGTGGTGAACATCGACCCCTGGAGCCCCCAGGAGACCATGGTGGACATCAACCTCGCTGCAATCGGACTCGCCGACCCCGGAACCGATGAACCCGTTTTCAATGCACATGATCTGCTCAGCGACGAAACATACGCGTGGGGCGCACGCGTATTCGTCCGTCTGGAACCACACAACCGCGTCGCACATATCATCAAGGTAGGCCACCCATGACCAACCGCAGCAGCCCCCGCTCTGCCACCAATTCCCCGCTGACCGGCTCAACCGCGATCGCTGCACTGCCAGCGAAACGGCAGCCGGTCACACCCCAAATGCCACGCGAACTTTCTGACGACCCACAGTGGTACAAAACCGCTGTGTTCTACGAAGTGATGATCCGGGCTTTCTCCGACTCTTCAGACGCGGGAAGTGGCGACCTGCGCGGACTTATCGCCCGGCTCGACTACATCCAGTGGCTCGGTATCGACTGCCTATGGCTGCCGCCCTTCTTCCCCTCACCGCTGCGCGACGGTGGCTACGACGTCGCCGATTACACGGCAATTGCTGGGCAGTACGGCACCATGGAGGACTTCCAGGAACTGATTGACCAAGCACACGCCCGAGGAATCCGGATCGTCATCGACCTCGTGATGAACCACACCAGCGACGCACACCCGTGGTTCCAAGCCTCACGTGCAGACCCCGAAGGCCCTTACGGCGATTTCTACGTCTGGAGCGACGACAACACCCGCTACGAAGATGCCCGGATCATCTTCGTCGATACCGAGACGTCAAACTGGACTTTTGACCCGGTCCGTCGGCAGTACTTCTGGCACCGGTTCTTCTCCCACCAGCCCGACCTCAACTTCGAAAACCCCAAAGTGGTTGAGGCCATGATGGATGTCACCCGCTTCTGGTGCCGCGCCGGAATCGACGGCTTCCGGCTCGACGCAGTGCCGTACCTCTTCGAAGAAGAAGGCACGAACTGCGAAAACCTGCCCCGTACCCACCAATTCTTGCGCCAAGTCCGGGCCATGATCGACGAGGAATTCCCCGACCGCATTCTGCTAGCGGAAGCTAATCAATGGCCCGACGAAGTAGTGGACTACTTCGGCACTGAGGAAGAACCCGAGTGCCACATGTGTTTCCACTTCCCAGTAATGCCACGCATCTACTACTCAATCCGAGACCAGCGGGCCACCTCGATTCTGGAAATTCTTGCGGATACCCCCGAGATTCCCGCCGGTGCACAGTGGTCGACCTTCCTGCGAAACCATGACGAACTCACCCTCGAAATGGTGTCAACCGAGGAACGTGCTGCCATGTACGGCTGGTACGCCTCTGATCCGCGTATGCGTGCCAACGTGGGAATCCGGCGCCGGTTGGCGCCACTGCTCGATAACTCCCGCAAAGAAATCGAACTTGCCCACGCTCTGCTGCTCTCCCTACCCGGAAGTCCGTGCCTGTACTACGGGGACGAAATTGGCATGGGAGACAACATTTGGTTGCCGGACCGCGACGCCGTCCGCACCCCGATGCAGTGGACCCCGGACCGTAACGCCGGATTCTCCAATGCGGACCCCGGCAAGCTCTACCTGCCGCCCGTGCAATCTCTGGTGCACAACTACCAAAGCGTCAATGTTGAAGCCCAACTAGCTCAGCCTGCGTCCCTGCTGCACTGGGTGCACGGAATGCTCACAGTGCGTCGTGAACACCCCGTGTTCGGCCTCGGCGACTTCGTTCCCGTGGACTGCGACAACGATGCAGTACTCGCCTTCCTGCGCACCAGTCCCGAAGAGACGGTGCTGTGCGTGACGAACCTGGCGGCGACTGCCCGTTCAGCTCATTTGAACATGCCCGAATACGCCGGCAGAGAGCTAGTTGACGCCTTTGGCGGTGCGGGCCTCGGCCAGGTAGGCGACGATGGCCAGATGTCTTGGACGCTGGGCGCACGCGACTTCTTCTGGGCGGTCGTCGTCCCAACCCCATAGTCTGTAAGACTCACCCAACGCTTAGGAAGGAACGCGTGGCTGTACGCACCGGAGTAGATCTGACCACGGAACTGAGCCCATTCCTGCCAGCCCCAGGTCCAACGCCGCAGGAGCTAGCAGCGCTGCGGACTTGGCTTCCAGGCAAACGCTGGTTCCCTGTAAAAACAGGTCTGGAGTCAATTGACCCCTGGCTAAGTGTGAAGTTTGCTGATGGCAGCGACACCGTCATCCACCTGCTGCGGGCACATGGTGCCTCCGGGAGCGCACTGGTCCACGTGCCAGTGCTACGCAGACCCAGTTCTGGTCACAATCCCGACCAGGCCGCTCCCGACGTCGGAACAGCTCCGGTGGCACCAGCGGGGTTCATCGGCAACGTTGACACAGACGAACTGATCGATGCCTTTCATTTGGAACAGTACTGGCAATCCTGGCTCACCTTGGCCCAATGGGGCGAGGACGACGACGCCGAGGTTCCGAGCCTGGACCTCACCGGTGCAACGTTCATCTCCGGAGAACAATCCAACTCGTCAATCATCTTCCCCAACGTCGCCGACGGCGCAATTCTGAAGGTGTTCCGCGGCCTCGCCGAGGGACCCAACCCGGACGTCGATGTGCCGCGAGCGCTAGTACAGACCGGGTGGGATGGTGTACCACGCCCCCTGGCTTGGCTTGAATTGACGTGGTCAGAACACAACACCGGTTTAATTGACCTTGGAGTGCTCTCCGAGTTTGTCGCAGGCGCATCAGATGGATTCCAGTTGGCTTGCGCCTACGCAGCGGGTAATCAGTCCTTCTCAACCGAAGCTCATCAGCTTGGGCAGACAATTGCCCAAATGCATCAGGCGCTGGTCACTGCGTTGCCGACCGAGCAGCACATGAGCATGGAATGGCTGCGCACCGAACTACGCCGACGTGCACGCAATGCCATCACGACGTACCCCGTGTTGGCTGCCCGTGCCGGCGCTGTTGAAACACTGCTGGGCCGCATCGGACAGTCAAACCCTGCACCGAACAGCCCGTCAGCAGACGACGGCGCCACGACCGAAGGAGACCTACCCGAGGCGCTGGTCACGCTGCAACACATTCACGGTGACCTTCACCTCGGGCAAGCACTCTTCTCTGAATCGACCGGCTGGCGAATTCTCGACTTTGAGGGTGAACCAATGCGGCCAGTTTCAGAACGCTTACGGCCCGACCTGCCCGTTCGAGACGTCGCCGGAGTTCTGCGCTCTTTTGACTACGCGGCAGCGGTGGGAGAAACCACCGACGTGAACTGGGTGGCAGACGCCCGCGAGGCATTCCTCGCTGGTTACCTCAGCGAGCAGCCCCCACAGTTCAGCTCCGAGCTACTCCAAGCGCTGGAACTCGACAAAGCCCTGTACGAAGTTGGGTACGAATCCGCGAACCGGCCCGACTGGGTCGCGATACCTCTTGCCGGCGTCGACCGCATCCTTGCTGAACAGAACGCGCACTAACTCACCCACCCAAAACAAGTCCCGCGGCCGGCTCACCGCCTGCCGCAATGCGTTGCCAACCCGAAGATGGAAAGGTGAGGACATGAACACTCCCACTTCTGCTCCGTTCCCAGTCGACTCCGAAGACCTCGCGAGCATCGCCGCTGGACGGCACCACAGCCCGCACTCAATTCTTGGACCGCATGTCCAGGACGGAACAGTTGTGGTCCGAGTACTGCGTCCCCTTGCCGACGAGGTGCAGATTGTGACGGCTGACGGCCAGTTCACAGCGCAGCACGAACACGACGGCCTATGGGTCGCGGTGCTGGATCAGGCGGAGGTGCCGGACTACCGACTACGCGTGCGGTACGGAACCGAAACAACAGATTCAGATGACCCGTACCGGTTCCTCCCCACCATTGGCGACGTCGACCAGCACCTGATTCGCGAGGGGCGCCACGAGGAACTTTGGCACGCACTCGGTGCCAACATCAAGAGCTATCAGGGCACACTCGGGGATGTGCACGGAACGGCATTCGCCGTCTGGGCGCCCAACGCACGCGCTGTGCGTCTCGTTGGTGACTTCAACCACTGGCAGGGCGCTTCACACGCCATGCGCTCATTGGGTTCCACCGGGGTCTGGGAGTTGTTCGTACCGGGAATCGATGCCGGTACTCGATACAAGTACGAAATTCTGGCCGCAGACGGCTCTTGGCGCCAGAAGGCCGACCCGATGGCCAAGGGCACTGAGGTTCCACCCGCAACCGCCTCCGTCGTGGTGGAGTCGTCCTTCACCTGGTCCGACCAGGACTGGCTGCAGCAACGCGCTGCACGTGACCAGCACAACGCCGCCATCAGCATCTACGAAGTGCACCTGGGCTCCTGGCGACAAGGCTTGAGCTACCGCGACCTCGCGACCCAGCTCACCGAGTACGTCGTCGACCTCGGCTTCACCCACGTAGAACTCATGCCGGTTGCCGAACACCCCTTCGGAGGGTCCTGGGGCTACCAGGTGTCCTCCTACTACGCACCCACGTCACGATTTGGGCACCCCGACGATTTCCGATTCCTCGTCGACAGCCTGCACCGCGCCGGAATCGGCGTGATCTTGGACTGGGTGCCCGCACACTTCCCGAAAGACGAATTTTCACTGGGCCGATTCGACGGCACACCGCTCTACGAAGACCCAGACCCACTACGCGGCGAACAACCCGACTGGGGCACCTACGTCTTCAACTACGGCCGCCCAGAAGTACGCAACTTCCTCGTGGCCAACGCCACCTACTGGCTCGAGGAATTCCACATTGACGCCCTCCGCGTCGACGCCGTGGCCTCAATGCTCTACCTGGACTACTCCAGAACAGCAGGCCAGTGGCACCCCAACGTGCACGGCGGCCGGGAGAACCTCGAAGCGATCGAGTTCCTCCAAGAGACCAACGCCACCGCGTACCGGCGCAACCCCGGCGCCATGATCATCGCCGAGGAATCCACCGCCTGGCCCGGCGTCACCAAACCAACTGACGCCGGCGGGCTCGGATTTGGGCTCAAATGGAACATGGGCTGGATGAACGACACCCTGCGCTACCTGGCAGAAGAGCCGATCAATCGTCGGTACCACCACTCAGATCTCACGTTCTCACTGGTCTACGCCTTCTCGGAGCAGTTCGTCCTACCCATCAGCCACGACGAAGTTGTGCACGGTAAAGGCTCACTGCTGGGCAAGATGCCAGGTGGAGAATGGCAACGCTTCGCTGGAGTGCGCAGCCTGCTGGCCTACCAATGGACCCACCCGGGTAAGCAACTGCTCTTCATGGGCAGTGAGTTTGCCCAGTCCGCAGAATGGGCTGAAGGTTCCTCCCTGGACTGGCACCTGCTCGAGCACGCCAACCACCAGGGTGTGCAACGCCTGGTGCGCGACCTCAATACCTTCTACCGCGAAACCCCGGCGCTCTTTGCTCAGGACCACGACCCAGCAGGTTTCGAATGGTTGGACTCAACAGATGCTGACCGGAACCTGCTCGCTTATCTGCGAAAAGACCAGGACGGCAACCAGGTTGCGGTCGTGATCAACTTCGCCGACACCACACACGAAGACTGGCGTCTAGCACTTCCCACAGGCGGAACATGGCGCGAAGCGCTGAACACTGACTCGGAAAACTACGGTGGATCCGGAGTCGGCAACCTCGGGCGCGTGACCGCCGAAGAGGTCCCCTGGAACGGACGCGAGCACTCCGTCACGCTGCGGGTACCCCCGCTGGGTGCGGTGTTCCTTACGCCGGAAAACTAACCACAAAGCAAAAGCCAGGTACGGCGCCCGATGGGGCGTCATACCTGGCTTTTGCTTTGCCCCTCAAGGGGCAACGCAATCGGTTAGTACAGAGCGTTGGCCAGTGCCCGACGCGCTGGTCCGACCCGTGGGTCGTCATTGCCAAGAATTGCAAAGAAGTCGACTATCCGTGCGCGCACGGTCTCCCGGTCACTATCACTGGTGTCACGCACCAGGTCAATGAGTCGGCCAAGGGCGTCGTCAGCCTTGCCACCGCTGAGATCAAGGTCGGCCACGTCAAGCTGGGCCTGCAGATCTTCCGGTTGCTGAGCTGCGCGGTCCCGCACCTCAGCCAGAGACATTGCCGATACCCGCTCCAGCAGCTTCACATTGGCCAGTCCGGCAGCGGCGAGGTGATCGCGCGGGTCCTCCTTCAACGCTTGGGTGTAAGCCGCTATTGCTACCCCAAAATCATCAGCTTCAATAGCGTCGTACGCGGCTTGGTGCAGCGGAGGCAACTCTGGCTCCGGCTCCGCTGTCGGTTCCGGATCCTGATCAGGTGCATTCGGGTCCGGGAGCCTGCCCGTGATGCCGTTACTTTTCGCGGCCTCAAGCAACTGCCCAAACACGTCCCGCACCTGCGCGTCGTCAGCAATTCCTTGGAACAGTGGAACAGGCTGACCACCCAGGACCGCCACCAGAGTTGGCACGCCCTCCGACTGGAACGCCTGCGCAATTGTGGGGTGCTCTTTCACATCCACCCGGGCGAGCAAAATCTGACCGCTGAACTCATCGACAACGGCGCCAAGCTGGGTGGCAAACTTCGCGATGGCGTCATCTGTTGGAATCCACAGGAGCACAACAACGGGAAGTTGTTTGGACTGTTCAATCAGGCTTTCAAAGGTCTGCGCCGTCACATCAACGACAAAACCGCCAGCGGCGGGTGCTCCGCCGGGTTCACCCGGCGCAGGCGCGGACGGTCGGCTCAGAGCAGACAGGTCCACCGCTCCACGAACATTCAGATCTGGTCCAGAGGCTGGTTGGCTCATCTGTTCTCTTCCTCGCTCTCACACTGGTACTTACATCAGGACGGATGCGAACTGACTAGTTTGGTTTGTCAGCCGACGTGGCAATATGTTCAACCCCGACGACGGTTGCAGCTTCTCCGGAATCAGCCGGTGGAACATAAATCGCTATGACTGTGGTGTAACCAATGCTCATAGAGTTTTTGATTTTCAATTTGCTGTTCTTCGTCAGCGCCTTTTCTACCGGGTTACTCGGGGCCAGAATTGCGCCCTTCTCCGCCACGCGGTCTTCGACTGCGCTGAGCTCGCCCACCACGAGGGCCCCATCCTCAAAAGAGCTCAAGGCATAAACCGACGACTCCACTGGGGTGAATTTCAGTGTCTGCTTACCGTCGGCTGCTTTCAACGCTTCGTTCTGCAGTTTGTTGTTCGTTGCGATCGCCTCGCGGAACCGATCAGATTCGAAGTCTTCGGCAAAATCTGACTTCTTCCCCTTGTTCAGGAGGTCAGCATAATTTTCAATGCTTTCCTGCGGGGTCATGATCAAGCCCGATGCATCCGGAGCCAACTCTGGCGACCCGGTGGTGGCATTGGCAAAACTCTTCAATTCGACTTCAGGAAAGAGCTTGACCCAGCCCCAAAGCTTGTACTTAGCCCGGGCAGACGACTGCTGTAGCACCAGCAACCGCTGAGTCTGTAGTTCGGGTTGCACTGAGACAGCAAAAGCAGTCCGAGGCCAATCCAGCGTTGTAGGAACCATCACGCCCTCCAACTCGGTGGGAATCGCCGTGATGTCGTCAGTTGACTTGTTCTGCTTGGCCACAGCAAGTTCGCTCTTGCGAATTTCTAGCGCCGGCCCACTCAAACGCCTGCTCAGCGCACCGGCCTCCAACTCAGTTTCAGCCTTTTCAAGGACCGAGCCAACGTCGCTCAGGATTGCTTCCTCCTGCTTGGCATCAATAACAGGAGGAGCCATCACGGGTGCGGGGTCAGCTTGCGGTGTGGGCAGGGGATCTGCGCACCCGGCAAGGAACAACAGCCCTGCGACTGCCAATGCACAAGGACGGATGGCTTTACGTGCTGGTCTCATTCCTTGTCCCCTTCTGAAGCGTCGTCAGTATTCTCCGGTGCGTCCCAACTCTGTTGGAAGCCCCAAGCCTTACGCCAGGCATCCGCACGGTTGCGATCCTGCGCAGTCAGTTCACTATTCTCCGCTTCAGGCGGCGTCGCGACCTGCGGGAAAGACCCTGTAACAGCTGAAATCGAGGACCGAATTGATCTGGTGGAACGCACAGAACGTGTCGAGCGGGCGGACCTTACCGACGACCTGGTCTGCGGCGTGGCCGGTGCTAATGCATCGGGTTCCGGAGCGCTGTGCCCCCCTGCAACGTCATTTCCTGCGCCGTGCTCTCGTACATCGTGCTCTCGTCCATCGCTTTCTGGTAGGTCGTGCCCTTGCGCATCATCGTCTTGGTCAGCAGGCTCGGATCGGCGTCGCTTCAGCCGACCAGACCGGCGGGTGCGCACTTGCTCAGCGGCCTCGCGCTCCGCCATCTCGCGAAGTTCGCGGCGAGACATCGGCTGGTCGGCCGGTTCATCGGCTGCGACTGGGGTATGCGAGACCACAGGTTTCGTTGGGCCTGCAACCTGGGACGTTGCAGCCCCTTCGAGCATGCCGGTCCGGTTCTCGGTGGACTCTGCTGCCGGTTGCCGGACTGGAGCACTAGCACCGGAAACGGCAAGCGGTTCCGTACCTGAGTCATCAGCCGTTCCCGGCTCGGAAACAGTAAGCGTCTCGGATTCAGAGCCGTGACTGTCCGCAACAGCATCCGAGCGTCGAGGCCTCGACCTCACGACCCGGTCCGACACCGAAGATTTGCGGCGCGCGGACAAGAAAAGGAGTAGCCCGATCAGGACTAGAACAGTGCCAACCGCAATTCCGGGGACCATCAGCGGTGTACTGACTTCACGTTCCCACCTCAACGCTAGTTCGGGTGGTGGAGCGTTATCACCTGTGTTTGCGACCAGGAGTAGCAGGCGGTCATTCGGGGTGCTGCTTGACCACGTCAAAGTTGCCTGCTCGTCGCCAGTGGCGCTTTCCAACCACATGTCTGAACCCGCAGGGCTAGGGCCGACCAGCCCGGATCCCGCTGTCGCGGGGACTTCAGCGTCATCTTCTGCAGGTTCGGACTCGCTGTTGTCTTCCTCGTCCTTACTGTCATCTGTCTCAGAGTCAGATTCCACTGCAACGGTGTCGCCCGCCACCTGAGAGGTGTTCAATGCTTCCCAGGACTGCAACCCCGTCACCAAGGTGTGTGCGTCATCCCCTACCCAGCCCAGCACATCGTTTTCACGACCGATTGCCAGCACGACTTCGCCATCGTTCGTTTGGCCATCGGCGGTGCGGGAGGCCGTCACTGTCACGACGTCACTCACAAGACCGAGGACTCCCGGATCTGTGATCAGCAGTGTGGTGCCCTCGCCGGACACAGCACGCGCTTCAACGATCTCGTCTGGCTTCCAGACGGTCCCCGACGCTACCGCCAGTCCGACCGTTGTCAGCCCGAGTACCGCAAGCACCGCGGCAATTACTCGCTGCAGCAACAGTTCTTCCCTTCGTGTACGACATTCCAGACTACGGCTCTACCTGCGCAAACGCCGACAATACCAAGCAGCGGACTGTCAATCCGCACTGCATCTGCACGTCTTGGGCACGAAGGGGTGCAGAAATACGTGCCCTGCAAGCATCTTATGCAGTTTCACCGATAGTCTGGGGGCGCAAGGAAATCCCACCAGGAAACAGTATTGGTCGGCCCGTGCCTTTCATGGCCCGACCGCGGAGGTCAGTTGTGTCTCAAGACGGTCCCCTCTTTCCCATCGTGATGCGCGGTTACGACCGCGGTCAGGTGGACGGAGAACTCACTCGGCTCAAGAAGCAACTGGAATCCACGCGGTCCCAGGTCGAAGCCCTTGACTCTCGTGCCATGCAGGTCAGTGGTGAACTCTCCGAAGCGCAGCAACAACTGCGTGAGGCCGAACGCCCCACATACTCGGGGCTCGGCTCGCGCATTGAACACCTGATGCGCTCGGCTGAAGAACAATCATCTGACGTCGTCGCTCAAGCCAATGCCCAGGCATCAGATGCGATGGCACGTGCCAAACTCGCTTCCGGACAAATCCGGGCCCGCGCTGAAAACGAAGTCGCAGAATTAGTCGCAACCGCCCGGCGCGAATCCGAAGAACTGCGCTCAGGAGCGGCAACTGAGGCAGAAAGCACTCTCACCTCCGCGCAGCGTCGCGCCGAAGAAATGGTCGGTTCAGCCGAACGCGAATCCGCACGCATTTTGGGCGCCGCTAAAACAGAAGAGAGTGAGCGCCGCGCCACACTGGAGCGGGAGCTGGCCACCCTCAGCGCGACAACAGAACGTGAAACAACAGAATTACGCGTCACAACCGAACGGGAAGCCGCTGAACTACGCAGTTCAACCGAATCGGAAACCACCGCCCTGCGCGAAGAAACTGAACGCTACTCCGAAGACTTGCGCCAGAACACGGATGCGGAAACCAGCACCCTGCGGCAACGGACAGAATCTGACGTCGCAGCGCTACGCGCCGAAGCGGAAACCGAAACCACACAACTGCGCAACACAACCGCGCGCCAAGTCGCTGAACTCCGTCAAAACGCAGAGAAGGCCGCCGCAGAACTGCGCGCCAGTTCACAGAGCTACGCCGACGAGTTGCGCGAAGAAGCCGACCAGGAAACAACGGCCCTCCGGCAGCGGGTGGAAAGCGAGATCAAGGCCCAACGCACCGAAGCAGACCAATACGCCGCGCTCACCCGGACCACTGCCGACCGTGAGGTCTACGAGCTGCGCACCTCAGTAGCAACCGAAGTCGACGTCACTCGCAGTGAAGCCGAGGCAGCCGCGAAGTCAGCACGAGCCGCAGCTGACCAGTACGCCACGAAGCTGCGTGCAGAAGTGCAACGCGAAGTTGCTGAGCTCCGCGACCAAGTCACTCTCGAAGCGGATAACCTCACCGAGGTCACCACCCGAGAGACCACCGAACTGCGCGAGCAAACTGAACGCGACGCAACAGAACTCCAAGAGACGGCAGACCGCGAATCCGCCGACCTGCGGGAAAGCACTCGTCTCGAAGTTGAAGCACAGCGCCTTGAGGCACAACGAGCCGCCGCAGCGACCCTCGCAGCCGCAAAAACAGAAGCCGATGCACTGCTGGAACAGGCCAGGCAATCCCTGTCCGATGCGGAACTCGAAATCGCATCGCGCCGCGAAGAGGCAGAACGTGCCGACTCCGAGCGACACGAGAACGCACGTGCAGAGTCTGAACGCATGGTCAATGATGCAGAGGCCCACGCGGCTGATGCTGAGCAGCGAGTGGCACGAGCCGTTGAGCAAGCAGAAAAGATCCGCAAAGACAGCGACGAGCACTCCAAGGAGTTGCTGTCCAACGCTCGAAGGAACGCCGATAAGGTCGTCTCCCAAGCTCGGGAGCATGCAGAAAAAACTCTGTCCGACTCCATCAGCGAAGCCGACAGCGAACGCACAACCGCTCAGCGCCAGGTTGAAGACCTCAACAAGCAGCGCGAAGCGATCACGACCTACCTTGATGAGTTGCGGTCACTACTAGGCGGCGACCCAATCCCTAGCCCGACCATGTTGGAGAAGGCTACTCAGGCCGAAGAGTCGTTCCACGCCGCGCAGGAAGGCCTCCCCGACCTGCCGGCGATCTCCGCAGAGTCGGCACCATCGGCGCCATCAGCACTCTTCGCTGAGCCCGAGCAGTCACCACAGTCGGTCATCTCCGCGACATCAAGCACGTCCGCGGATTCAGCGCTTTCCCCTGAGAGCGCGCAGTCAGCGGGCTCAGCGCCGTCTGTGTCTTCGTCCGCATCTGCGCCCAGCGCGCCTTCCGCAAACGAAGCTTCGCATGGCACCATCCATGTTCCCGAGGTCGTTAACGACGATGCGCCGACAGCGACGCAGGCAAACGCCACAGCTAGCGTCGAACCCGGCAATGATGCAGCGTCCGGATTGGGAACCGCTCCAGGACATGACCGCGCACCGGCCACAAGGACACCCAAACGGTGAGCACCGCAATATCAGTGACTGCAGGGCCACATGCATGAAGAGACTGAAGACTGGCCTGCGCAGCGGCGTGCCGATGCGCAGGCTCGTGGCAAGCACCTAGCCGAGGCACAGGCCCGAGAGGTGGCCCAAGCAGAAGAACTGATTGTGCAGTTCATGGCGCGCGTTAAAAAAGCTCAGGTCCCCCCAGAGCGACTCATTGCGAACAATCTCAGTGGCGACGGCACCGTCCGCACCACACAGCACGGCTGGTATATCCGCACCAACCGCAGTGCCGCCATCGGGGTAGACGGAAAGTTCTACCTGATGCTTGCCGACGGCGGCTTACGTGCGTGGCTCCGAGGTGTCACCCTCACCCCTAGCCCACCGCCTCTCGTGCTCGGAGCCAGCGGCCGAGATGGCGACTCAATCTCATTGCAGAAAGCGCTCAATCGAATCGCACCCGAGTGAGGGCGGTGCCTACCGGGCTACTGCACGCGGCGCATCAGGGCCGCCACGAGTTCAGCGACTTCGGCTGGTGCCTCCACAGCAGTAAGGTGACCGACCCCTGCGATGATGTCAAAACTGCCCTGCTGAGCTACATCCGCCATGAGGCGAGAGCCAGCCACTGGCGACAACGTGTCCTCCTCACCAACGACAACACTCACTGGTCCCGAAAACTGACTCAGCGCGTCTGTGCGGTCGGGCCTTGCGGCCATAGCCCGCTGCGACCACGAGACAGCAGCGGGGCTCTGCTCACTGATCCAGTCCCTCAGTTGGTCCACAACTTCGGGACGCGTTGCGGCCGTCGTCTCCCCCACCACAGTGGTCGCCATACCAAGGACTGATTCCACGCTCCCCGTGGTCTGGACCTCATGGGCAATCTGCAAACGGCTAGTTTTGCCTTGCTGCAAGTCAGCGGTAATTTTCGTATCGAACAAGCCCAGACCGGCAACAAGTTCAGGATGCGTTTCGAGTAACGCCAGCGCCACATACCCACCCATGGACAGCCCGATAAACACCGCATGGCTCAAGCCAGCGTCAGCGACCGCAGCGGCGACGCCGTCTGCGGCCAGATCCAGTGTGGGTGCGGGGCTAGTGTTCAAATGCTGAGCAAGTTCTTCTGGGGAGGGTGCACTCCCAAGGCCGGGGAGGTCGACGGTGTACACCGCAAACCCAGTCGGTAGCCCGGCGATCATGACATCCCACATACGACTGTCCAGTGGGAAGCCATGCAGCAACACCAATGGGATACCGGCGCCCTCTCGTCGCTGGTGCAAGGTCAAAGGCACCGGCCGCACGTCATCGGCGGCAGTAGTCACATCTTCAGTCGGCTTCTCGGCACGTGGCACAGGAACTCCTTCTGCGTAGCTGACCACGGCTTCGTTGCCGTGGCTCCTCCCTCAATGCTACTGATCATCACCGTTCTCGCCAGTGCCATTCTCAGCCATCTCGTAAGGTCCACTCCACGTGGTGGGCAGATCACCGGTGCCTGGGCAGACCCTGGCCACAATTTCGTTCAGCACCCGGCATACATGGTTTTCTCCCACCCAGAGGTGCTTAGCTTCGGAAACAGCAATGACTTCAGCGTGCGGCACGATTGCGAAACGCTCGCGTGCCTCCTCGGGCCGCAGGAACGTGTCGAATTCTGGGATGAGCGCAATGAGGGGTTTGCCAAAGTCGTTCCAGGCAGCGAGCTCTTCATCCGTGGTTTTTTGTAGCGGCGGGGCCAACAGGATGGCACCTGCTATCGATGGGTCCGCACCATATTTCAGGGCGAGGTCAGTTCCGAACGACCAGCCGACCAGCCACCGGTTGGGCAGATCATGGAATTCTGCGAACTCGATCGCAGCAAGCACGTCAAAGCGCTCGGCAACGCCGTCGTCGAAGGTTCCCTCACTTGTGCCCCGGGGCGACGATGTCCCCCTGGTGTTGAACCGCAGCACCGCCAAGTCTGCAAGTGCTGGCAGCCGCCACGAAGCTTTGCGCAGCACGTGGGAATCCATGAATCCACCGTGCGTTGGCAAGGGGTGCATCATGATTAGTGTGCCCCGAGCGGGGCCGTCCACCGGAGTGGCCAGTTCGCCGACCAGCGTCAAACCGTCAGCGGTGTGCAATTCAATGTCCTCACGCTGTGCAGGCAACACGGTGAGGGCGCGGATCTCTGTGAACTCATCATCTGTTTTCATCGCATTCGACCTTACCGAGTCACCAGTGGCGTTTGGTGCCTTATCTCCCCCAGCAGGACGTGATCTTGGTCGCCTTGAGGCCGATTAGCTTGTCTACGACGAGTTAAAATCCGCGCTCCCAACACGTCACGTGCCAGTGTCTGCGGTCCGCTAAAGCGGCCTCTGCACCGAAGAGAGAGTCATCTGCCCACGCGACGACGTGCGGCGTTCCGGCGGTAATCATTTGTTGGCAGCCTGGGCAGCGATAAGCCTTGTCTGAGGACCGGATGCGCTGCACAGTCCACTCCTGACCGCGGCGCGTCACGGAGTTACGGCCGCCGCGGGCACGCTCTATATCGAGCTCCACGTGCGGCTGCCCCCACGGACGCCGGGATGATCTTCGACCCATGACCTCATTGTGCCTCGACTCACCGTGGGCTTCGAACCAGTCGCAACTTCGCTTGAGGGAGGTGGCGAGGTGACGGCGGGGCGCGATCAGCGTTTTCACAGTATTGGGCCGTATTGTGGACCCGTTACCCATCATGGTTCGGTTAATCCAACGTTTGATGATGCCCCACGTCTGTAAGGATTCTGTGTGAAAAAATCAACCTCCCGCAGCCTCGTAGCGCTCGCACTTGGAGCTGCTCTGGTGCTGACCGGATGCTCGTCCTCCGACGACAAGGCTAAGGACAACAACGAAGCCGTTGCAGGGCAAGGGCCGGAGGGCGCAACCCCTGACGCAGCCACGGCGCTTCAGGACATCAAGACTTTGAAGTCTGTCAAGGTCAAAGGCGAGCCAGGTGAAGCTCCCGCGTTGGAGTTCGATACCCCGTTGACCGTGACAGACACCGCCGCACTTGTGATTGATGCGGGTGACGGTGAGGAAATCAAGGCAGGCGATACGATTTCATTCCACTCTGTGGCCTACTCCGGCTCCACCGGGGAAATACTCGAGGGGAGTGACTCTTTTGGCAAGGACCCAGAGGCTCAGCCTCTCGACCCGGGGCAAGTGGCCCCGGCCTTGCTGGACGTTCTGATTGGCGAGAAGGTGGGCACGCGATTCCTGCTTGCTAACCCGGTCATGCAAGAAGGCGACTCGGTGATTGTGGCGCTCGAGGTCATCGGTACCAAAGAAACGCCCAAACCACTTGATCGCGCCGTCGGCGAAGCTGTAACTCCCGAGGACGGTCTGCCTACAGTCACGCTTGACGACACCGGCAAGCCAAGCATCGACATTCCCAAGGGCTACGGTGCCCCTGACGGCCTAGTGACCCAACCCCTCATCAAGGGGGACGGCGATGTCGTTGAGGCGTCAAATACGATCGTCGCGGACTACACCGGGTGGAAGCTTGACGGCGAAGTCTTCGACTCCTCTTGGGAGCGGGGCGAGCCGTCAACATTCCCCCTCGGCGGTGTTATTGAGGGTTGGACTGAGGGCCTGTCTGGTCAGACAGTTGGCAGCCAGGTGCTGCTCGTCATCCCACCAGAGTTGGCCTATGGCGACGACGGCGACCTCGCCGGTGAAACCCTAATCTTCGTGGTGGACATTCTCGCTGTCAGCTAGGGTTCGAGTTCTGACAAAACTGTCCTGGTCCCAAGAGTTGGGACCAGGACAGTTTTATGCACGTCGCGGCGCATTCGCAGGGTGGGTCAGAACGCCCAGTCCTCGTCTTCGGTGGTCTCGGCCTTGCCAATGACGTAAGACGAGCCAGAGCCACTGAAGAAGTCGTGGTTCTCGTCCGCGTTGGGGCTCAGCGCCGAGAGAATCGATGGGTTCACGTTGGTCTCTTCCTTCGGGAAGAGCGCTTCGTAACCCAGGTTCATTAGGGCCTTGTTCGCGTTGTACCGCAGGAACTTCTTCACGTCCTCCGTGAGCCCCACCGGGTCGTAAAGTGCTGCGGTGTACTGCACCTCGTTCTCGTACAGTTCATGCATCAACTCGAAGGTATAAGCCTTGAGGTCGTCCTGACGCTCCCGAGATTCCTTCACCACCGCACGCTGATACTTGTAGCCGATGTAGTACCCGTGCACAGCCTCATCCCGGATGATTAGGCGGATCAGGTCAGCGGTGTTGGTGAGCTTGGCCCTGCTGGACCAGTACATCGGTGCGTAGAAACCGGAGTAGAACAGGAACGACTCCAGCATCACCGAAGCGACCTTGCGCTTGAGCGGGTCATCCCCCCGGTAGTAGCTGAGGATGATTTCTGCCTTGCGCTGCAAGTTCTCGTTCTCTTCCGACCAACGGAAGGCCTCGTCAATCTCCGGGGTGGAGATCAGCGTGGAGAAAATCGAGGAGTACGACTTGGCGTGCACTGACTCCATGAACGCAATGTTCGTCAGCACTGCCTCTTCGTGCGGCGTCACGGCGTCAGGGATCAAGCTGACAGCACCGACGGTGCCCTGAATCGTGTCAAGAAGAGTAAGCCCCGTGAACACCCGGGTCGTCATGTTCTTCTCGTCTTCAGACAGCGTTGCCCACGACTGGATGTCATTAGAGATGGGGATCTTCTCAGGTACCCAGAAGTTACCGACTAGGCGGTCCCAGACTTCAAGGTCCTTCTCGTCTTCGATTCGGTTCCAGTTAATCGCCTGGACCCGGTCGACCAATCTTAATTTTCCGGACATGGTGCTTCTCCTTACACCCGGCTGTGGGCCGGGAGGTTTACGACAGGTGCGGGCTCAGGTCAGAGCATGCAGGAAACGCAGCCCTCAATCTCGGTGCCCTCGAGTGCGAGCTGACGCAAGCGGATGTAGTAGAGCGTTTTCACGCCCTTACGCCATGCGTAAATCTGCGCCCGGTTAACCTCACGCGTTGTGGCGGTGTCCTTAAAGAACAGCGTCAGGGACAGGCCCTGGTCCACGTGCTGCGTGGCAGCGGCGTAGGTGTCGATAATCTTCTCGTAGCCAATTTCGTACGCATCCTGGAAGTACTCCAGGTTGTCGTTCGTCAGGTAAGGCGCTGGGTAGTACACGCGGCCGAGCTTGCCTTCCTTACGAATCTCAATCTTGGCCGCAATGGGGTGGATCGATGACGTCGAGTTGTTGATGTACGAAATCGACCCCGTCGGAGGCACTGCCTGCAGGTAGCGGTTGTAGATTCCGTGCTGCATGACGGAGTCCTTCAACGCTGCCCAGTCCGCCTGGGTCGGGATTGCGACCTCTGCAGTTGCGAAAAGATCCCGCACTCGGTCCGTTGCCGGCAGCCATGCTTCATTCGTGTACTTATCGAAGTACTCACCAGTGGCGTAAGTGGAGTCCTTGAAGTCGCTGAAGAACTCCCCACGCTCAATCGCCAGCCGGTTCGAAGCCGCAATCGCGTGATAAGCGATTGTGTAGAAGTAAATATTTGTGAAGTCGATGCCCTCTTCAGAGCCGTAGTACACCCGCTCCCGAGCCAGGTAACCATGCAGGTTCATCTGCCCCAGCCCAATGGCGTGGCCACTTTCGTTTGCCAGTCTGATCGAAGGAACAGAATCGATGCTGGTCTGATCTGAGACCGCAGTCAGTGCACGGATAGCGACGTCAACCGTTTTGGCAAGGTCTGGTGAGTCCATTGCCTGGGCAATGTTCATCGATCCGAGGTTGCACGAAATGTCCTCGCCAATCGTGTCGTAAGACAGATCAGCGTTGTACGTCGACGGCGTCGAGACCTGCAAGATTTCCGAGCACAGGTTCGAGTGTGTGACCCGGCCCTTGATGGGGTTGGCCCGGTTCACGGTGTCCTCGAACATCACGTACGGGTAGCCGGATTCGAACTGCAACTCTGCCAAGGTCTGGAAGAACTCTCGCGCCTTAATCTTCGTCTTGCTGATGCGCTCGTCGTCGACCATGTCGTAGTAGTTCTCACTGATCGGCACATCAGCAAATGGCTTGCCGTACACCCGCTCCACGTCATAGGGCGAGAACAAGTACATGTCCTCGTTCTTTTGCGCGAGCTGGAAGGTGATGTCCGGAATGACCACACCCAGAGAGAGGGTTTTGATCCGGATCTTCTCATCAGCGTTCTCACGCTTGGTGTCCAGGAAGCGGTTAATGTCCGGGTGATGCGCGTGCAAGTACACCGCGCCGGCTCCCTGACGGGCACCGAGCTGGTTCGCGTAGGAGAAAGAGTCTTCCAACAGCTTCATCACAGGAATGACACCGGAAGACTGGTTCTCAATGTGCTTAATGGGGGCGCCGTACTCGCGCAGGTTACTCAGCAACAGTGCAACGCCGCCGCCACGCTTGGAGAGCTGCAACGAGGAGTTGACTCCACGGGCGATCGACTCCATGTTGTCTTCAATCCGCAGCAGGAAGCAGGAAACTGCCTCGCCGCGCTGGGCCTTGCCCGCATTCAAGAATGTGGGTGTTGCTGGCTGGAAGCGGCCCGCGATGATCTCTTCAACGATATCGAGTGCGGCCTGCTCTTCGCCGTCAGCCAGGCTGAGCGCAACCATGCAGACACGGTCTTCGTAGCGCTCGAGGTACCGCTCGCCATCGAAGGTCTTCAGCGTGTATGAGGTGTAGTACTTGAAGGCACCGAGGAAGGTCTGGAACCGGAACTTCTTGCTGTAAGCCAGGTCAAAAAGCTTAACGATAAACTCATCGCTGTAGCGCGCCAGCAGTTCAGGGTCGTAGTACTTGTTCTCCACGAGGTACTGCAACTTCTCCTCGAGGCTGTGGAAGAACACCGTGTTCTGGTTCACGTGCTGCAGAAAGAATTGCCGCGCCGCTTCCCGATCCTTTTCGAACTGGATGTTTCCATCAGGTCCATACAGGTTGAGCATCGCGTTCAATGCGTGGAAATCGAGTTCACCCTCACCTGCGACCGACGTCGTTGTCATGCCGAGATCTGTGACTGTTGTTGCCAAAACTTCCTCAATCCTTCAGTGACGCGTTGCACGTCATCAGATGTGCCGAAGACTTCAAAGCCGTACAGGTACGGCACTTGGCACTTCGTGGAGATGATTTTGCCGGCGAGGCAGTAGCCCTCACCGAAGTTGGTATTGCCTGCGGCGATGACTCCGCGGATCAATGACCGGTTCGTCGGGTCATTGAGGAACTTAATGACCTGACGCGGGACGGCTCCTCCTGTGTGCCCCCCACCGTAAGTGGGAGTGACCAACACATACGGTTCCGTGGCAGTTAGGAACCCGTCCTTGGGGCGCAGCGGGATGCGCTGCGCGGGAGTACCGAGTTTCTCAATGAAGCGCTCGGTGTTCCCTGACGCACTCGAGAAGTAGATAATCGAGGTCATCTCTCCCCCTTACACAGCTATGGGCCGGTACGCCGGCCCGGCTAAATGCTCAGGCGACAGCGGAAGCGGCAGCGGTCACCAGGTTGTTGATCTGATCCGGCCGGAAGCCAGACCAGTGCGTGTCCCCAGCGACGACAACCGGTGCCTGCATGTAGCCCAGCCCTCGCACCATTTCGAGGGCTTCAGTGTCCTGGCTGATGTCGACGATCGTGTACTCGATGCCCTTTTTGTCCATGGCACGGTAAGTGGCGTCGCACTGGACACAAGCCGGCTTGCTGTAGACCGTGATGCTCATTTTCTTCCAGTCTCCTCTGAGGTGGTGGTTTCTGCGCCGAACCTGATCGATTCGTTCCGCCGAGATTGTGGTGAAATCCGTTGAGATTCCACTAGTGGAATTACATCGGTGTTGTTCAGATGCACTATGACCGTTAATGCAATGGAATGTGGTCGCGATTAAACACTGCCCCCTTGTGAGCGGTCGGTGCCTCGCTGACGCACTAACACTACACCTAGTGGTGACTAATGTGCAGCACCCCTACATGTTCGGTCTCGAACGTGGCTGACGGGCAGTTGTCAAATCGCTTTTCACCTGTGGGTGAGCCTGTGGAGAGACCGGGGGAACCAGCTTCCGGTGACCCAGTGGTCCCGTCCCGAAACACGAAAAGCACCGGAATCCTAGTATCCACCGAGCCTGTGACACCGCGGATCAACGCTGCTTCCGACGTAAGGATGACCCCCTGGCCGCTCCCAGACTCGCCTGCATAGAGGCAGAAAAAATCATCCACAGTCGGTGGATAAAGTTATCCACCGACTGTGGATGATCAGTTTTCGCTCAGCCAAACAGGACAGAAACGAGACTCACTTCACGCGCCTAGGTGTGTCGCGCTCCGAACCGTAGCTGCGAGTGCCTCATTGTCGATCTGCTGCGCGGTCCGCACCCGGAATGTATGTTCCTCACCGGGCAACAGTGTGATCAATGCGTCATCGACCACGGCATCGGCAGCCGCACGGTCAGCAACAAGGGTGAGATCCTGCACGTAGCCGGTTGAGCCGACAGTGACGTCGTATCCATCCGGTGCAGAGGTTATCTGCACATTGAGCGCACCCGCGGGCAACTGCTCCCACGGGATGTCACTGTGCACCTTCCGGATCTCACCCAGACGGACGACGAGCATCTCGAGAGCACCATCGGCGGGAATAAGCCCATCCGGGATCAAGGCTGTTTCAACAGAGCGCGGCGCGACATTCACGTCCTGGCGGCTGCTTTCAAGGACAGCGCCGTTAAGTGCGACCCGCTCCAGTTCCAGCGAGCCCACCCAAGCGCCATCGTGGTCATTGACAATAACGACGGCCTGCTGCTCTCCACGCGGCTGCACGGTAAGCAGACGCGGCTCGTAAACATGCCGCAGCGCATACAGCAGCGGCTTGGGTCGGCCATCGCCGTCTACGGCAGCCCAAGAGGTCACCGGCCAGCAGTCATTCAACTGCCACACTATCGAGCCCGCTGTACGGGGCCAGTATGACCGGTGGTGCTCGATTCCAAACTGGACTGCACGGGCCTGGTTCAGCTGGGTCAGCCAGTGCCACTGCTCGAAATCATCCGGAATCGTCAGGTGCCCGGACAGTCCGAAGTCCAACTTCGCATTGCCGTTACCGGCCTTCTGGTGAATGAGGAACTCCGGCGATTCCTTGTGCAAAGCATGCTCCGGAACCGCCCTGGTGAGCGTCGTCCACGTGGGTGGGCCCTGGAAGCCGAATTCGGAGCAGAACCTTGGAATTTCATCGCGATACGCGGTGTAGTCGAGCTGGTTCCAGACCTTCCAGGAGTGGCTAGGGCCATGATCAGGATCGTTGGGGTGCACCCGGCTATCACCGGATTCAAGTTCCTCGGTGAAGCCAGGGCTGAACGGACTACCGGCAATATACGGCCGGGTTGGGTCGAGTTCAGCAACAATCTCCGGGAAAAGCTTCGTGTAGTAACCCAGGCCCCAAGCACGGCCGTCGAGGGCCGGCTTCCAGTTCCAGTCGAGGAAGCCCCACAGGTTCTCATTTCCGCCGTTCCACAGAACCAGCGAAGCGTGCGGCGTCAGGCGCGCAACGTTCTCACGGGCTTCAGCCTCAAACTCTGCCCAGAGCGGCTCATCTTCGGAGTACGAAGCGCAAGCCAGCAAGAAATCTTGCCAGACCAGGATGCCGCGTTCGTCACAGACATCGTAGAAGTCTTCCGACTCGTAAATACCGCCGCCCCAAACCCGCAGCATGTTCATATTCGCGTCCACTGCCTGGTCAACTCGCTCTACGAGTTGTTCGCGCGTGATGCGCGTGAGCAGGTGGTCGTTCGGAATCCAGTTCGCGCCCTTGATGAAGATCGGCTTGCCGTTGATCACAAAGGTGAACGGAATGCCGTGCTCGTCCGGCGTCATGTCGATTTCAACGGTGCGGAAGCCAATGCGTCGCTCGTAAGTGCTGAGCACCACGTCGCCGGGCCCGGTGAGAGTCACTGTCAGCCCGACCAGTGGCTGTGCGCCATAACCTGCAGGCCACCAGACCGGTGCGTCCGGGAGGGAGACTTCGGCCAGGCCGGTGCCCGCGCCCGCTTCCAGTGCAACCGACGTCGTCGCCAGCACCGGCGTCTTCGTGGCAGTTTCCTGTCCGTGCCCGGCTGCCTCACCGGTGAGGGTGGCGGTCAGTGTCAGCCCGGTCAGCGCTGTATCGCCATCGGAACCCTCAAGGTCAACGTGCACGGCAACGTTGCCGATGCCGTCATCACCAAGCGTGACCAGCGGCCGCACCTGGTCCAGGCGTGCGCTCGACCAGCGCTCGAGACGCACCGGCCGCCAGATGCCGGCCGTCTGCAGGTCCGGGCCCCAGTCCCAGCCGAAGCTGGCCGCCATCTTTCGGACGGCGTTCATCGGGTGCGGGTAATCCCGTGGCCAAGTACCGATCTGCGCTTCAATCTGCTCAGCAAATTCCAGCGCCGACGAGAAGATCACTGTGAGCGTGTTCTCGCCATCCTGAATCAGACCGGCAACGTCGAAGCGGAAGGAGCGGTGCTGGTTTGCGGTATCGGCAACGTGAACGCCGTTGACCTCAATGCGGGCGACGGTGTCGAGTCCCTCGAACACCAGGTCAAGGCGCTCGTCGCCTGTCACTGCGGTACTGGTAAACGTGGTGTCATACCGCCAGGAGGTGCGGTGCATCCAGGCAACTTCGGTTTCATTGCACGCAAGGTATGGGTCATCGATGAGTCCTGCGCTCATCAGATCGGTGTGAACCGACCCAGGCACAACGGCCGGAACCGTGGCGCGGACGATGTTGTCCGGAATCGGGCCAGAGACAGCCTGTAGCCGCCAGCCTTCGTGTAAGTGTTGGATGATCATCAGAACTACTCCAGCTGTTGGTGGGCTGCGATACGGTCGGTATTGTTACCAGTCTAGCGAAAAATCGAATCGATACGATGTGAGGTTCCACATGACTCGTCCGATGATCGATCTCCCCCTGCACCGCACCTGGCTCACCAGCCAATTCCAGGGACTTTTAGACTTCGGCCGACAGTTCCCCGCCCCCGGCGGTGGCGCTGGGTGGCTGGATGACACTGGACACCGCAATCCCGAACAGCCGGTGTTCACCTGGATCACTGCGCGCATGCTGCACACCTACGGTCTCGCAGCGTTGCTCGGCATTCCTGGCGCCCGACCCTTGGCCGAAGCGGCCCTGTCCGGCCTCACCGGAACGCTTCGAGACGATGAACACGGCGGTTGGCTGATGGCCCGGCACCCTGATGGCAGCTGCGATACCACCAAAAGTGCCTATGCTCACGCTTTCGTGGTGCTCGGCGCCAGCACCGCCGTCGCCGCTGGGCTCCCCGGCGCACGCACACTTCTCGATGAGGCCCTGGCAGTGCTCAACGACCGCTTCTTCGAAACCGAACACGAGATGTATGCCGACGCTTACAACGCAGACTGGTCCGAATGTGACCCCTACCGCGGAATCAACGCCAATATGCATGCCGTTGAGGCACTGCTGGCCGCCGCTGATGTCATTGACGATGACGCGCTCCGCGGCCGCGCCCTCGGCATCGCCCAGCGTGTGGCGGACTGGGCCAGCGCACACGACTGGCGAATCCCTGAGCACTTTGACGCCCAGTGGACACCCCAGCTCAGCCTGAACCTCGACACACCTGACGACCAATTCAAACCCTTCGGCGCAACAGTGGGTCATGGTCTGGAATGGTCCAGGTTGTTCATCCACCTCGACGCGGCCCTCAGCGTTGGCTCACCCACTGGCCTGATTCCCGCGGCAACCAACCTCTACGAACGCGCCGTCGCCGATGGCTGGGAAAGCAACGCAGCAGCACCCGGATTCGTCTACACCACCGACTGGTCCGGCTCACCCGTAGTTCGCACCCGGCTGCACTGGGTCGCAGCCGAAGCCGTTGGCGCAGCCGCAGCACTGCTGCGCGCAACGGGTCACGAGCGGTACGCCACCGACTACGCCACGTGGTGGGACCACATCGACACCGTGTTCATTGACCACGAGCACGGCTCCTGGTTCCACGAACTCGACACCGACAACCGTCCCGCTGCTGGCGTCTGGGCGGGCAAGCCAGACATCTACCACGCGGCGCAAGCAACGCTCATTCCACGACTGCCACTCGCACCCAGCATGGCGTGCGCAGTACGCGACGGACTCCTAGATCAGGTTCCGCTCCCCTAGAAAACGAATTAGGTCCGGTGATTCCCGCACACAAGCACGGGAACCACCGGACCGGCCGCCACTACTTACTCGAGGAACACCTCGGGTGACAACTACTTCACAGGACTCAGGTCCACGTGCTGTCCCAGCCGAATCACATCGCGCACAAACAAGTTCGCATCAAAAACGACGACGTCAGCACGGGCCCCAGCAACCAAGAACCCAATATCGGTGCGATTCAGGATAGTCGCGGGAGTAGAAGTCGCAGCCGCGATAACGTCCGCCAACGGCACTCCGCCGCCGATGGTGGTCCGCACAATGTCAGACAGGTGCGCAGTTCCACCAGCAATTGAGCCACCATGCGTCAACCGAGCTACGCCATCAGCGACGGTCACGTCCAATGAACCCAGCTGGTAAGCACCATCAGGCATTCCCGCAGCTGCCATCGCATCAGTCACTAGGGCGACGTTCTCCGAACCGACAAGCTCAAAGACCTCACGGACCAGAGATGGGTTGAGGTGCGTGCCATCAGCCACCATTTCAACAACGGCCTGCCCCTTGCGTGCAGCAGCTAACATTTCGGGAATTGGACCCGCCTCGCGGTGCTGCAGGGGACGCATTCCGTTGAATAGGTGGGTAATTGTAGGGCGCGCGGAACGGCCCTTGCCATCACTCAACTGAGCGAAGGCTTCTTCGAGGCCCACCCGCGTCTCACCGTGCGCGGCGTCGGTGTGTCCATAGGACGGCAGTGCCCCGCACTCAATCAGTGTGGCCGCAACGCCATCTGGCCCTAACATGCCGGGCACCTCGGCGGCGACGGTCATGGTGGTGAAGTGCCCCTTGGCCATCTCGGCAATTTCACGCACAAGAGCAGGGTCAGGAGTTTGGATGAGCGCTGGGTCTTGTGCGCCGCAGCGGTTAATAGAGAGGAACGGGCCCTCAAGGTGAATTCCAACCAGTTCCCCCGCTTCAGCGAGTTCAGTCAGCACACCCGTGCGCTGCCGCAATGTGTCTGGAGAGGCAGTCACCAAAGACGCGACCAACGAGGTGGTACCGAACCTGCGGTGTTCGTCAATGGCCTTCTGCGCAGTTGCTACATCGGTTGAGTCTGGAAAGCTGGATCCGCCCCCACCGTGACAGTGCACATCGACTAAACCAGGAGTGACAATTGCGCCCGCTGCCGGCGCATCGGAGGCATCTACGGCAGCATCAAAACCTGCGGAACGTGCCTCTGCCTGCGTACCCACAAACGCAATCTTCTCCCCGGCGACTACCACGACGCCGTCCTCAATCACTCCCTGGGGTGAGACAACGCGACCTCGAACTGCCCAATCATTTGTCTTTGTCATGACTGCCATTGTTGCGCGTTTTCCAATGCTTTGTGGGGGCCTTGCGACCTAGGACTTAGAACAACCGGGAATCCACGTCGTCAAAACCGCGTAATTCGTCGTAATTGAGGATGAGGCAACTGATGCCACGGTCAGTTGCCAGCACGCGGGCTTGTGGCTTAATTACTTGCGCAGCGTAGATACCTCGCACCGGTGCCAAATGGGGATCACGGTTGAGCAAGTCCAAATAGCGGGTGAGTTGCTCCACACCGTCGATGTCGCCGCGACGCTTGATTTCGATCGCAAGGGTTTGGCCCTGTGCGTCGCGCGCCAAGATGTCTACCGGACCAATTGCGGTGGGGTATTCCCTGCGGATCAGGGTGTGGCCGTCACCCACGACGGTAATCTGCTCAGCAAGCATCGCTTGCAGGTGCGCTTCAACGCCTTCCTTCACTAGCCCCGGGTCAACTCCGAGTTGGTGGGAGGAATCGTGGAAGATCTCATGCAGTTCAATCTCGAGTCGGTCATCACTCTTCGCATGCTGCACGGCCCAGGTCTCGGTGACGCCGCGTTCCTGCGCTTCAGCATCGGGGGCGGTCACGGCTAGCGCGCACGGTGGGCTCATCCAATTAAGTGGCTTATACGACCCGCCGTCGGAGTGCAGCAATACACTGCCGTCCGCTTTCACAAGAATGAGCCGGCGGGCTAGGGGGAGGAACGCTGACAGCCGCCCGGTGTAATGCGCCGAGCATTCTGCAATGACGAGTCTCACGAAGTCCTTTACGACACGTTGCCATGGGAAACGGGGGGAGCTGACTCAAGCCAGGATGTTAAACCGGCGTAGGCCGCGGTGGACATCTGCAGATGCAGTGACGCACCCCGGTACTCACACCGAACCAAGTAGATTCCAGTGCGACCGCCGACAGTAATTGTCTCGCGGCCAACGATCACGAGTTCGGAGCGCTGCCAACTGCGTGCTGGCCGCACGCTCAGGGACCAGAACCGCCACCAATCCAGCCGGCCCACCCCGTACTGTGCGATTCCTGCTGTCACTCGGTCGTTAGTGCCCTCGGCCACTGGTAGCCGGCAGTCAAAAGATCCCACTCGGCCCGTCAGCGTTCTGATGCGGGAGGTGACAAGAAGGGCGGCCAACAAGACTACGCCCCCGAGGCTCAACAGAACCCAGCTCAGGAAACTCATCTTGTCGGCCGCCCTCCCTCAACAAACCTGAGTCCAGTTAGACCGTGACCGCGCGCACATCTTGCGGATCGACAACTGCATCCGCAACGATTGTGACCTGATCGGAGTCCACTGAAATGAAACCACCGGTGACGCCGTACTCCACAAGCGCGCCGGAAGTCTGGGTGACCCGCACTACCCCGGCTCGCAGCAGGGACAGTAGCGGGCTGTGACCAATGAGGATACCAATGTCGCCCTCGGAAGCCGGTGCACTGACAATGTTAGCCCGCCCTGACCAGACCCGACGGTCAGTCGCGACAAGCTCAACTTCTAGTTCTGCCACTTCGACTCCTTCAGTTCCCGGTTTCCGTGCTCAATGTCGGCCACACAACGTTAGACGCCGTATTCCTTCTGAATCCGGGCCCAGTTGCGCTCGAGATCCTCAAGGCCACCAATGTTGAAGAACGCCTGCTCCGACATGTGGTCAAACTCGCCGTCCGCAATCTTGGAGAAAGCTTCAATGGTTTCGGCCATCGGAACTGTTGAACCCTCAACGCCGGTGAACTGCTCGGCCATGTAGGTGTTCTGAGACAGGAACTGCTCAACGCGACGTGCACGCGAAACAACGGTCTTGTCCTCTTCAGAGAGTTCATCGATACCAAGGATCGCGATGATGTCCTGCAACTCTTTGTTGCGCTGCAGAATCTGCTTCACCCGGGTTGCGGTGTCGTAGTGCTCCTGGCCGACATAACGCGGGTCCAAGATTCGTGAACTCGACGTGAGCGGGTCAATTGCGGGGTACAAACCACGTGACGCAATGTCACGGCTAAGTTCCGTGGTCGCGTCAAGGTGGGCAAAGGTTGTTGCCGGCGCCGGGTCCGTGTAGTCATCAGCAGGGACGTAGATCGCCTGTAGTGACGTAATCGAGTGCCCACGTGTTGACGTGATGCGCTCCTGCAGCAGACCCATCTCGTCAGCCAGCGTCGGCTGGTAGCCCACCGCAGAAGGCATGCGACCCAGCAAGGTCGACACCTCAGATCCTGCCTGGGTGAACCGGTAGATGTTATCGATAAACAGCAGTACGTCCTGTTTCTGTACGTCGCGGAAGTACTCCGCCATCGTGAGCGCAGAAAGGGCGACGCGCAAACGCGTGCCTGGTGGCTCATCCATCTGGCCGAAGACCAAGGCAGTCTGCTTGATAACGCCCGACTCGGTCATTTCCTCGATCAGGTCGTTACCTTCACGAGTACGCTCACCAACGCCTGCGAACACAGAGACACCGTTGTGGTTATTGGCCACACGGTAAATCATTTCCTGGATCAGAACGGTCTTACCTACACCGGCGCCTCCGAAGAGACCAATCTTGCCACCCTGCACATAGGGCGTCAGCAGGTCAATCGACTTGATGCCCGTTTCGAACATGGTCGTTTTGGACTCAAGCTGATCGAATGCTGGTGG
>RCNJ01000251.1_pt1 | contig 32879 bp, 35 predicted proteins | sample 2041171 | NCBI WGS metagenome assembly RCNJ01 (sample SAMN09708213, study PRJNA481090) | feces metagenome | biome: feces | host: Pygoscelis adeliae | place: Antarctica: Rookery Lake | collected 2010-03-01 | reverse complement strand
CGGCGAAGCGGGCAACGGTTACGTGCGGATCGCACTGACGGCCAGCGACGAGAGGGTCCGCGCAGCCGCGAACCGGCTGAGCGCCGCCTCGGGCACGGTTCAGGCCCCCTCTTGATTAGTTTCCGGTGCCTCCGGAGCGGTACCGTGAGACCTGATTACTGCTTGTTTGTACAACTATGTACTCCGGTTAAGGAGAAACCATGACGGATAACAATTCCGCTCGCTTGGCGTTTGCCGGACATGACCTCGAGCTCCCGGTGGTGTCTTCCTCCGAGGGTAACGACGGTTTCGATGTCGCCAAGCTCCTCAAGGACACCGGGAATGTCACTTATGACCCCGGTTTCATGAATACGGCGGCGACCAAGTCCGCCATCACCTACATCGACGGCGATGCGGGGATCCTGCGCTACCGCGGATACCCGATCGAGCAGCTTGCCCAGCAGTCCAGCTTCCTCGAGACGTCGTACCTGTTGATCTACGGGAACCTGCCCACGGCCAGCGAGCTGGAGGAATTCGACCAGAAGATCCGCCGCCACACGATGCTGCACGAGGAGCTCAAGGGCTTCTTCGGCGGCTTCCCGCGTGATGCCCACCCGATGCCGGTGCTCTCCTCGGCCGTGTCGGCGCTGTCGACCTGGTACCAGGATTCACTGGACCCCTTCGATGAGGATCAGGTCGAGCTCTCCACCATCCGCCTGCTGGCCAAGGTCCCGGTCATCGCCGCCTACGCGCATAAGAAGTCGGTCGGACAGGCGCTGCTCTACCCGGACAACTCCATGAACCTCGTGGAGAACTTCATGCGGCTGAACTTCGGCATCGCCGCCGAACCGTATGATCTGGATCCGGATCTGGTCAAGGCGCTGGACCAGCTGCTGATCCTCCACGCCGACCATGAGCAGAACTGCTCGACCTCCACGGTCCGCCTGGTCGGCTCCTCGAACGCCAACATGTTCGCTTCCATCTCAGCGGGCATCAACGCCCTCTTCGGCCCGGCCCATGGCGGGGCGAACGAAGCAGTGTTGAAGATGCTGCGCGGCATCCAGACCGAGGGCATCAAGCCCGAGGACTACATGGAGAAGGTCAAGAACAAGGAGGACGGGGTCCGCCTCATGGGCTTCGGACACCGCGTCTACAAGAACTACGACCCGCGCGCGAAGATCATCAAGTCCACCGCACACGACATCCTGAGCAAGCTCGGCGGCAACGACGAGCTGCTGGACATCGCCATGCGCCTGGAGGAGAGGGCCCTCGAGGACGACTACTTCATCGAGCGCAAACTCTACCCGAACGTCGACTTCTACACGGGCCTGATCTACAAGGCCATGGGCTTCCCGGAGAAAATGTTCACCGTGCTGTTCGCGATCGGCCGGCTGCCCGGCTGGATCGCCCAGTGGCGCGAAATGATCCAGGAACCAGGCCTGAAGATCGGGCGCCCGCGCCAGCTGTATGTGGGCGAGGGCGAACGCAACTACCCGAGCTTCTAGCCCGGTCACGCCGAAACTTCGGAGGCGGTCGCTTCCCCGCTGGGGGGAGCGGCCGCCTTTTGTCTGGAGTGCTACCGGGAATCGGAACGCGGGCCTATTCTGGAAGGGGATCGCGGAGTAAGGACGACCGGCATGTATGAGCACCGTGGGGACGGATGGCACGTCTCGGCGCAGAGCCATGGGCAGATGCTGCTGGCCTTGTACTTCCGTGATCTGGCGGGCATAGAACACCCGGGTCCGCCGGATATCGCCGCGCTGGCGCCGCGGGTCAAAGCCACCGCGGCGGGCGAGGTCTGCGGTCCTCCGGCTGCGGAGCTGCGGCAGGAGTGGCACGATTGGTGGCGCCGGGTCCTTTTGCATGACCCGGACGACGACGGATTGTTCTCCCCACCCGCGTTTCCGGGTTTCGCCGATTCCCCGACCCTGCAGCGTCTGCTGCAGGCACACTATGGCACCGCTCTGAGTTGGAGCCGCGCGCGGATGGCCGAATATACAGAGGTCAGCTCCGAGCACCATGCCAGCGGTCGCCGTGGCCTGCTGGAGGCGATGATCACCGACCGGGCGCTGGAACTGGAACGCCGGCCGAAGCCGATGGAGCTGAAACTGGTGGAACTACCCTTGACCGAACAACGAGCCTGGTTCGTGGACCCGGACACCGTCATCCTCAGCCAGGACCTCTCCCGTGACGCCGATTTGTACCGTAGTTTCCTGGAGCCGGTGATCCGTTTCCTGCTCTGAGCCGGCGAGGGGTGATCGGCAGCCTACGGTGCGGCGTCGGCGAAGGTGATGACCACCTGCGATTTTCCGGTGGTGCCCGGAACCCATTGGTGTTCGGCGCGGTTCCACAACAACCCTGAATTGCTCACCGAGATGATCTGGTACGCCGAGGCATTGGCGACTGCCCATTGGGCGACGGCCCAGCCGCGTTCATCAGCTGCCGAGACCGTCAGGCTATGGGCTCCCGAGGAGACCGGCAGGTCCCCGAACGCGGCGGTGAGCTGCGCCGAAGTGGCTGCCACGTCCCCGGCTTCGCTGGGACGGCGCAGGACGCAGTTCAACGAAGCGGGGGAGTGCCCGGTCAGGGCCGAGGCATAGGCCCTGCCTTCGGGTTCATGATCGGCATAGGCTTCAGGAAAGGCACTGCGTTGGACCTTCTGTGCGGCTTCGGTCACCGGCAGAGAACGATAGTCGAAGGTCTCCAGTTCCTGGTAGAACCGGTTGGCCGCGTAGAACGGGTCCATGATCTGTTCCTCGGTGCCCCATCCCTGCGACGGACGTTGCTGGAACAGCCCCCGCGAGTCGGGGCCTGCCTGGTCTCCGTAGTCGATATTGCGGAGTTTTGATTCCTGGACCGACGTGGCAATACCGATGGTGGCGGCCCGGGCCGGCATGTCGCGACGTACGGCCACGGCGGAAATCAGTGCAGCATTGCCTGCCTGTTCGGGGTCGAGCCGGTGTTGGTCCGGCCCGACGGCTGCGGTGCAGTGCGGCCGAATGAGGGTTTCTTGTTGATCGAGGAAGCGTGAGGCGACATAGACGCCTCCGGAGACCACCCCGACCCCCAACACGATGGCCATGAAGGCGCGCAGCCCACGATGACGGCGCCGCTTCGGCCCGGGGCCCTTCCGGGGCCCCGGGGAGTGGGTGGACAGCGAGAAAACGCTGTCCGCGAGGTCAGTTGGCATGAAGCGCGGAATTCAATTCCACGCTCTGGCCTTCGCGGGCCAGGACTTCGACGGCACCGGTGGTGGAGTTGCGGCGGAACAGCAGGTTCGGGACGCCTGAAAGTTCGCGGGCCTTGACGTTCTTGCCCTCCAGGAGCACACGGGTTCCGGCGGTGACATAGAGCCCGGCTTCGACGACGCAGTCATCGCCGATGGAGATTCCGACACCGGAGTTGGCGCCGAGCAGTACGCGTTCACCGATCGTGATGCGCTCCTTGCCGCCACCGGAGAGGGTTCCCATGATGGAGGCTCCGCCGCCGACGTCGGAGCCGTTGCCGACCACCACGGAGGCGGAAATGCGGCCCTCGACCATGGAGGATCCCAGGGTTCCGGCGTTGAAGTTCACGAAGCCCTCGTGCATGACGGTGGTTCCTTCGGCCAGGTGTGCACCGAGGCGGACGCGATCCGCGTCGGCGATCCGCACACCGGCAGGCAGGACGTAGTCCACCATGCGGGGGAACTTGTCCACGCCCTGCACGATGACCGCCCCGCGGCGGCGCAGACGCAGGCGGATGCTCTCGAAGTCCTCCACCGGGCACGGGCCGAAGTTCGTCCACACGACGTTGGCCAGGAAGCCGAAGATCCCGTCCAGGTTGATGGTGTTCGGTGCTGCCAACCGGTGGGAGATCAGGTGTAGACGCAACCAGACATCGGCAGTATCGGCAGGGGCGACGTCGAGGTTGATCTCCAGTTCCACGACCTCCTGCGTGGTTCCACGCTCGGCATCGTCGGTAGCCACGGCGGCCAGCTCGCCGGAGAGCCGGGGTGCCTTCTCCAGACCGGTCAAGACGGGGGCTGGGAACCAGACGTCCAACACAGTGCCGTCGGATGCGATGGTGGCAAGACCGGATCCGGAGGCGATGCGTACCGGGGCGGCGGAGTCGTTCAGGGCAGAACCGGGCTGGGCCGTAGTAGAAGTCATGCATCCCATCGTAGCCGGGAGGTCAGGCTATAGGCTGGATCCGTGAGTGAACATAACGCCGTGCCTGCCCCCGTAACCTCCCTCGTCACCTTGCCTGATGCCTCCGACGTCGCCCTGCTGACGCAGGCGCTGATGGACATCGAGTCCGTGTCGGGGAATGAACAGACGATCGCCGACGCCGTGGAAGACTACCTGCGCGCCCTGGACCATCTCAGCGTCCACCGCGACGGGGACTCCATCGTTGCTCGTACCGATCTGGGCCGCTCCGAGCGTGTCGTCCTAGCGGGGCACCTGGATACCGTCCCGTTGCCCACGACCCCGGGCTCTCGAGGAACGGTGCCTTCGCAGTGGGACGGGAACATCCTGTTCGGACGCGGTGCCACCGATATGAAGGGCGGAGTGGCCGTCCAATTGGCGATCGCCGCGCAACTGGTCGAGCCGAATCGGGACATCACCTTCATCTTCTATGACCACGAGGAGGTCGAAGCCTCCAAATCGGGGCTGGGACGCCTCCTGCGAAATGCGCCACACCTGCTCGAAGCCGACTTCGCGATCCTGCTGGAACCAACGAACGGCACGGTGGAAGGCGGCTGCAACGGCACCACGCGTTTCCTGCTGCGCACCCGCGGCACCGCGGCCCACTCGGCACGCGCGTGGATGGGGCATAACGCCATCCACGACCTGTCGGACGTCCTGACGCGGCTGCAGGATTATGAACCGGCAACGGTGGACATCGACGGGCTGGCCTTCCGCGAATCACTCAACGCCGTGAGGATCACCGGGGGAACTGCGGGGAATGTCATCCCCGATGCCGCCGAAGTCGAAATCAACTACCGCTTCGCCCCCGATAAGAGCATCGCTGAGGCGGAAGCACATGTGCGTGACCTCCTCCAGGGTTACGACATCGAACGCACCGACGGCGCCCCGGGGGCCAAACCTGGGCTGAACCATCCTGCCGCCGCGGCCTTCGTCGCCACCGTGGGTGCCGAACCGAAACCGAAGTACGGGTGGACCGACGTCGCACGGTTCTCCGAATTGGGGATTCCGGCAGTGAACTTCGGCCCGGGCGACGCGCTGCTGGCCCATTCAGATGACGAACATGTCACCGGCCAGGCGATTCGCGATTGTCTTGAGGCCCTGCGCCGGTGGCTGAGCGACTAATCCGACGATCGAGCGGATCCACGCTTCGGTGAAGAACGACGGCGGCCCCGGACACCAGTGAAGGTGTCCGGAGCCGCCGTCGTTCTCTATCGATTCAAGGCGCTACCGGGTCAGGGCTTCTTGGCCCTTCCGGCAGCGCCTCCGGGCTCGACGTCCTCCAGCCCTGCCGGACCGCCGACCATGGCCTTGGCGCCGGGCCTGGTGTTCGACTCACCGCGGCTGGAGAGCCTGCGGGAGACGATCGTGGCGATCTTGGAGAGCGTGAAGTTGATGACGATGAAGACGGCAGCCACCACGATCAGGGCCTGGAGTACGTTGCCGTTGGGCGACGAGTAGGTCCTGCCGTAGAAGAGCAGTTCGTTGAAGCTGATGATGTAGCCCAGCGCCGAGTCCTTCAGGATGACCACGAATTGACCGATCAGTGCCGGGAGCATGGCCACCAATGCCTGCGGGATCTCTACGATGCGCAGGCACTGTCCGGCCGTCAGGCCGATGGCCGTGCCGGCTTCACGCTGGCCCTTGGGCAGGTTGTGGACGCCGGAGCGGATCAGCTCGGCGACCACCGAACCGTTGTAGAACACCAGGGCCGCGACGACGGCCCACAGGGCGCTGTCGTTCATCTGCAGGGTGCGTGAGAAGAAGATGTTGAAGAACAGGATCATCAGCAGCACGGGAACGGCGCGGAAGAACTCCACGATGATCGAGCAGAAGACATTGATCAGCGGGTTCTTCGAGATGCGGCCGATGCCGAAGAGCAGGCCGAAGACCACCGAACCGACGATCGCGAGGGCCGCTGCCTTCAGGGTGTTGGCCAGACCGGGAAGCAGATAATCCACCCAGGTGTTTGCCTCCAGGAAGTCGTCCCACTTACCGGGGGCCATCTGCCCCTTGGCGGCCAGGCCTGAAATCATCCACCACAGAAGGGCCACGATGGCCAGGGCGCCGATGATGTTGATGATGAGGATGTTCCGCCGTGATTTGGGGCCTGGCGCGTCGAACAGTACTGATGCGCTCATTGGGACACCGCCAGTTTCTTGGAGAGCCAGGTGGTTAGCAGGCCGACGGGGATCACGATGATCACGAAGCCGGCTGCGAAGGTCAGGAAGACCGGGATGACGATGTCGGCACGGACGTCGAGGATGGCGTTCATCGTGGCGGATGCCTCGATGGACACCGAGCCGACGGCGGCGACGGTGGAGTTCTTGATCAAGGCAATCAACACGTTGCCCAACGGGACGATGGCCCCGCGGAAGGCCTGCGGCAGGATGACCATGCGGGCCGCGGGCATGAAACCCAGCCCGATGGCACGGGCTGCCTCGGCCTGCCCCTGTGGGACGGTGTTCACTCCCGAGCGGATGGCCTCACAGACGAAAGCCGCGTGGTAGATGGCCAGGCTCATGATCGCCAGGCGGAAGAAGTTCTCCTGGAACCCCCCGCCCAGGTCAAGACCGAGCTGGCCGTTCAGCGCCAACACCCCGAACAGGATGATGATCGTCAGCGGGGTATTGCGGATGACGTTGACATAGGAGGTGCCGATTGCCGCGAAGCTGGCCACGGGGGAGATGCGCATCATGGCCAGGAGGGTGCCCAGGATCAGGGAACCGATCGCCGCGAAGAAGGTCAACTCGATGTTGACCCATAGCGCGCCGGGAATGTCGTACTCCGTGAAGATTGAAAGGTAATTATCCACTGTCTGCCTCTATCTGGGTTGCCGCGGAGGTGCGGCACCGTGGGGCGGGCTACCGGGTGGGGCCGTGGGGCCCCACCCGGCATGGGGGGATGTTCCGTTAGTAGCCGGCGGGGCATCCCCGGGAGCAACTAGGAGCAGTGATCCGGCGTCGGCGGGTTCAGCTTGGCGTTGGGCTCGTAGCCGGTGCCCTCCGTGTTCGAATCCAGCGCCTTCTTCCAGTCACCGGAATCGATCATCTTGGAGATCGCCTTGTTGATGTCCTCGCACTTATCCGAACCCTTGGGGATGCCGACACCGTACTTTTCTTCGGTGAACGGCTTGCCCACAATCTCGAATTTGCCCTGGTACGCCGGCTGGGCGGCCAAACCGGCGAGGATGATGTCATCGGTGGTCACCGCGTCGATGGTGCCGCCTTCCATCTGCGTCACGCACTCCGCGTAGCCCGGAAGCTCTTGGAGGTTGACCTTCTTGGCGTACTTGTCCTTCACCTTGCGCGCCGAGGTCGAGCCGGTGACGGAGCACAGGTTCTTGCCGTCGAGATCCTCCGGGGTCTTGATGCCGCTGTCCTTCTTCACCAGCAGGTCCTGACCGGCGATGAAGTATGGTCCGGCGAAGTCAACGACCTTCTCGCGCTCATCGGTGATGGAGTAGGTGGCAACGATCATGTCGACCTGATTGTTCTGCAACATGGTTTCGCGGTTCGCGGACGGTGCCGAGACGAACTCGATGTTCTTCTCGTCGTAGCCCAGCTCGCCGGCGACGTACTTGGCGACATCGACATCGAAGCCCTTGTAGTCGTTGCCGTCCTTGAAGCCAAGACCCGGCTGGTCGAACTTGATGCCGATCTTGACCTTGTCGCCGTCGTCGCCGCCGCCGCCATCGTCGCTCGAGCCGCCACCGCATGCGGTCAGGGTCAGGGCCGCTGCAGCAGCCATGGCGGCCATCGCGTAGTGGGTCTTGCGCATGTGCTTCTCCTTGTGTTGTGACCGGGGCAGTGATGCCCGATCGCGAGTGTTCCAGTCCCTCCCGGGGCCGGGTTAGTTGTTGGTGATGAGTTTCCCGAGGAAGTCCTTGGCCCGGTCGCTTTGCGGGTTGGTGAAGAACTCAGTGGGGGTGGCTTGTTCGACGATCTGTCCATCCGACATGAAGACCACCCGGTCGGCGGCCTTTCGGGCGAAGCCCATCTCGTGGGTCACCACGATCATGGTCATCCCCTCCTTGGCCAGGCCGACCATCGTGTCGAGCACCTCCTGGATCATTTCCGGGTCCAACGCCGACGTCGGCTCATCGAAGAGCATGACCTTAGGACGCATCGCCAGCGCCCGGGCGATCGCCACACGCTGCTGCTGGCCACCGGAGAGCTGGGCCGGCAGCTTGTCCTTCTGATTCGCCACCCCGACGCGTTCGAGTAGTTCCATTGCCCGCTTGCCGGCCTCGGCCTTCTTCATGCCTCTGACCTTGATCGGCCCCATCGTCACGTTCTCGAGAATGGATTTATGGGCGAAGAGGTTGAAGGACTGGAAGACCATGCCGACGTCCGCGCGAAGCTGGGCCAGGGTCCTGCCCTCTTCGGGAAGCTTCTTGCCGTCGATGTAGATGGCGCCGTCGTCAATGGTCTCGAGCCGGTTGATGGCACGGCAGAGGGTGGACTTGCCGGAACCGGAAGGGCCCAGGACGACCACGACCTCACCGCGCGCGACTTCGAGGTTGATGTCCTGTAGCACGTGGAGGGCACCGTAGTGCTTATTGACCTGTTCGAGCTTGACGACCGGGGAGCTCGACGAGGCCTCGGTGCCGGTGCGGGATGGATTGCTCATCCCATGACACTAGCCGATGTAACCCAGCACACCATGGGACGCAACCGCGTAGTGACCGAATCTTTACAAACCCCGGCACCGGTCGACTTCCGGCACATGTCGACGACGATAGGCTGGACCCATGCCAGACTCTTCAAACCCACGTCAGACGATCAATGCACTGCGCGAAATCGCTCGTCGAAAAGGGGCGGTGGTCTTGCGACGAGATCAGGCCAACGTCGACCAGTCCGACCGGATGCTGCTGGAATCCAAGCCGTCAAGCGAGGACTTCACCCACACCGATCCCTGGCGCGTGTTGCGGATCCAGAGTGAGTTCGTCGAGGGCTTCGGCACCTTGGCCAAGCTCGGTCCGGCGATCAGCGTCTTCGGCTCGGCGCGCACGCAGCAGGACTCGGAGCGGTATCAGCAGGGCGTGGACGTGGGACGTCTGCTCGGTGAAGCGGGATTCGCCGTGATCACCGGGGGAGGCCCCGGGGTCATGGAGGCCGCCAATAAGGGCGCCTGCGCCGCCGGTGCGGTGTCCGTGGGCCTCGGGATCGAGTTGCCGTTCGAGACCGGGATGAATGAATGGGTCGATCTCGGGGTGAATTTCCGGTACTTCTTCGTTCGCAAGACCATGTTCGTCAAATACTCGCAGGGATTCGTGGTCCTCCCCGGTGGTTTCGGGACCCTGGATGAACTCTTCGAAGCACTCACCCTGGTCCAGACACAAAAGGTCACCAGCTTCCCGATCGTTCTGGTCGGCACCGCCTACTGGGGTCCGCTGGTCGATTGGTTGCGCGACACCGTCGCCGAGGAGGGCGCCATTGCCGCCTCCGATCTGGACCTCATCCACCTGACCGACGACGTGGAGGATGCGGTCCGTCAGGTCGTCCGCGGCGGGCAGCCGCCGGCAGGCAAGGCCTAGGGCATGCAGTACCTTCTGGCGTTCGTCGGGGTCCTGCTCATCGGAGCGATGGTCTTCTTCGCGGTGGGCACCCGGCGCCGCCTGCCGGGGTCTGACCTGGAGCAGACCGACGGGATCCTGGGGCTGGCCGAGCCGGTCCCATCCCTTCCGCCGGTTCTGCTTCCCGATCGTCCCGGGCCGCAGGATATCGCCCGCATGCGCTTGGGCGTGGGCTTGCGCGGCTACCGCTGCGACCAGGTCGACGAGGTCATCGGAGTGCTCGCCGAGGAAATCGGACGGCTTAATGAGGAACTCGATGCGACACGGCTTGGGCCTGTGATTAGCGCCACGGGAGAATCTCCTGAATAATGTGAAATGCAGGTTGAACAAGAACGGGGTGGTGTTTGCCGTCCTCGTCGGAGACGATCCGCGGGCCCGGTGGGACCGTGACATGCAGGAAGGAAGTCAGCATTAATGGCTGCGATGAAACCGCGTACCGGGGATGGCCCCATGGAGGTTACCAAGGAGGGTCGTAGCCTCATCATGCGGGTTCCGATTGACGGCGGAGGACGCCTGGTAGTGGAACTGAACGCCGCGGAGGCTGCCGAGTTGAAGGCCTGCCTCGTGGGCGTCACGGAGTAGTTCCTCCCACGATTCTTCAAACAGAAAGGCAGGAACGGCATTCGCCGTGTTCCTGCCTTTTTGCCTGCCCGGAACCCTGCCGAGGTTCGGGAGCCCCGGATCAGCTGGTGCGGACCGCCAAGAGCAGCCCGCTGCCGGTGGGGACGGTGCTGACCACCAGGTTCTCGTTGTCGCGGAGCATGCGTCCGACGTTCCTGGCCGCGACGGTGCTGCGGTCGCGTACGGCCGGCTGGGGAACGCGGTCGCCATCGAGTGCGTCGTTGATGATGAGCATCCCGCCCGTGCGCAATAGGCGGACCCCGTGCTCGGCGTACTCCACAAGATTCTGCTTATCGGCGTCGATGAAGACCAGATCGTAGGCGCCGTCGGTCAGGCGGGGGAGCACGTCCCGGGCCCGTCCTCCGATGGTGCGGGTGCGGTTGGCGGGGATACCGGCATCCAGATAGGCCTGGCGTGCCGCGTTGAGATGGTCGACGTCGATGTCGATCGTGGTGAACACCGCCTGCGGGGAGAGCCCGCGCAGCAGACTCAGGCCCGAGACGCCGGCACCGGCTCCGACCTCGACGACGGTGCGGGCCTTCGAATTGGCGGCCAGGACCTGCAATAACGAGGCGATGCCCGGGCCCACGGGATCCACACCCAGTTCATAGGCGCGTTCCCGTGCACGGGTGATCACGTCGTCCTCGACGGGCAGTGCTTCGGTATAGGACCAGCTACTGTGCTTGTCGGAGCTCATGGGGTGCGATGTTCCTCGGTTCGTGGTTGCGCGGCGGGGACCATACGGTCCCGGACCATCCTAGCGTCGCCACCGGTTCGCCGCTGCGGCGGCATATGCCCAGTACTTGTTCAGCCTGCTCACAGGATGATCGGGAAGAATTGACACCGTGATTGTCAAACGAAGCAATGAAGACGGAGCCGTGGCCCCGCGTGCCGAGCAGGAGCTGGAAGTCCCGTCCTGGGACGAAATCGTCCAGAACCACTCCTCCAAAGTCTTCCGACTGGCTTACCGCCTGACGGGCAACCGGTTCGATGCCGAGGACCTGACCCAGGAGACGTTCGTGCGTGTCTTCCGCTCGCTGCACAACTTCACCCCGGGAACGATCGACGGATGGCTCCACCGGATCACCACCAACCTCTTCCTCGACCAGGCCCGCCGCCGGAACCGCATCCGTTTCGACGCCCTGGCCGAAGACGCCGAAACGCGTCTGCCCGGTAAGGACCCCGGCCCGGAGCGGACCTTCGAATTCAACAACCTCGACGTCGACATCCATCTGGCCCTCGATGAACTGGCCCCCGAATTCCGTGCCGCCGTCGTGCTGTGCGATCTGGAGGGCCTGTCCTACGAGGAGGTGGCCGAAACCCTCGGCGTCAAACTGGGCACCGTCCGTTCACGCATCCACCGTGGCCGTTCGCAACTGCGCGTCAAGCTGGCCCATCGCGCACCGAAACCCACCGCAACCCAGAACCGACCCAAGGTGGGGCCCGCGGTATCCGAGGCGCGCTGACGATGCATCGACACGGTAAACGCATCGACGGCTATCTCGACGGGGAGCTCAACGAGCGCCAGCGGGCGGCGTTGGAACAGCACGTCGGGCTCTGCGCCGACTGCCGGCTGAGGCTGGAGGATCGCCGTCGACTCAAACGCAGGCTGCAGTCGCTGAGCACCGCAGCCGACGAAACCACGCCCGACGATGAGCTCATGGGGCGGTTGCGCCAGAGCCCGTGGTCCGCGGAGGCTCCGACGGCGTTCGCCGATGCGGCCCTCGACGCCGACGGGCACAGCTCGCGTCTGCGCTCCCTGGCTCCCGCCCTGGCGGCGACCGCCGTGGCCGCCATGCTGACCGCCGTGGTGTGTGCCGCGTGGATGCTCGGTGGAACCGTCCAGGACGCAGCCGACGGCCACGGACCGCTGGCTGCACCGTGGTCGGGGACGGAAACGGAATTGAGCCGGTCCGACCTGGGCGCCCTGCGGGCGGCCGGCTGGAATTGCCCGAACATGGCCCCCACGGGGCTGGAACTAGTCCGGGCCACCGGCAGCCGAACCGGGGGGATCGATCATGTGACGCTCGAATTCTCCGGCGACAACGGCGAGGTGGTGCTGACCGAGTCGCGGACCCGGAACGCCGAACTGCTGAAATCATCGCTGTTCCAGCCGGCCGCTGCGCCGGAGCGGACCAGCACCCACGCCGTCGGTACGGCACCATCCCAACTGCAGAGCATCGACGGTGAAACCGTCTCCGTGGCCACCGTTGAGGGTGGGCTGGAACTGGATATGCAAAATGCCACCTACGCGCTGCGGTCCTCGATGGATGGGCCGGGCACCGCCGCGGTGAAGAGTCGGATCGTGGCCACCGAACATGCCCGTCTGGCCCCGCATGCCGAGGGGACCGAAGGAATAATGGCCCGGTTGGGGCGCGGAATGTCGCGGCTGCTGGTCCTGGACACGGATTATTGATGTCGGCACGGGACGTGGAAGTTATGCCGCAGCGCGGCCCGACCGGGGCGTGGAGTTCGGGACTGCGGCGCCGACCGGGTAATCTCTAGACGTGTTCGGAATTAACGGTGGCGAGTTCCTGATTCTCGTGGTGTTGGCGGTCTTTGTGCTGGGCCCTGACAAACTCCCGGTCTATGCGCAGCAACTGGCGCGCCTGGTGAAGGAAGTGCGCAAGATGGCTACCGGCGCCAAGGAGCAGCTCCGGGAGGAAGTCGGCGACGAGATCGCCGATATTGATTGGCGCAAGCTCGATCCCCGGCAATACGACCCCCGCAAGATCATCAAGGACGCACTACTGGACGACGCCGAAGACGTCGTGGCTGCCGCCCGCGAACCGTTGCCTGCTGCAGGGCGCCAGAAGGCTCTGGCCGCTTCCGGACCCGAACGGACCGGCGGAGATGCGCTCCAGACCAACGAGGCGGCCCCCTTCGACCTTGAGGCCACCTGAGCCCACGGGTGATGCCGCCGCATCGGTCGGGGACGCAACCCGTCCGGCCGCGGGTGCCGCTCAGTCCTCGCGCGGAGTGACCTCCAGCTTCAAGCCCGAGAGTCCGCGGGGGCGGTGCGTCAGCTTCCGGGCGATCGCTGCGATTTCGCGGGCCGCAGCGGAGTTCGGATCGGCCACCACGATGGGGGTCCCGGCATCGGCTGACTCGCGCAGGCTCTGATCCAGCGGTACCTCGCCGAGCAAGGGGACCTCCGTTCCCAGCGAGGCGGCCAGCCGCTCGGCCAACAGCGTTCCACCGCCGGAGCCGAAGGGGTGGGCGCGGGTTCCGTCGGGCAGTTCGAACCATGACATGTTCTCCACGACCCCGATGACCTGCTGACCGGTCTGGCTCGCCAGGGCCCCGGCCCGTTCGGCGATCGAAGCCGCCGAAGCCTGGGGTGTGGTGGCCACCAGGATCGAGGAACCGGGCAGCAGCTGGCCGACGGAGATCGCCACGTCCCCGGTTCCCGGAGGCAGATCGAGCAGCAACACGTCCAGATCGCCGAAGTGGACGTCGGTCAGGAACTGTTCCAAGGCGCGGTGGAGCATGGGGCCGCGCCAGATGACCGGTTGGTTTCCCTCGATGAACATGCCGATGGAGATGACCTTCACCCCGTGGGCCACCGGTGGCAGGATCATTTCGTCCATCCGGGTCGGCGCCTGGGAGATGCCCATCAGCCCCGGCACCGAAAAACCGTGGACGTCGGCATCGATGATGCCCACGCGCAGCCCGGCGGCCGCCATGGAGCAGGCCAGGTTCACGGTCAGACTCGACTTGCCGACCCCTCCCTTGCCGCTGGCCACCGCGATGACTCGGGTCAACGACCCCGGCTCGCTGAAGGGGATGGCGTGGCGTTTCAAGCCGCTCTTCAAGGCGCCGCGCTGCTCGGGGGACATGACCCCCAATTCGACCTGCGCCTCGGTGATGCCCGGCACCGAGCGGACGGCAGCTGCCGTGTCCTCCATGATCGTCTGGCGCAGTGGGCAGCCGGAGATGGTCAGCAGGACACGCACGTGGGCGGTGCCGTCCTCGTCGACCCGTACGGAATCGACCATGCCGAGTTCGGTGATCGGCCGGCGGAGTTCGGGGTCCTGGACCCCGGATAGAGCCTCGAGGACGGCCGCCTCACGCGGGCCTGTGGTGCTGGGTTCGGTCAAACTACTCGGTGTTCCCTTCGTTGTCGGTCCCGGTCCCGTCTGCGTTCGTGCGGTCCGGGCGGGGCGCCCGCACGCGCGGCAACGTGGTGGTCGCCTCGGAGACCTTCTCCTTGCGCTTGGTCGCCTTGCCGCGTAGCCGGATGTCTTCGCCGTCGTTGGATTCGACGAGCTCTTCGAGCGCGGAGCGCAATTCGCTGCGCACGTAGTCGCGGGTGGCCACTTCCCGCAAGGCAATCCGCAGTGCGGCGAGCTCACGGGTGAGGTATTCGGTGTCGTACAGGCTGCGTTCGGCCCGGTTGCGGTCCTCCGTCAACGAGACCTTGTCCCGGTCGTCCTGGCGGTTCTGGGCCAGCAGCAGCAGCGGGGCCGCATAGGAGGCCTGCAGGGAGAGCATCAGGGTCAGCGCGGTGAAGCCCAGGGCTGCCGAGTCGAAGCGCAGCGAATCCGGGCCCCAGGTATTCCAGGCCAGCCAGACGACGCAGAAGATCGACATGTAGACCAGGAACGCCGGGGTGCCCATGAAGCGGGCAAAGCCCTCCGTGGCCTTCCCGAAGGCGTCAGGGTTCGGAGAAACGCGGGGCCAGAGTCGGGCACGGGCACCGAGCGGTGTGTCCAGCCCCGAGCCCTTCTTGAGCTGTTCAGCCATGGTTGCTGGCTCCCTTCGGCTGGATCTTCTCATCATGGGTGCGCCAGTCCTCGGGCAGGATGTGGTCCAGCACGTCGTCGACGGTGACCGCCCCGACCAGCCGGCCTTCCCTGTTGACCACCGGCATCGAGGTCAGGTTGTAGGCGGCCAGCATCCGGGAGACCTCGCTGACATCGGTGGTATCCAGGACCGGCTCGAGATCGTTGTCCAGGATGTTGCCGACCGGTTCCGGCGGGGGATAGCGCAATAGCGCCTGGATGTGGACCATGCCCAGGTACTTGCCCGTCGGGGTCTCCAAGGGCGGACGGCAGACATACACGCTCGAGGCGAGTGCCTGGCTGATCTCCTCCCGACGGACATTGGCCAGGGCCTCGGCGACCGTGGCTTCGGGGGGCAGGACGATCGGCACAGGGGTCATCATCGAACCAGCGGTGTTCTCCTCGTATTCGAGCAGGCGACGCACGTCTTCGGCCTCTTCGGGTTCCATCAGCTGCAGCAGCGCCTCTTGTTGGACCTCCTCCAGCTCGTGGAGCAGGTCGGCGGCATCGTCGGGGTCCATTTCCTCCAGGACGACGGCGGCCCGTTCCATGTCGAGAGAGGACAGGATCTGTACCTGTTCGTCGTCGGGAAGTTCCTGCAGGACATCGGCCAAGCGGTCGTCCTGCAGTTCGATGGCCACTTCAAGACGGCGCTTCCGACTCATCTCATGCAGGGCCTCGGCGAAGTCGGCCGGTTTGAGTTCCTCATGGGCCGCCACGAACTGGGTGGCCGCCTGGGGGTCGTCCCGGTTGCCGTGGAGGATCTCGTTCCAGGACACCAGCAGGCGGTGGCCGCGTGAGAGACGACGCAGTGCCCGGAACCCGCTGGCCGGATCCGAACCGCGGCGGACATAGTAGTCCGAGAGGGCCCAATCGCCATTGCGTAGCGGCTGCAGCCCGACGTCTTCCACGATGGCGGTACCGGAGCCGTCGGTGAAGTCCACGACACGGTCGAAGAGTTCGGCGACCACCAGGGTTTCGGCGCCGCGTTGCTGGAAGCGGCGCAGGTTGACCAGCCCCGAACAGATGATCTGGTTGGACTCCATGGCCTGCACGCGCGTCATCGGCACGAACACCCGTTTCTTGCCGGGAACCTCGACGACCAGACCGACGCCCAACACCTGTTTGCGGGGACCGCGATCGAGCACAACGACATCACGCAGCCGGCCCAGACGGTCGCCCAGGGGGTCGAAGACATCGAGGCCGAGCAAGCGGGCAATGAATACCTTGTTCGATGAGCTGCTCACCCTCCTAGGTTACCGGCTGGGCCACCGACGCGTCGGGGATCGACGGGGAGGCGCCGCACCGGTTCACCGGGAGCGATAACACCCCACCTATGCCCGTGGAGGAGGCAGAATGGAACCATGAGCCCAAAAACAGGCGCCAACCGGAACGCCTCCGCCCAACTGGGGCCTCCCCGCGGGGAGATCCTGGGCCGTTACGATTCCTACCTGGATGCCCAAAAAGTCGTCGACTACCTGGCCGACCATGACTTCCCGGTCGCCGGGGTGAGCATCATCGGCAACGACCTGATGACCGTCGAACGTGTCACCGCGAAACTGAGCTACCCGAAGGTCGCCCTGGCAGGGGCCGCGCAAGGCGCCATGTTCGGGATCTTCGTGGGACTGATTCTGAGCATCTTCGGCCCCGAAGGCGGGCTTACCCAGATCCTTTCCTCGGTCGGGCTGGGCATGGCCATCTGGATGATCGTCGGAGTGGTCAGCTACTCGTTCCGCAAGGGCAAGCGCGACTTCTCCTCCTCCAGCCAGGTCATGGCCACCAGCTACGACGTCGTCGTCGCGTTCGAGCATGCGGCAGCAGCCCGGCAGATGGCCTCGAAGCTCCCGATGAGCCGGGTCGAAGCCCAGCAGGTCACCCCCGCCTGGGCGCCCCCGCGCCAGCAGGGTGGCACCGGCAGCCCCGGGGACGAAGCACCGTCTCCGGCGGGTGGAGCCGGGGGACGGGCGTCAAGCCCCATCCACGGCGAAGCTCGCCCGGAAGCGGGGCAGGGCACTGCGGAGACCGGGAAGGCGCCGGGCGAAGAAGCCGCTGCCCGCCCGTCATCGACGTCGTACTCCGATCTGCCTGACGGGCGTCCGCAGTACGGCGTCCGCGTCACCCCCGAGCAGGAACCGACCCCGGCGGCAGGCCCGACCGGGCAGGCAGGCCAGGCGCCGGCGGAGGACACCGGGACCTCGGCGGAGGGCAGGACCCCGGCGGACGGTGAAGAACGGGCCGGCGGCACCGATCCGCAGCCCTAGGTCCAAGGGCCAACGGTCCGGCCTCGGTCGGCCGACCAGCAGCCACAGATGAGAGAAGGCCGGTTCCTCCCAACAGGGAGGAACCGGCCTTCTGCATCTGCGCCAGGTTCTACCGGGCGGTCGCCGAGTAGATGCCGGCCATCCAGGATTCGATCTCCTCGGCCGTGCGCGGCAGGGCGGCGCTGAGGTTCTCGCAACCATCGGCGGTCACCAGGACATCGTCCTCGAGGCGGACGCCGATACCGCGGTATTCGGCGGGCACGGCGAGGTCCTCGGACTTGAAGTACAGGCCTGGCTCGATGGTGAAGACCATGCCGGGCTCCAGCACCGCATCGAGGTACAGGTCCCGCTTGGCCTGTGCACAGTCGTGCACATCCAAACCAAGGTGGTGGCTGGTGCCGTGCGGCATCCACCGGCGGTGGTGCTGGCCTTCAGGGGACAGTGCTTCCTCCAGCGAAACCGGCAGCAGACCCCAGTCGTCCAGGTTCTCGGCCAGGACCTTCAGCGCCACTTCATGCAGCTCACGGAATTTGCGGCCGGGGCGGGCGACCTCGAAGGCGGCGTCGGCTGCGTCCAGGACTGCCTGGTAGATCCGGCGCTGCACGTCTGAGTACTTGCCGTTGACCGGCAGGGTCCGAGTGATGTCGGCGGTGTAGAGCGAATCGGTCTCGACACCGGCGTCGAGCAGCAGCAGGTCCCCGGTGTTCACCTGACCCGAGTTGCGGATCCAGTGCAGGACCGTGGCGTTGTTGCCGGAGGCAGCAATGGTGTCGTAGCCGAGGTCGTTGCCTTCCTCGCGGGCCCGGGCGAAGAAGGCGCCTTCGACGACGCGCTCGCCACGCTTATGCTCGATGGCGCGCGGGAGTTCACCCACGACATCGTGGAATCCGTTGACGGTGGCCTCCACGGCGGCACGCATCTGCTCGACTTCCCAGTCGTCCTTGACCAGACGCAGCTCGGAGAGCGCTTCGGAGAGTTCGCCGTCGAGGCGGTCCGAAGCTTCCAGATCGACCCCGGTGTTGATCCGGGAGGTGTCCACCAGCGCGTCGCAGTTCAAATCGACATCGCGCAGCAGACGGATCCGCATGCCACCGACTTCCACGGCGCCGGCGTCCTGGGTGATTGCTTCCTCCAGCTCGGCGTCGATATGCGCGGTGGGCAGTTCCAGCCGGGCCTTCAACACGTCCAGGGTCGGACGGGTGCCGATCCAGAATTCGCCGGAACGGGCATCCGAGTAGAACTCCTCGGAGTCCCGACCTGCCATGGGACGGAAGTAGAGGGTCGCACGGTGGTTTCCGCCGTCGTCCCCGGTTCCCTCCTCGGTGGGTTCTAGGAGCAGGACGGCATCGGGCTCGTGGTCGACGCCGAGCCCGGTGAGGTGGGCGAAGCCGGAGTGCGGGCGGAAACGGTAGTCGGTGTCGTTCGAGCGGACCTTCAACGGTCCGGCCGGGATGACGAGGCGTTCGCCGGGGAACTTGGCTGAGAGGGCGCGGCGTCGGGCGGCCGCGTAGGGTGCAACGGCGTCGGGGCCGGGGGAGGTGGCTTCGGTGGAGGGGGCCCACTGGGAACCCATGAAGTCCTTGAAGGCCTGCGAGGACGGGCGCTGTGAACGGTTGTTCACGCGTTCCTCGAGTGGTTGTTCGCTGCCGGGGGTGTCATTCGCTTGAGTCATCACCGTCCCATGTTCTCAAAGCCGGGGCGATACACCAAGGCGCCGGTAGGCTGGGGGAATGCTGATTGACCTGCATGCTCACTCGAATGTCTCCGACGGGACCGAATCCCCGTCGCAATTGATGTCGGCCGCGGCTGCCGCCGGTGTGGACGTCGTCGCGTTGACCGACCATGACCAGACCTCCGGATGGGCCGAAGCGGCCACCGCCGCCATCGAGACCGGTGTGGGGCTGGTCCCCGGAATGGAGATCTCCTGCAAGACAGCCCGCGGGGTGAGTGTGCACCTGTTGTCCTATCTGCACGACCCCACGGATGGCGCACTGCTGGTGGAGATCGACAAGGCACGCGACGCGCGGATCGACCGTGCGCGGAAGATGGTTGAACTGATCGCCGAGGACTACCCGATCACCTGGGACCTGGTGGGTGAGCAGTCCGCCCCCGGGGCGACGCTGGGCCGGCCGCATATCGCCGACGCCTTGGTGGCCGCAGGAGTGGTCTCGAGTCGCAGCGAGGCGTTCGCCACCGTGCTGACATCGCAGTCGCGCTACTACGTGGGGCACTACGCGGTGGACCCCGTCAGTGCCGTTGAACTGGTGCGGGCCGCCGGGGGAGTGCCGGTGTTCGCCCACCCCATGGCGGAGCTGCGCGGCCGGGTGGTCGAACCGGAGGTCTTCGACGACATGGTCGAGGCCGGCTTGCTCGGACTGGAGATCGATCATCGGGATAATTCGGATGACGGCCGACGGTTCCTGCACTCGCTAGCCAGCCGGCATGATCTGATCGTGACCGGCTCCAGCGACTACCACGGCACCGGCAAACCCAACCGGTTCGGCGAGAACGCCACCAGTGTGGACATGCTCAAACGAATCCTCGAAGCCGGCACCGGAACCGCTCCGGTGGGGCTGCCGGAAATCTAACCCGTCAGTAACCTAGGTTTCCGTCTGCCGGGAATAACCTCCGCAATCTGATAGTGTCGCCGACGTAGGGGGTTGCTTGAGGCAACTTGTCGAGCACTTATCCGAGTGCCTCATCGACCCCCGGTTCCACAGGAGGCAGCACGAGAACCTTCACCGTTTGAGTGGCCATGACCCGAAAGCCGGGTAGCCGCACGCGCCGCGTTGAAATGCGGCCCTGCAGGTCCGGTTTGGTCCGGGTGGAATGCGCGCCTTGAATGCGTCCGCACCGGACAATGCCCGCCTCACGGTGGCCTGGCAATAGCGCCCGAATTCCCGGGCCGGCGCGCTGCGACTAGGGACGGCATCCGGTTGGCCGACCCGCGAGAAGAGGAGCAGCATGGCACCGAACGGTGTTGAGCTCCAGCAGTTGAGCGGATGGCTAGTCATCGGCCTGTTGGTGTTTTTTTATGGGGGGACATTCTTGATGACCCTCGGGATCGGCAAGAAGAAGGAAAACGCGGACGGCTACATGACCGCGGGCAACAACATCGGCTTCGGCATCTCCGCGGCGAGCATGACGGCCACCTGGATCTGGGCCTCGTCGATGTACGCCTCGGCAACCTCCGGCTACACCTACGGCATCTCCGGGCCCATCCACTACGGGCTCTGGGGCGCCTTGATGATCCTGTTCATCTACCCCTTCGGCAAGCGGATTCGTTCCGTGGCCCCCAGGGCACACACCCTGGCCGAGGTCATGAACGCCCGGCACGGTCGCGGCAGCCAGCTCATGCTCGCCGGTTCCAACGTGGTCGGCAGCCTGATCAGCCTGACCAGTAACTTCATCGCCGGCGGCGCCCTGATCGGCTTGCTTTCGCCCTTCAGCTTCCAGCAGGGGATCCTCACCGTGGCCGCCGGCACCCTGCTGTATTCGCTGTGGTCCGGCTTCCGCGCTTCGGTGTTGACCGACTTCGCACAGGTGCTGGCCATGCTCGGCGCCGTCGTGGTCATCATTCCCGTGGTGTTCTTCGCGGCGGGCGGCTCCGATATGTTCGTCCAAGGCGCCTCGAACGTGACCGCGCAACAGGGGAACTTCTTCTCCTCGGAGGCGTTCATGAACCAGGGCGCCCCCTACATCGCGGCGGTGCTGGCCTACGCCATCGGCAACCAGACCATTGCGCAGCGGCTCTTCGCCGTGCGCGAGGACCTGATCAAGAAGACCTTCGTCACCGCCACCGTCGGCTACGGTTCCACCATCATCGGCGTCGGCATGCTCGGTGTCATGGCGCTGTACCTGGGCATCACGCCCACCGGCGGCGACCTGAACAACCTGATCCCCGAAATGGCCGCGACCTACCTCGGCCCGGCGCTGTTGTGCCTGTTCCTGGTGATGATCATCGGGGCTCTGTCCTCGACGGCCGACTCGGACCTCAGTGCGTTGTCCTCGATCATGATGGCGGATATCTATGGGCAGAACATTGCCAAGAAGGGCGAGGTCAATCCCAAGACCATGCTCTTGGTCGGCCGTGTCTCTATGGTTCTGGCCACCGGCGCTGGACTGTACTTCGCCAGTGGGGCGCTGAACATCCTGGACCTGTTGGTCTTCGTCGGGGCCCTATGGGGTTGCCTGGTGTTCCCGGTCATTTCCAGCTTCTACTGGAAGAAGGTCACCAACATGGCCTTCGTGACCTCCGTGATCGCCGCCCTGGCGATCTTCATCCCCGTACGCTTCTCCTGGATCCCTGTCGACGGGCTCTGGGGCTACACGGTCGATGTCTTGTCGATCGTCGGGGTCGGGGTGGTTCTCGGGTTGATGCTCTTCGGCTTCTTCGGCGGCCGGGTGGCCCGGATCGGCGGCGTTGTCGCTGCCTTGGCGGTGGCCCCGTTCGCCTTCGGGCAACTCCACGACTACGCGGTCCTCAGCGGATCCCTCGTCGCCTACGCGGTCTCCACGGTGCTTTGCTACGTGATGTCCGCACGGTCCTCGATGGAATTCGACTTCGCAACCATCAAGGACAAGGTGGGCGATTTCGACCCGTCAGACCGCAAGGCAGCGGCCCAGACCGATGCCGCAGAAACGCATTCCTGATCCTGAAGGAGGAGACAACATGGAACCGATGATCCTGACCGTGTACATGCTCATGTGGCCGGTGATCGTTGCCGGAACGCTCTTCGTCATCACGCGGGCCTTCCTGCGTGAATGGCGCCAAGCGCGTCGCGACGAGCGCACGATGGTCTAACAGTCCTTCGTGGACGCATCGCTCCGGCACCCTGCGCGGTGCCGGAGCGGACGACCGTTGCCACCACCAGCCCAGCTGGGGTGCAACGGCCGTTTCGTCGTTAGAGACGACTGCCGGTGGGAGAGGACGACGATGTCGTTCCCTCCCACCGGCAGCAGATACCGGACGAAGGTCACCCCTGGTGGAAACCCGTGTGCTCCGGAAGTCGCGAGCGCATGGTCTCGATGGCTGCGGGATTCGCGTCCACGCAGACGAATCGCCGTTCCAACTGGGCCGCCGCGGCACCGGTGGTCCCGGAACCTGCGAAGAAGTCCAGCACCCAGTCTCCCGGACGGCTGCTGGCGGCGATGATCCGGCGCAGGATGCCCAACGGCTTCTGCGTGGGGTATCCGGTCTTCTCCTTGCCGGTGGGCGAAACGATGGTGTGCCACCAGACATCGGTGGGCAGCTTGCCGCGGGCTGCCTTCTCGGCGGTGACCAGACCAGGAGCCATGTAAGGCTCGCGGTCGACCTCGACGGAATCAAAGTGGTACGTGGACGGGTTCTTGACGTACACGAGGATGTTGTCGTGTTTGGCCGGCCACCGGCTCTTGGACCGGGCGCCATAGTCATAGGACCAGATGATCTCGTTGAGGAAGCACTCCCGGCCGAAGATGGCGTCAAGCATCACCTTGGCGTAATGGACCTCACGGAAATCCAGGTGTAGATACAACGTGCCATCGTCGGCCAACAGCCGCCACGCCTCGAGGAGCCGTGGCTCCAGGAAGGCCCAGTAGTCATCGAACGCATCATCGTAGCTATGCAGGGCCCCACGGGTGGTCGAATAGCTGGCTCCCTTGAAACCGACCCGGTCACCGGAACCATCGGTGTTGCGGACCATCGTCGTTGCCTGGCGCGACTGCTTGCGACCGGTGTTGAACGGCGGGTCGATGTAGACGAGGGTGAACGCGCCATCGGGCAACGCGGGCAGGAAGTCGGCGTTATCGGCTTGGACGACCAGATCGGGTCCGTCTGGGGACCACGTGTTCGCGGATCCGACACGGGTGGGGACCCCGGCCGGCTGGCCGGGGCCCCCACCGGATGCAGGCGTGGTTGCGCCCACAGGTGCTACTCGGACTCGTTGGGGTTGACGACCTCGCCGTGGTGCCGGCGCGTCCGGGAGCGGCGACGGCGTGCCGGGCGGGCTGCCTCGTCACTGGTGGGGCCGGTCTCGGCGGGCTGGCGGTTCGTCTCACCGGTTGCTTCGCGGTTGGGGCGATCGGAGCGGCCATGACCGCGGCCCCGGCGGCCGGCGCCGTCCCCACCGGATTCCGAGCCGCGGCTGCGACCAGCATCGCGCCCCGAGCGGGAACCGGATCCCCGACCCTTCTCACGTTCAGCCGGACGCTTGCCGGTTTCGCCCAGGTCCTCGATCTTCTCGCCCGACAGGCCCTGGAGCTTGCGCTGGTTGCGCGGCAGCCGGCCCTTGGTCCCGGCCGGGATGTCCAGATCGGTGAAGAGGTGGGGTGAGGAGGAGTAGGTTTCCACCGGATCTGCCTGATCCAGCCCCAGGGCCTTGTTGATCAGGCCCCAGCGGGGGACATCGGACCAGTCGACGAAGGTGATCGCGGTGCCCTTCTTCCCGGCACGGCCGGTGCGACCGATCCGGTGAAGATAGGTCTTCTCGTCCTCGGGGCACTGCAGGTTGATCACGTGGGTGACGTCCTCCACGTCAATGCCGCGGGCGGCGACCTCGGTGGCGACCAGCACGTCGACCTTGTTGTTGCGGAAGGCACGCAGTGCCTGCTCGCGGGCTCCCTGACCGAGGTCCCCGTGGATCGCGCCGGCGGCGAAACCGCGGTCGATCAGTTCCTCGGAAAGCTTGGCGGCCGAACGCTTGGTCTTGGTGAAGATGATCGTGCGTCCACGGCCTTCGGCCTGCAGGACGCGGGCGACGACTTCGTCCTTGTCCAGCTGGTGGGCACGGTAGACGACCTGGCGGATGTCCTTCTTGGTGATGCCGTCGTCCTCGGGATCCGCGGCACGGATGTGCGTCGGACGGGACATGTAGCGTCGGGCCATCGAGACGACGGCGCCGGGCATGGTGGCCGAGAACAGCATGGTCTGGTGCACGGCTGGAATGGCGGCGAGCAGGGTCTCGACGTCGGGCAGGAAGCCCAGATCGAGCATTTCGTCGGCTTCGTCCAGGATGACGATGCGGATGTTCTTCAGGTTCAGGTGCTTCTGCTTATGCAGGTCGATCAGACGCCCCGGGGTGCCGACCACGAGTTCGACGCCAGCTGTCAGCTGTTCGATCTGCGGCTCGTAGGCACGACCGCCGTAGATCGTCGCGATGCGTGCGTTGCGCTTGGTCGCTGCCTTCTGGATGTCTGCGGAGACCTGGTTGGCCAGTTCACGGGTCGGGGCCACGATGAGGGCCTGCGGCGCACCGGGGCTGGGTAGCTTGTCGTAGTCGGGGTCGTCCCGGCCGATGACGCGCTGCAGGGCCGGAATGCCGAAACCGAAGGTCTTGCCGGTACCGGTCTTGGCCTGCCCGATGATGTCGTGCCCGGCCAGCGCGACCGGAAGGGTCATCGACTGGATGGGGAACGGGTGGATGATGCCTGCGTCGGCGAGGGATTCGACGATGTCGGGGCGGACGCCGAAATCTGCGAAGGTCTGTTCGGGCAGCTCATGCGGGACATCCTCGCTGGCGAGGACGCCGTCGACCGGAAGCTCGATGGTTCCGGTGTCGTCGGTGAGTTGTTGCTCAGTATTCAATGAAATCTCATTCGTTTAGGCGCCGGGGCTCGGTGTGCTCGACGTCCTCTGGAAACGGAGAGCGGAGTCCACCGCAGCAGCGGCGCGTCCAGCGGAGCCGATCGCGGGCTAACCAGCGCGAATGAACGCGCAAAAGGTGCAGGTTCGCTGGGAATTCCTGCCAAGTAAATGCGTCTGGTACGACCGGGCATCCTTGTCTACCCCTCTAGTCTAACGTGCCGCGACACAATCGCGGCCCGGACCCCCGGACCGCGCGTGGCGTGCGTTACGCTGGAGCCGAACCACGGGAGCCCATCTTCGGGCTGAGAGGGCGCTGCCGCCGCAGATGCGGCACCAGGCGCCGACCGAGACACCTGATCCGGATCATGCCGGCGGAGGGAAGGTAGCGAAGCATGCATTGTGCCGTCATCGGCGCCGGCATCATCGGCTTGTCCATTGGCTGGGAACTGGCTCGCAGCGGATACAGCGTCACCCTGATCGATCCGGAACCCGCAACAGGGGCCACCCACGCAGCGGCCGGGATGCTCGCGGCCGTCACCGAATTCCACTACCAGGAACACGAGCTGCTCCGACTCTCGGTTCCTGCTGCCGCCGCCTGGCCCCAATGGGCCCATGAGTTGGAAACAGCCAGCGGCCTGTCCACCGGCTTCGAGGCCTGCGGCACGCTGGTGGTCGCCGCCGACGCCGCTGACCGAACCGACCTCTCGGCGCTGGCAGAGGCCCAACGCACCGTCGGGCTGGGGATCGGGGAGCTGGGCACCGCTGCAGCTCGCGAGCTCGAACCGCTTCTCGCCCCCCGGCTGGCCGGTGCCTTTCGGGCCCCCGGGGACGCACGGACCGACCCACGCCGCACCGCCGAAGCCCTGTGTACCGCCCTCGAGCTCGAATCCCGCGTGACCGTGCATCGCCAGCGGGCCACCGCCGTCGTCCAGGGTCTACGGGCACCCGTGGTGCAGACCAGTGGGGCCGACGGGAAACGGGTCGATATCGAAGCCGATGAAGTCATCCTGGCCACCGCGACCGGAAGGACCGGACCACGCGGGGCTGCGGGGGAGGGAATCACCGGGTTGCCGGCCACACTGCGGCTTCCAGTCCGCCCCGTCTTCGGCGACGTGCTGAGGTTGCGGCCGACCGCCACGGCCCCGCGTCCGACCGGCTCCACGGTGCGCGCACTGGTCTCCGGACAGCGGGTCTACATCCTGCCGCGCCAGGACGGTGAAGTCGTCGTGGGAGCCACCGAACGTGAAGACGACCAGCCCGGCGTCAGCGTCGAGGGCGTGCACCGGCTGCTGCGTGATGCCCTACGGGTCATGCCCGCCCTGGCCCACTACGAATTGGTGGAAATGACCGCCCGCGCCCGTCCGTCGACCCCCGATCACCTGCCGTTGCTCGGACGCATCGGCCCCGGGCTGATCGCCGCCACGGGATTCCACCGCCATGGTGTGCTGCTCAGCGTGGCCGCGGCCGCCGCCATCCGCGGGCTGATCGGCCCGGTGCCCGGCGCCACCCCACCGCGTTCGCCCCCGGCGACCCTTGACCCGACCCAACTGGCATCCTTCGACCCCTGGAGATTCTCTTGAACGACACCAAGACCCCACTGATCCTGAACGGACAGGCCGAACCCCACTCCGAACTCAGCGTGCTGGACTTGATCCAGCGTGAGACGGGCCTGGCGCTGGGCGCCGATGGCCGCACCCCCGAGGGGACGAGTCCCGGACTGGCCGCCGCAGTGAACGACGAGGTCGTTCCCCGTTCGGAGTGGGCCGGAACCCGGTTGCAGCCGGGGGACCGCATCGAACTGCTGTCGGCGGTGCAAGGTGGGTGAAGCAGCTGGAACCGACGACCTAATCTTCGACGGAACCCGGTTCGGCTCACGCCTGATCACCGGGACCGGCGGTGCCCCCGGGCAGGACGTCCTCGAAGCTGCCCTGCTCGCTGCCGGAACCGAACTGACCACGGTGTCGATGCGCCGCCACGCAGTGGTCCCCGGCGCCGAATCCATCTTCGCGCTGCTGGGCCGGCTGGGCATCCGGCTGCTGCCGAACACCGCGGGATGCCATACGGCACGTGAAGCAGTCTTCACCGCCAGGATGGGTCGCGAAGCCGTGGATACCGACTGGGTCAAACTCGAGGTCATCGCCGACGATGAATCACTGCTGCCCGATATCCCCGAACTGCTCAGCGCCACCGAGGAACTGGTGGCCGACGGTTTCAAGGTCTTCGCCTACACCAACGACGACCCGGTGGCCGCCCAACGACTCGAGGACCTGGGCTGCACGGCGGTCATGCCGTTAGGCGCACCCATCGGCACCGGGCAGGGGATCCTGAACCCGCACAACATCGAATACATCGCCTCCCGGCTCACGGTCCCGGTAGTGCTCGACGCCGGCATCGGCACCGCCTCGGATGCGGCCCTGGCCATGGAACTGGGATGCGACGCCGTCCTGTTGGCCACCGCCGTCACCCGGGCGCAGGAGCCTGCGCTGATGGCCGAGGCGTTCAGGCATGCGGTGCGCGCCGGTCGGCTGGCCCACCGTGGCGGGCGGATCCCGCGTCGACCGATGGCCCAGGCCTCCTCGAGCATGCAGGGACGGGCGGAGTTCCTCTTGGGTTGAGCGGCCTGTGCGGGGAACCGGGGGGTGGGATCAGGGAATCCTGAACAACACCGTGCGCTTTTCGATATCGGCCTCCACCAGTTCGGCCCGGACGCGCTCGCCGGCCTCGGCCCTGCCGACGAAACGGGCGTTGACCGCCGGCTCCAGGATCTGCAGCCGTCCACCCGGGGCATCGCCGTTCCCGCGGGACTTGGCGGCTTGTTCGGCGGTGGTGCCATTGAGCGTGATCGCTTCGAACTCCTCCCCGATACGGTCCGAAAGCAGGGCAGCCTCGACGGTGTCGATGGCTGCTCTCTCAGCGGTTCCCGCTTCCTGGTTGGAATACTGCATCAGCTCCGGCAGCAGCGGAAGCGCCCGGCGGATCGCCGCGGGAACCTCGGCGCCCCGAACCAGATGCTCGCAGACGACGAGGCTGAACCGGTCCACCAGCCGGCGCAACGGCGCCGTGGTGTGCGCATAGGGCGCCGCGATGGCTGCCTGGGTCTGCTCCTGGGGTAGCTCGCCATCGAACGCGGTATAGCCGGCACCACGGAACAACGAGGTGGCGGCATGCATGATGGCCAGCTGACGGGGCTCGGTGACATCGAGTGTGCGCAGGAATTCGCCGTAGGGGACCCCTCGCTGCCAGGGCGTCCCCAACGAGGCGGCCTCCCGGCGGAAGGCCGTGGAACCGTGTTCATCGGGGGCGGGCATGGTCCGCAGGATCCCGATCCCGCCCTCGAGCATGATCCGGGCCGCTTCCATCCCGGTCAGCAAGGAGATCTGGGCATTCCAGTCCTCCACCGGCAGGGCGGCGCGGGCTGCCAGGCAGGGGACCCCGTCGTCGTCGACCTCGACCTCCTGTTCGGGGATGCGCAGACTCGCACCACCACGGTCCCGTTCGGCTTCGATGCGTTTGAGCCCGACCTCCTTCAGCAGCGCCATCGACTCGGAGGCACTGCCGTCGTCGATGGAGGCCTGGACGCCGGCGTAGTCGAGCTTCTGCCTACTGTGCACCGTGGCGCGGGTGAGTTCGGTACGGCGCACCAGCGCGCCGGCGTCCAGATGGAACGTCCAGACGTAGGCACCGCGGCGTTGGCCCGGCAGCAGGGAGCCGGCGTCCTCGCTGATGATCTCCGGGTGCAAGGGCACCCGGTGGCCCGGCAGGTACAGGGTCTGCCCGCGGCGCCTGGTTTCGGTGTCGAGGGGGCCGCCGAGTTCGACGAAGGCCGGTACATCGGCGATGGCATAGCGGACCACATAGCCCTCGCCGTCACGGGCGAGGTGGACTGCCTGGTCCAGATCGGTGGAAGCAGCCGGGTCGATGGTGACGAATTCGATGTCGGTCAGGTCGTGTTCCGGCAGGACCAGGGAATCGATCGCGGCCCGGGCTTCAGCCAGTGCCTCGGGCGGATACTGCCCGGGAAGCTCCAACGCGGACACCAGTGAATCCAGTGCCTCGGCAAGCCGTGTCTGGCGGGCACTGGTCTTCAGGTCAATGAGTTTGCGCACCACAGGTTCAGCCTAGCCACATCATGCACGGAATCCAGCGCCCGACCCGGGATGGACCGGGGCCGGAGGTAGGCTGGCCTGCATGACCGAGCTGCCACCGCCGACCCTTGACGAAGCGACCCGAGACCGGGCCGAACTGGCCCTGTGTGGGCTGATGGCGTACCGGGAACTGACCGCGTTCGAACGCCTGTCCTCCGATGCGCGCTTCTCTCCGACCATCATCGACCGGGTGGCACTGGCCCGGCTGGCAGTCCACGAGTTCGGGCACTATGAACGGGTCGTGGAAGTCATCACCGCGCGGGGGGCTGAGCCGACGGATTCCATGGAACCGTTTGTGGCCTCCATCGATGCCCTGCACGATCGCACCCGCCCGGGGGACTGGTACGAATCCCTGATGAAGGCCCACGTCATCGACTCGGTCTCCGGGGATTTCTATGTTGCGATCTCCCGTGGTTTGGATCCCGACGTCCGTCGACTCGTCCAGGAGGTGCAGGCACTGGACGCACAGAATAAATGGCTCCACGAGCGGCTCCAGGAAGCCCTGGAAGAAGACCCCCGACTGGCTTCCCGATTGGCGCTCTGGGGACGTCGACTACTCGGCGAGGCCCTCACCCAAGCCCGTGGGATCGCTGAAAGCGGCCTCTTCAACGACGCGCTGATCACCGGGGCTGACGGGGCCGGGGAGGAACCCCTGAGCGTACTGTTCGCCCAGCTCGTGGAGAACCATTCGCGCCGGATGGCCGCCTTGGGGTTGACTGCCTGACCCGGCGGCACCAGCATGGGCCCCAGGGAGCGAAAGGAGAGATCATGACTGATTCATCCACCGATCCGGACGATGCCGTCCTGAACGGTACCCAGATCAATGCGGCCCTGACCGGGCTGCCCGATTGGCGCTACCGTCTGGGCGCCCTCGTGACGGCTTATGCCTTCGGGAGCTCGGCGTCGGCCATCGACTTCATCGCGGCAGTGGGGGCGATCGCCGAGGAACACAACCACCACCCCGACCTGGACTGGCGGTACAACACTGTGTTCCTGACGGTCTCCTCCCACGAGGCGGGCGGTGAGGTGACCGGTCAGGACACGGGCTTTGCCGAGGCCGTATCGAGGGCTGCGACGCGGGCCGGGGGGACCGCCGAACCACGTCGACACACCACCGTGGAAGTGGGTATCGATACCGAGGACCCCTCACGGATCGCCGAATTCTGGACCAGCGCACTGGGTTATCAGCTGGCGGACAACGGGGATATCGTCGATCCGGAAGGACGCAACCCGAGTATCTGGTTCCAGGTGACCGATACGCCGTCGAACAACAGGATCCATCTGGACCGGCATGTTCCCCTCAGCACCTTGGAGGTCGAGCGTGGGAACCTACGCCCGGCGGGTGGCGAGGGGGACGGGGCACGGCATCCGGCGGTCAGGGTCTATCCGGACCCCGACGGAAACCGCGTGTGCTTGTGCACGGAAATCGGCCATATGCCCGCCGACTGAGGGCGGGACGCGAAAACGGCCGACCCCGACGTCTGTGCGTCGGGGCCGGCCGTTTTTCGTCTTGCTGCTCTTTAGGCCTGGGCGGCGAAGCCCACGCGACGCTGTTCCTCGGCGCCGACCTCCACGAAGCCGATGACACCGGCAGGGACGATGACCTGGCGGCCCTTGGAATCGCTGAGCACCAGATCGGTGGAGCCGCTGATGGCATCACGGACGGTCTTGCTGACCTGCTCCGCGGTCTCAGCCGATTCGATGACAACCTCGCGGGCAACATTTTGGATTCCGATGCGCACGTCCATGGTGGCTCCTCTTAAGTCGGGGTGGGCGCCTGAAGCGTCGCCCATATACGTCAGGGTCAAATCTACGTCAGGATTCCTTCGGGAACCGAGCGATTCCGCGCCAAGCTAAACGCGAGACCAGGTCGCTGGCCTCGTCTAGATCGACCTCGCCCTCCAACTCGAGCCAGTAGCGGGCCGCGACCTGGGCCATGCCGGACATGGCCCGGCCCAACAGCACCGCCTGGGCCTGGCTGAGCCCGGTGTCCTCGGCGATGACTCCGGCAATGGCGTCGGCGAAAGTGGAGTTGAACGTCTCCAGGCGGGAACTGACGGCGGAGTCATGCATCAGATCGGATTCGAAAACGAGGCGGTGGGCCTGGCTGTCCCCGGCGATGAAGCCGAAGAACTCGCGGATGGTCGCCCGGACCCGCTGCTTATTATCGGTCGTGGAGGCAATGGCCTTGAGCAGGCGTTCGGAAAGGGCTTCCAGATGCTCGTCGAGCAGCGCGAGGTAGAGTTCGCGCTTGCCGGGGAAGTGCTGGTAAAGCACCGGCTTGCTGACCATCGCGACGTCGGCGATCTCGTCCATGGCAGCACCGTGGTAGCCATGGGCCACGAAGACCTGGTGAGCGGCCTGCAGCAATTGCCGCCGTCGCTGGTCCCGCGGCATCCGAGGGGTCCGCTGGGAAATTTCTGGACTGCGCTCCACTGCCTGCCTCTCCTCCGCGACGTCGTCGTCGTTACGGATGAATTCATTCTACCCATGGGTAATCCAAGGCTGGGACTAAGCTGGGAAAATGCAGGATGCGATACGAACAGCACCCGGCCCCCTGGTCGAACCAGCGGCCGAACTGGGCCCGGAAGAACTCAAGCGCTATTCGCGCCACATCATCATCCCCGAGGTCGGCCTGGCGGGACAGCGGCGGTTGAAGAACGCCCGCGTCCTGGTCATGGGTGCCGGCGGGCTGGGTTCCCCGGCGCTACTCTACCTGGCTGCCGCGGGCGTCGGCCGAATCGGCATCGTGGAGGACGACACCGTCGAGGTCTCCAACCTGCAACGCCAGATCATCCACGGCATGTCCAACCTGGGGCAGGGAAAAGGCGAGTCGGCCCGGCAGAGCATCGCCGAGATCAACCCGTTCACCGACGTCGTCCTGCATGAGGTGCACCTGGACAGCACCAACGCTTTGGAGGTCTTCGCCGACTACGACCTCATCCTGGACGGCACCGACAACTTCGCCACCCGCTACCTGGTCAACGACGCCGCAGCGATCCTGAACAAACCCTATGTCTGGGGTTCGATCCTGCGCTTCGACGGCCAGGTCAGCGTCTTCTGGAACGGCCAGGGCCCCACCTATCGGGACCTCTACCCCGAGGCGCCACCGGCCGGAAGCGTGCCCTCCTGCGCCGAAGGCGGCGTGTTCGGGGTGTTGTGCGCACAGATCGGGGCGGTCATGGCCGCCGAGGCCATCAAGCTCATCACCGGGATCGGTGAATCCCTGCTGGGCCGGGTGCTCATCCTCGACGCCCTAGCGATGAACTGGCGGGAAATCCGTTTGCGTCCCGACCCGGAAACGGTCCAGCCGAGCGAACTGCTGGAGGACTACCCGGCGTTCTGCGGGATCGCCCCGGCGGGGCAGACGTCGCGCGAACTGCCGACGATCGACCCGCTGGGACTACGTGATCTGTTGGCGGAACGGGCTGCAGGGCGCAAGGATTTCGTCCTGATCGACGTCAGGGAAGCAGGAGAGGCCGAAATCGTGGCCATCGACGGAGCCGAGCTGGCACCGCGCGGCCAGGTGCTCGGCGGTGACATCGACGTGCCGCGGGATCGTGAAGTGGTCCTGCACTGCAAATCAGGCGGACGGTCCGGCGAGGTGCTCGGATACCTGATGGATCACGGCTACGACAACGTACGGCATCTGGCCGGAGGCATCGCCGCCTGGGTCGAGCAGGTCGAACCCGAAAAATCGATGTACTAGCAGCCAGCCGCAGCCCGCCGGGTGGTGCGCCAGCGCAGTCGCTAGGCTTCG
>RCNJ01000250.1_pt1 | contig 32937 bp, 45 predicted proteins | sample 2041171 | NCBI WGS metagenome assembly RCNJ01 (sample SAMN09708213, study PRJNA481090) | feces metagenome | biome: feces | host: Pygoscelis adeliae | place: Antarctica: Rookery Lake | collected 2010-03-01 | reverse complement strand
ACTGTGATACTACGACGCCCTGTTCCGCCTGCATTTACCGGTACTACTGACATTTGTGCTTCAGCGCCAAGCCAGTTATCGGCAAGCAAACTCCAACAGCGATTTGGTGCTTCACCGCGAAGGGATGGTATCAAAAATAACAAAGTCCTTGATTCTTGAGGTTTTACTAAGTTTCCCAACTTTCATTATCATAAACAGTCAGCATTCTTTCTTCTTGTTGGCTCTGTCAAATAAATAAGAAACGTCCAAAATATCCTCATTGTAGCAACATAGGTTCCAAATAATCCGCATTCACTACAACCAAATCCCAAAGCCAATGGATCTGGGCCTCTAGTAATGATCGGAATCAGAGTCCTCCTCGCTGTGCTTGTAGCGGCCATTGCACTGTTCGTGCTCGCTGGTATTGCCATCGACGGAGTCGTTGAAGTTATCCTCCCTAGCCTCGGTTTGCTCTTTCTCCCACCCCTTCATCTCGCCCTGAAGCAACCCTTCGAGTATCAAAGCCCCTTCGAGCATGTTCTCGCCGCGAAGATATAGACCAAGGCCGCGAGCCAACTGGAATCCTCTGCGGCCTCCTCAGCCCTGCTTCACGATTGTGTTCTTGCTTGGGCGTGGACGGGTGTAATCGAAGGAGTCGACATAACTAATACGGAGTTAGCTACCACTCAAATAACCAGGAGAATAAATCGCTTCGGACACACACTTATAAGCAGCAATCTGCTCCTTGCTCCCCTTGTCGACTTCCCTTCAGAAAAGTCTCCAGATACTCCCTGCCCTCGTCCCACTGCTCGTCCCTCGTCACCCCAAACCCATGACATAGCTGCCAATGATATCTGCCACCCCACGGATTGCAAATGCTATACTTGGTTGGCTTGCGGCGAATATTCGGGAGCGTGAAGTTGTCGCCGTAGAAATGCATCTTGTCTTGTGCGGGCTTCGTCTTCGTTTGTGTTTGTGGTTGTGACTTTGGCGTCTCAACGACGCTGACTCTGCTCGACGCTGGCTTGATGGCGGGCGGAGTAGCCTTCTCATCAATCTGCAGCTTCTGCGCTGGCCCTTGTCTCTTCAGCTCCTGCTTCACGGTCACAGCGTCCTCCGGCACCGAACAATTCACACCCAGAATATCCCACGGCAGCGACGTCCTCTTAGCCGTCGTCTTAGTTCTTGGTTTCTGTCTTGGCTGGGCTATCGCTGGCGCAGTTTTAAGTCCGTGGACTCCGTCGCCAGAGGCAAAGCATTCGATGCAGCAGAATTCGCCGTCTTTGCACAGGCCGCAGGTACGCCAGGTGAGTTTGTTCGCCGCGGATGGGCTTCTGCTTGCTGCCAAAACGTGAGACGCGTCTACCGAGGTTGTTTGTGGAGGAGTTGGTGGAAGGGTTAGAGCTGTCGCCAGAGCTGTAGGTGGAGGGAGGTTGTCGGGGTCAAATGTTATGCTGAAATCAACATTGTAGAGTGTCAGGGTTAAGTGAACATTTATCTGATTAACAGCTCAAAGACGGTGCGCTGAGTTGACGTCTGACGATGCAGAATTATGAATAACGAGTGTCAATTTGTTATCTGCGAAGCATCTAATCAATCTACCACAATCAGTATATCTCGCAATATTAACTTCACCCACGTCCTGACAGTTATCTCATCGAAAGAAGAAAACAACCCCTACAACCCAACATCCCCAAACCACCTCCCCATATTCCCCGCGATCTCCTTCCCATAAAGTATCCTGACCAAATCCTTCCCCTCAACATCCACTCTCCCCATCATCTCGTCAACATCCAGCCCCTCCGTCTCCCTCACCAAAACCGGAAGCCTTGGACTCGGATCCGTGGAATAAAGGTCCTCGCCCCCCTTGTTGCCGTTCGCGTAGACCCGCTCCATAATGTATGCTTCGATGAGTGTTGGGTAGGTGAAGGAAGTTTGAGAGGCGCGCAGTTTCTTGATGAGTTGACGAGCCTTGGTGTAGAGTTTCACCTCTTTGATTGAGTCGATGGCGATGATAAGGACTTGTGGCTTGGTTGACTTTGTGGAGGATTTGGAGGAGGTGGAGAGCTTGGTCCAGCCTTCAGGCTTGGCGTCTGTGCCAGAAGTGGAGTTCGAGTTATCATGAGAAGGAGCTCCAAATACCCACATGTCTGAGTCGGGGCTTGAGCGCGAACGGATAGGTTTAAACTGAGGCGCCTTCAATGCTTCAGTCATGCAGGCGGCGGACTCGGCTTCCCTCGAGATTGTAAGCATGGTGAAGTGGGAAACTGTTCCTTCGGTCTCGGTTGATTCGGAGAGCATGGGAACGTCGAGCATGCAGTTTGAGCTAGCGTTAGTTGGAGAGTCGAACTCATGGTAGGCGTCTTCAGCTTCAACGTCGGTAGCTGACATGATGTTGTGGCTGGCATCTTGAGATGCCACCAAAGCGGTTTCATCTCCGCTGGTCTCTTGGAGATGGTCGTCTGCAAGGAGCATGCAGTGAGCGCTAGCCTCCACATCTCCATGAATAGGTTCGAGGCTCATGTCAGTGCCAACCATGAAATTGTGGCAGACATCCTCGGAGCTATGCAGCTCGACCTCATCCGTAGTAGTGTTGACCACATGGGCGTCAGCATCAGCCATACAGTTAGCACTGGCCAATTCATCAGCCTCAGGGTTGACCTCTCCAGTGATCGTGTCAACGACCATAGCAGCATCCAGCATAGAGTTAGAGCTCTGGTTCTCAGAGAGGAGCAGAACCGACATCATGAGCGGACATGTGCCATTAATTCCAGGCCCTAAGTCGTCCTTGAAGACAGTCTCATTGCACCAGCTCTCGACCTCAGATGTGCAAGCCATGGTGGCATGAGAAGCCTCCTCATAGAATGTGGGGCCATCGCTGATATTGTCGTCGAATATGTCGGCACCTCGCATGCAAGCGGAGCTCTCCTCCTCTGTCTCTACAAATTGCACCTCAGCTGTGGTCTCCATGGCCGGGCAGTCCTCCTCATCGTATTGCAAGGCTGTGGTCATGCAGGAGGAGCTGGCATCTGCTGAGATGTCTTGCGTGGCATCACAGGACAAGATCTCATCGGTTACATCGGGACCAATTGGGTAGAAAGTGCTGTCGACCATGCAATTTGAGCTAGTTCGCTCGGCCTCCCAGACTGTCAGTCTGTTGGGAGATGAGAGACCGACGATATTCATCGTCTTGGTAGAGGTTTGAACGACACTGCCGGTGTCGAGCTGCATAACTGGCGTACCCAGGATAAGCTCTGACATCAGAGTGGCTGACTCAACATCATCATTGGTGTTCGAGTCCTCCTCGAACTGTTGTGCCGTTGGCCAAAAGCTCAAATCTGTCTCCAGGGCCGATTCTAACACCATGCCATCCACAGCAGCAAATTTGTTGGCTTGCAAGGCACTAACAGCCGATATGTAGGCAGGAACAATGACGTCGGTATCGAAATCCATGAGCTTCGAAGACGAAAGAGTGCCATCGAAGTGCTCCGGCAACTGCTTCCGCAAGTCCAAACTATCATCGCGATGGAAGCTCGACTGCATATCCTCCCTGTTTCCTCTAAGAGCTGGTTCTACGACACGGAAGACGTAGAACATGTAGTTCAGGGCACTGAAGTCATTCGCCTTCTGAGCCTCCGGAATAATAGCATAGAACTCGCGCCAGAGAGCATCCTCATTGAGTCTCTCTTTGATAGTGTCGATGTTTGGACTATGGCCAGCCTCAAGGGCCTCCTTGATGCAATCCATGACAATTCCAGCTCTTGGCGTGGCGTTGAGATTGATATCATCCTCACCACGCAGCGCACATGCATGGCGTACCGCAGTCTCAAACACGGCAGAGACTTGATCATGTCTCGTCTCAACTAGCTTCAGCCACTGCAAAGCCTGTTCAGGTGTGCAATCACCCGTCTGAACTTTGTCGTCGACGAAGTGGTAGTAATGATAGCTCGGCATATCGAGGTTGATCCTCACCGCGACAACGGATCCAAGAGCACGGTTGCGTGAAAGGACAGTGACAACGAGGTCCGCGATTGCGGTGGAGGATTTGGCGATGCTCTCCATCTCGTACAAGGATGGGCCAGAGAGGTCGAGCTTCGCGACATCGAGTTTGCCGTCGGTGCACGAGTGGCTGATGTTTTTGGCGAAGAGGCACATGCCAGAGACGATGTCAATGCTGTCATAAGCTTGCAAGCCGGAGACGATAGAGCCTTGCTCTGTGATCATGGGTTTTGGAAAGTGAAGATACTGTGTCGAAGTATGCTCAAGGGATTTCAGCTGAAGGGAGGCGATGTCGTCGGACCAAAGACTTTGGCCGTTCCGTGGAAAGCGGAAGTCGACCTTTTCGAAAGACCGGACGATACCCTTTCTCTGGTCGAGACCTTGGAAATCTGGGCCTCCAACAACTGAGCTGTCAGAGAGCATCATCATTGGCGCTTCGAAATCATCCAAGCCGTCGAAGTCATCGTATGTGGATATGCCATTGAGGTGCTGCTGGACGATGAGTGCAGCCCTTCTGCCATTGCGCCATGTCTTGCTCAGATGCTCTTTTGCGTGAATCTGAGTGCTCGAGATGTTGGATGCAGTTGCCTCCGAGATCACTTGCAGACCAACGACGGTGCCGTCGGCTGACTCCTTGGAATGAACCGCAACAAGTCGTTGAAAGGAAACCGACGATGAGTCTTTACCATGCTGCACAATGTTTGCGATGAGGTCGGAAGACATGATGGGAGGTCGAAAGGTTGTGGAGTCTATTGATTGTTGCTTGCACTGGAGTCGCCTCCTCTCCCACTCTGTCAGAGCAGTGAGAGCAGTGGGACCATTGCCAATATATACTCATACTCGATCCTTGGGCGGATATCCCCTCAAACTGCGCTGAATCGTAATCAGCCATTTAAGCCTGTCTCAGGGTATGTTGTTAGTTAACATGTTTCTCAGAGGTACCCAGTAGCACACGTCTTTCCTTTTGTCGTTTTGACGGAAATCAGTGGCGCAACGAGAAGCAAACAGAGGTTTGCGATGTTGGCCTGGTCGCGATTCACAAATGACAAGGTGGCCCAAAATTATGTCAACTAGACTAGTCTCTCGGCCAAACTGGACATGTAATTGTGCCTGAAGGGTCGAAAAGTTGATCTTTACGCCTTCATTTGGGAACCTCCATCCACCATGAGGTCTCAGGTAGAGCCTTTCCGGTGCTCCGGCTGGTCCTTGTGTCACGCCCGTTAGACATTGTATAGTATACAGCCTAGCATGAAAGACGTTGACGACGTTGTTGAACCGAGTTTGGAGATCTTAAATTCATGCTTTCGAATTGTAAAGGAAGAAAACTTTTCGAGGAACTTCTTGTTGAGAAGAATCGAAACCACTCCGCTTGATCTTGTATACATGGACTACTTCCACCAAGCACAGTAGCTGTTATATCTCTTCGCGCTGTCTTGAATTGGGTGAGTCTTGGTTCCACGAAGTTTGTTCCGTAGCCGCATTGTTAACTTTGCGGAACACTCATGACGAAACGTTAAGTCCGTGGCACCTTGAGGGAAGCAGTGCGAGCTGTAGACCGAGGTTGATTACGGGCGTGCTTGTAGTAAAACGAACCCAACTACCACTGCTGCCACACAGCCTAAATACAAGCCGGCCTCTAAGACTTCAAATCGCACCAACATCTAGTTCGGTTGTGTCCGAGGTGCTGCGTAACGTCACACAATTGCCAGGAACCAACGTGACGGGGCGCATTTCTCGTGAAAGATGTGGTGGTGACCATACGTAACGAGCATTGGGAAACGGAGAGGCGTTGATGAACCAATTTTATGGGAGCAATGAAAAGTACGAGCCAGGATATACTGAGACTTGCCACAGCAAGTCAGACCGGAGTTGAGATTAACTTAGTCAATGCCACCTCTGCACTGAGTCTTGCCCACCACAAAGACAGTGCGACGTCGTGATACTTGAACTGGTAGCAGTCTTCTTTCTCCGACTGCTTATCAAGCTAAGTAATAACTGTGGGATTCGTATGCTCTCCTTAGATGACCGCAAGATGTTGTGCTCGGTAACTCGTCACTTGTGGCATAGTCCCCAAAAGCCTACACGACAGGCAGTAGCGTCCTTCTTCAAGTATATGAGACCCAAATCACGCAACTGACAGACGAATTGATCACTCACTGTCATCTTCATTAGTGAGCCTCAGACTCCATCATGGACGACTCAAGCGAAGATACCACAAAACAAAACTCTCCGGCTGCCACAGCCTCATCATCAGCCTCAAGCATCGTGGTCCCTTATACTTCGGATCAGCCACCTCGGCGCTTCTATTTCATAACCTCCCCACGTTCAGCTTCCAACCTGCTCATACAGATCCTCAATTTGGACGAGCAGAAGCACGCCATTACAGGCGTCCATGGAGGTAAGAAAGCCAAACCAGACCCTATCACATCCTGCTAACAATCAGATTTAGGCTACTACTTCATCGACAAAGTCTGGTGCCCAGCTCACAAAATCTGTGCGGGCCGGCCAATCGAAGGATGGACACAGGAGCAAAAGAGGATGATGCGGGAGGCGATCGACAAGTCCTACGACAAGCTCACCACCGACATATCCAGACTCGAGTCCGGTGAGGAAGGTAAATCTATCCTTTTCGTCAAAGAGCATAGCACCTTCCTCGCCGATCCCGTCGCAGAAGGTCGCTGGATGAGCTCCACCACCTCCTCCTCCTCGTCCTCTTCATCCCCCTCCACCGCCGTACCCTTGATGGTAGGCACAGGCTCAAAATCTCGTCGAAACGAAACACTCATGTCCGATGAGTTCCTTTTGAGCTTCATGCCCAGTTTCATCATCCGGCACCCGGCCCTCATGATAGCTTCCAACTTTCGCGCCTTCCCTGATTTACGGAAGCAAGATGATCCGGACTATGAAGTCCACAAGGACACCGAAGCGCTGATGCAATGCAACTGGCACTGGAGTCGCCAGCTGTTTGACTTCTACGACCAAAACATCGTCCGGCCCTCTGAATCCAAAGGGAGAGAGTGCCGTGAGTGGGGTGGAGTCAATTGGCCCATTGTGCTTGAGGCGGATGATATCATGCTCTGCCCTGATGTAGTCCGTCGGTACGCTAAGCTGTGCAGGCTGGATGAGTCAAAGCTCCGATTTTCTTGGGACTCAGCGCCGGAGGAGGTGACCAAGAATCAGAATAGGAGAATGAATCGGATGAGGGATACTATCCAGGCTTCCACTGGTGTGATGAAGTCGAAGATTTCAGAAGGGATAGATATCGATACCGAGGCCATGAAGTGGAAGAAAGAGTTTGGTGAGGTGCCGGCTAAGAAGCTCGAGGAGTTGGTGAGGGCGGCGATGCCAGATTATGAGTATCTTAAAGCGAAGAGGTTGAGGGCTGAGCCTATGGTGGCTGGTGGAAGGCATGTGTAAACTGTAATGCGCGTGATAGACACCGTATGTGTTGATTGCCAGCTGGCTGCCAAATGGCAACAAAAGCCTTTCCTTCCTCGTGTTGTACAGTGTGTGCCGACTGTTATTGACAGAAGAAGGAAATGTGGTAAAGTCCGGTGATGTTGGCGGATTCCGATAACCACCAGGGTATCGGCTTTAGCGAGTTTCTTGGCGCGTGGAAATCGGATGTCAGCTGTGGGTCAGCGGGTTTAGTTCGATTTTGTGTCAACCTCATGTGTTCAATTACCCAAGTAAGCGCGATATATATCACTTGTGAACTTCATCAAACAGGTCCCCTCAATTCCAGTTATAGTAAGACGGTCTCCTCCAGTAGACTTGACTCCCGAGAACTCCGGAAGGTGTTTGGCGGAATTCAACCGCACGCTCGCGAGCATCCATCCCTTTCTAAACTCGGAATTCTTAGCAATGGCAATGTGTCTGTCTTTAGACCAAGTTCTCTTTAACCTCAGAAGGTTTTCGTGGTTGCAAATGCCGTGTCCTGACAAGGAATACCGACGTAGTGCGGGGAAGTTCTCCACCACTCCGCATTTCATGTGGACCGAGGTACAACAGCTAGCTTCAACCAGACAGCTAGTCTCTCGCTAACACTTGCTTCAACCTCATCTCCCAGACCTCATTGTATCGATGTTCGCGATTATCATTCTTACTGTTTTCAATTTCCTCGTTTGGTACTTCTTCGTGCGCAGACCGAGTTCTATCACTACCAGTACAATGGCCCCATCTTCCTCTGCCTTCAAGCAGCAAGCAGCTGTCGCTCAATTGACCCTGACCGAGAGACTAGCCGTAGGTCCCAAGCTCGGTGGAATCGGTAAGCTTTTATGGTATCAGCAACAATTGCTCCTCTAACTCTACCCTAGTCGTCAAAGCCCTCGCGGCTCTCCTCACTTCGCCGGTCCGCGACAGCAAGGCGACACCGCCCACCCTGAAGCGCCATGTCGCCTACTCCGCTGTGCGCGCCATGACGGCCGACTTCTCACCCCTCCAACACCAATACATCGCCAAAGGTACCGATGCTCAATACGAGTCTTTCTGCAAATCCTACAACGTCAACCCCGACAACGAGATCCTGACCGACGGAACCCGCGCGCTTTGGATTGGACCACGGACAGCAAAGAAGGTTATCATCCATTTCCACGGCGGCGGTTATGTGATCCCAGCCGCGGATTACACATTCAAATACCTGCACTCCCTGCGCGAAGGCCTCCGAAATACGCTTCCCAAGAGCGAGTGGGAGTCGACGAACAACGAACTCCTGCCCTCCATCCTGGTCCTGTCCTACGATCTCTCCCCCGGCGTGCAGTTCCCAAGACAACTTATACAAGCCACCCATCTCCTCAACCACGCATTCAACAAGGCCACCCTCGGCCTCTCCCCCTCCTCCATAATCCTGAGTGGTGACTCCGCGGGCGCAAATCTCGCCCTGGCACTGCTTTCCCACATCGCTCATCCTCGAAGTGACGTTCCGCTTGTTCACTTTCCCGAGAATGAGAACTTCCTGGGGTTGGTGCTGGTGAGCCCTTGGGCGGACTTTAATTACAGCCACCACAGTTTCAAAATCAATGAGCGGAAGGACGACATCTCTACGGCTTTCTTGGTAAATTGTTCACAGAGTTTTTTGGGGACAAAGTATCCTCATCCTGTGGACGCTGATACGAATTACACTCAGCCGGCGCGGGCGGACGCGGGATGGTGGAAAGACATCCCTGTTGATCGGGTACTGGTTACAGGTGGCGAGGACGAGATCCTTGTGGATGGGATTCGGACGTTGGGGCAGAATTTGAAGGCGGCGTTGGAGGGACATGGAGGGGAGAAGAGGTTGGTGGAGGTATTGATTAGTAGGGAGGAGGCGCATGAGGCGCCGTTCTTGGATACGGCGCTTGGGACGGAGAGTGGGGAGTCTGCGAGGAGGATAGAGAGTTGGGTGAAGAGCAAGTTGTAGGTATGTAATAAGCAGCGAGCTATTAACTTCAACTCAATGCTATTGATCATGCTTTGTACGTTTTATGCTTCAAGTGTTAGCGCAGCCGTTGCGGTTTGGTGAAGGTCATTAGGTTTTACTTTGTTTGCACTTGTAATTCGAGGATGTCGTGGTAGATAACGTGGCTCTTTGTCGGTAATGGTAGCGGGCTGCTAACCAATTCGTTTACAGCAAGTTGGAAGTGGTCGTCAAATTTGGCTTCGATTTTTGGACCTGCTACCCGAGTAATCTGAAGCGAGGTGGCATTTGTCGTAAATCTTGATTTCAAACACTTCCTCCGCTGCTGTGGTAGCGCACAATCATGTCTTTGAGACGGAGGGCAGTTGTGCCCATTCCTTCAAGAAGCAGATGCTGTTGAAAGTGGACAAGAGCACGGCCGTGGTTGGAGAGAGTACTAGTGGTATAAGCGAGAGCAAAATTTAGCCAAACAAAGCCGGTATGAAGCATTGCCTATGGAGAAGTACACAGCTGATCGCCGACTGCTCGTCCATAACCAAACAGTCACAGAACGCGACACTACTGGGAACTCCCCGAAGATGTATTCACCGCCACGTTGAGTCGCCGAAACCAATACAACTTTAATCCCAACGAGGCCCTTATGGGGCCATTAATTGGAGATGTGCTCACCGGTCTGAAAGTAGTGGATGCTCGCGAAAGAGGAAAAGGGGTTGCGTGGCGTACCCACATTGTTGACAATATGGTCGGGGAGAAGTCCTTGAAACTTATACTAGGTGGGCTCAATTCACCCATCACAATTTGAAGGACAAATGCAGTCCCGAAGACGTAGCTTTCTATGATGGATTGGGAAGCGCTCTGGAAAAAGACTGGGAGATTGCAACTGGTGAATCAGATGAAACTATAACTCATTATGGAACGGATGTATGAGACTATCGCAAGATGGAGGAGCAGCGGATGCCAGATTAATTGATCGAAAGGTTAGATATTTTGATCAAAGTGGTCGTTTGAACAAGAAACACTCTGTTTCACCCTCCACCTCCAGGGATGCAAAGTGCATTAATTTTGCCGGCGGGAACCAATAAACTATGATAGATGAATTCAGCGCCTATCGCCGCCAGGATAATGTGGCGAAGAACAAACCAAAGCTAAGCTGGCCTTGCTCCATGCTCATCAATGAAGTTCCTCATATGATACTTCTAGCCTATGATACCCCTAGCCTACGCCACAATAAGAGCTTTATAACGCCACCAGACAGGCCGTGTTGGAAACCGAGAAAACGCACGGTCTTCACACTAAAATGTCTCAGTAATGTTTCGTCGACATGCCTCACGATGCCCTCATCCGCAGTTAAGCATTCAATGAAGACCAGCACGGCGTCCTGCAAGATTCCCAATACTCTTCCAGCTCTTCATCAAACCCTTATGTCCCTTCGCCTTGCTGCCAACCGTATCATTCTTCCCAACACCAGCATCAAACTCCCCAACATCACCCTTTCCATCATCAGTCTTTTTATCGAACCCAGCTTCCTCGGCCTTCTCCTTCGTCAAGTCAGCCCCATCCTCCTTATCCTCCCAAATCTCAAAGCCCGGTCCATCCTCGCTCTCCTCAGGAATGCGATTCTTATCTGGGATGCGGTTCTCCTTATCGGACTCATCACCCATTCTGCGGCTTTGTGGGTCGAGGTAAGAGATCTTGCCGACATCGCTCTTCTTCTTCCTCAAGCTGAGGTTAGAAAATTTCTCCTTCAATGTCTTACCCACACCCTTATTCGACGAGCTCATACTCAGAGCAAGGCGGCGTGATCCGACAGGTGTCCGGTCATCGAAGGCATCCTGCGTCTTCACCATTGGCCTCTGACTCTCTCGCTTGTTCGCCTCGATCATGGCCTCGCCCAAGGTCTCGCCGCCGGAAGCAAGATCATCCTCATGCCTCGCCACGAACTGGATGATACCTCTATCCTGTGGAACGCGGATCAGAGTCATCATCTCCTTGTACAGCATCGCTGCACTAGTACGGTTGACCGATGAGCTAAGGAGCTCGGAAAAAGCTGTGATCTTGATTGTATAGCAAGCGTCGAAGGTGCCAGCTTGCATCATCATGATGCCGGAGTCGCCGGAGCGGATGGTGATGTTGATTGAGGTCTCGGGGAGACGATACATCTCGGAGAGAGCGTAGGCGAGGTCCACCATGAATGCTTGTTGCCCGTCCTTGAACTGCAACCCCATGATTTAGCTTCGATCTTGGTGGAAACCAGCGTGGACACATGTCGAAGGAATGGTGAATGGAGGAAAACTTACAATGGCATTTGTCTCAATCTCACAAATGATCGGCGCACTCTGCAGTACCAGATCGCGAGGCGTGGTCTCATACTTCATCTCCAGCTCATCGCCGAAGTGCCTCTCAGTCCTCTTCTTGACCCGCAGCTCATCCACCTTCGTCCTCTCAGCCTTCTCATGTAGGAGTGTGATTGGCGGGAAACCCAGAGACGCTGCAATATCGTTCATTGTCTTCTGGTCCACCTTCCATGGGATGCCTCCGTCACAGCAAATATTCTCGCCATGCTCCATCATGTAAGCGCGGATCTCCTTCAAGTCCGCGGGGGAGAAGAGGTTACAGTCGTCCTCGTCCTCGTCCTCGTCGTAGACCAAACCCTTGGGCTTGTCCTCTGTGGATGATCTGACGCTAGTGTTAACAGAGGAGCCGGCCATCTTTGATCTGAGGTCGGAGATGTTCTTTATGACAGCCGTCTTATCATCGATCTGGTCTTGAGAGACCTGTGTTGAGTCCTCGGATTTCTGGCCGCCTCTTAGCATGGCACGCTGAGCGGAATTGTTGTTCTCAAGATCGAAGGTAGTTGTTCCTGGGTCCCCCTCAACTTTGACCTCTATGATGGTAATAGAGGTCGACTGCGTCTTCAACGGCTCGATATTCTTCAATAGCTCAGAAAAACCATCGCCTATGCTCTCCTTACTTCTGCCGATGGTGCTCCAGCGTCCGAACTTCTGCTTCAGCTTGTTTCTCTTGGAGGTGTGGATTGGCGCAGCTGCATCAAAAACAGGTCCCTTGGAAGCGGCGACGGTTGGAAGATTGGACAAGTCCACTTCAAAGGGTGTAAATGGCTCGGCGTCTATGGGCTCGGTGGTATGCGCAGGCCCAGGTGACAGAAGAGGGGCGAAGGTTATCTCATCATCGTCCCCAGACTCATTCGTCTTGCGTTCTTCGCTGGCGCGTACGGCCTCCTCGACCGATTCTTGACGACGCTTGATCGACGGGTCGAGGTCTCGGATCTGCTCAAATCTGCGGACAGCGGCCTCGTTGTCCGGATCGAACTGGCCCACCATCGGAATTGGGAACACCGTTTGAGTTGGCATGACAGAAGGGATAGGGAACACCCTTTGGGTTGGCATCAGAGAAGAAATTGAAACGCCGGCACCATACAGCGGGTTGGCCACTGGAGCAGGTGCAGTCTCGTCGTCATCGTAGACAGAAGTTGACCCGCTAAAAGGATTGCTTACATCGCGAAGGTGTGCAGCGGACTCAGAGATGGTTGGAAGTCTGGCCGACTCGCGGGACGGCTTGCGGCTGGCTGGGATTATTGCGTCGAAGTAGTCCCAGAACTCTGGATAGTTCTTGGACTCGAACAAGTTAGGGTCGCGGTTGGTGTTCCTGCCCAACGCGTCCCTGGTGCGAAAGGTCGGGGTCTTATCCTCCAGGTGTGTACAAATGAGGCAATTGTTTGTTCCAAGATATGTCTGGTGTTTTGGCATGGCATAGCAATTGTTGCATTTTTCTCCATTCTTCTCCACACAGCTAGCTCCACAGAAGTTGTGGTAGACAACAAGGTGGGACATCAGTCCCTTCTCACTCGCCTTCTTGTCGACGTTCGTGGTGCGGATGTTGGAAACGCCAGCGCCCAACATGTCGTGGCTAAGGTCCAGCATAGCGTCGATGTCTGCCCAGAACTTCTTGTAATCCTTGAAGTGGAGCTTGTCAGCGTCGCCGCCAATGTTCTTTACCAAGGCTGCATGGGTGCGGAATATTGGGCATTTCGAATTCAGATCTTTGCAGGTGGAACACGCGTCTCCATGCTTTGGAACTGCGCAACAATCGTTGCATCTCTTGCCGTCTTTGGTGATACCGCTGGAGTTGCAGTATTCGTGGTGGACTGCTAGATGACTCATCTCAATCGTCCCGTGTGGGAGTTTGAAGTCGTTACTGGAAGGCCCATCAGTGGCGCGCGGTGGTGATGGCATGTATGGAGACATAGTGAGTGCGGTGATGCTTGCAAGGCCTGGGTTTGCGAAAGCTTCTCCGGTGTCTGGTAAATTGATGCTTTCAGCTTTGAGTCTGAACAATTCTGGTACGAGACGAGCGAAGTTGAAACATGAAGAGACTTACCGTATTCAGAGTTCGGAATACGGGATTGTGGCAACGCACTTCCGTGACATATAGAGGCTTATGTGGAAGAAGTTTGCTGTTGTGACTGGGCGGTGGAATTGCCCAAGGTGTACGGTACCAATTGATGTGATAGTATGCGCTGTGGATGCTCAAAAGAATAACCTGGACGATGCCAAGATAATCTATACCAATGATACAATATCAATTGAGTGATGTGAAGTAATGGAGTGTATTGTGTTTATGTTTCGGGAGGTCGAAGAGTTGAGGTCGAGAGCAGAGGTACTGGCAGGTGTCGTGGTCTAGCTCAAAGTGGCCACGTCCTGTCGCTTTGGGAAGGCGCAGCTTCGAGGGAAACAGACCCCCGGCCGCTCATGCGGCAACGCAGGAAGGACACAACTCTTTACATCTGGTATACCATGTGACACGTTGTACCAAGTCTTCGTATCCGAACTTATACTTGGCTGCTGTTTAGATCTTCGCTCAAATGCATTCCACGAGATCCTAAGAAAGCAACATCCACTTCGGATGTACATCTGAAAAAAGCACCATATTCATTCCTCACCCTACCTGTCGGTGGAGCGCTGGAGCGTCCAAATATATCCGAGTGGGTGGGTTGTTCCACGAGCCCAATCTCTACAGCGCAGTGTGGCCTGAAGTTTGAAAACCGCACACGCAGCGGCCGTACACCCTGCTATCTCATAAAGGATGCCACACCATGCTTATATGGCAGTGCAACATGCCATGAGAACAGCGCCTGTGCAGCAGTCGAAGACAACAAAGCCGGCTGCAGCTGTGATGTGTTCCCAGAGACATTGACACTGACGCAACCGATAAACGGGGACCAAAGGCTACACTTATAACTCAGAACTTCAAAACCCGTGCTGGGAAGCAGGATCCGACTCTAAAAGTATGCATAGAAGTACGAAGAAAGTAAGATACCGGTATATCATGAACTCCTCGCCCGCCAGCACCATTTCGTCCGCTAGCTTATCCACAAGCTTCCGCAGGCGGCCTTGACTGCGTACGCACCCACTCTGGTCAAGCTCAACAGCCACCTTCAGCGCCTCCCACAGCACATACGACAGCCTACCACACCCACCGGCTTCAACTCCCTGTGCGACCGCACAGCTAAAATTTCTCGGCTTCCAACCCCTCCCTATTCACTGCGTTAACCCTGGCACTCGCCCTCTCCCTAACAACCCCCAAAACTCCCACCACACCAACAACAAACCAAACTCCAATCGCCGCGACATCAGAATACAATCCTGTCTCTGCCAGCCCACACACCCGATGAAAATTTGGCTCGACACCTGACATATCGACGTCTTTCCAATGACATGACCAAGACTGGATAGACGCGACGAGGGAGGATGTGTTGATGCTGTAGAAAAAGGAGGTGGCTATGATGGATGTGAGGAGGCCGGTGAAGGCGGTGCCGAGGGTGAGAGCACGGTGGAGGGTTGGGGAGCGGCGGATCTGTGACGAGTTAAATTGTGATAAGGAAAGGGGGAGAGGAGGGAGAGGCCTCGCTGCGCTCGGGGAAGACGAACCGAGGATATCTTGGCTCCAGCAATGGCGGTCGCTGCAGCGATGATTTGGATAGCGCCGCATGCTACCAGCGCGATGGAGGGTCCGGTGTTCATCTCATACGGCCACAATGGGAGCCCAAATTCTCTGGGGAGATTTGTCTGATTATAAATCCTGAGATTATCCGCGGATGTGCCCACTATCACGACAGAGAGGCATAGTGCAAGCACGGTGAAGCCCAGCCTGACCGTGTCGAGCAGACGAGAGGGTACGGAGCCATTGATGAGGATTGAGTGGTTTGAGTTGCCCGAGGAAGGACGCTGTGGGTCCAAGTGGTGGCTGTCGTCGATTTCGAAGGTTGAGGATGCTTGGAGGTGGGGTTTGATTTCGGTGGATGGCATGATCGCGCCGGTGACCATGGGTTTCTAGAGAAGGTAATGTTGTTGTGAAGTTCGAGAGGGCCGAGCCGCGTAGATGTTGCAATGAGCTGTGCTGACGGTCGTTGAATAGGAAAAGCAAATAGGTGTCCAAAACACCAGTGAACCAGCACGAGAGGGTATTTGCAACGCACAAAGTTTGAAAAAGCAGGATGGAGTGGCTGAGCAGGGCCTCATATATGGACATCTACAGAACTTACGGACATCCGCCAGTCGCCTTGCAGCGCTGTCGAGTACTACATCTGCATCGCATGGCGGCTACCAGAACAACCCACCTGTAAGGCGAGACTGCTGCACAACAACTCAGCGATGCGCCGGCAATGGAGGTCCACAATCGTGCATTCGACGAATGAATACGATGCAGCAAGCGATACCGAAACTCCAAAATAACTCTATTAATAGTAGCGACATCGTTAGTTCATCTTCAACAGCTGAGGTTGCAAAAAATGGTCGAGACTGGCTGTGATTGGGTGGTATTTTGGGCGGCGCTTAACCAGTTCAGCGGCTACACGAGAAGCGCGGGTTTGATTGGAGAACCCTTTGAGGAGCATATTCGAGCTGTTCTGATGTCGTCGCTCAGTCAGACACTCTGTGACTACCCCTCAACTCCGCTTATGATACACCGAAATTGCAGATATATATTCGCATTATTGGTGTTGCTAAGAAAGCGTGAAGTCATGTTCGATGAGACGGCGACTTATTAGCGTGAGAAACGAGAGAGCTTCGTCAGATCATTGGGCCCCATCTCGTGATGCAGTCAATGATGACGCGGATCCCCCGAGTACGATTTTTAAAAGCTTTCAGGGAACGTCTTCTGAACTCAGTCTTTGATGTTGTCTATTCTTTGTTCACGTTCACTCGAGAGGGAGTAAAACAGTCTTGTTTAATAAGCATTCCTAACCCGCAAAAAGCTGGTTGCCATGCCAAGCAATCTAACGGACGCTAGTACCGTGCTGCCCGCCGGGGTGTGCACGACATCGATTGGGACTTCGGAAGCTCAGAGCAGGCGATTTCAAGCCAGCGGGGTTGCGGCGCGCCGACGACGCGTGATATCGTGGAAGGTAAGCTGAATAAAAAATTCTTCTATCCTTTCTCCATCTTCGCGTCCTCCTCTTCCTCTCTCAGTATAGTTATTAGCGTGTCAGCCATATTCGACATCTCGGACGAAACTTTTGCGACGATCACCATCCACGGCACAACGCGATCGAGTGACAGATGCAAGCAGATGTCTCGCGAATTCAGCGAGAAGATCAGAATAACAATCTCCAATACGGTGAGAGGCAGATACCTGGATGTTAGCTTGATGTTCAAGGTTTGGCGGTTCGGGGAAGATACCAGTTTGTGTTTCAGCACTGTTGGGATGTCTGGCTCGTGCATGAACTTGGAGCAAGGTTCTGATTGGTTGCACAATGGATTTAACTGGATTCGTATCAACGACTCGTGGACAAAATTGAGAGGGCAACTTGATCATTTCCCCAGCCTACTCTCACTCCCACCGCCCAGCGCACTACATTAGTCAACGTCTTCAAATAAACGTCCTGATCCGCTCCAGCTCTGCTCCGCCGTGGCCAAGTACAATCCGAGCGATCACTCTTGAAGCAATTCTTCAATCATCTTTGGGCACCGTTCCTATGAACTCAATATACGCGAAGATGTCCGCCGGCCGCACATTCCACAGGCGAACACCCACGTTCCAGCTTCCTATGCAACTTGTGAAACAGCACATCCTCTTCCAGCTTATGTTCATCCTGCTCGGTCTTCCCATACCGCTATCTGATCTCCCAGCTCCCCTGCTTGAGTTCAGCACAGTCTTTATGGATCCCAAACTGGAGATTACAAGTCAACTGTCGTCGACACTCTGCACATTCGGGATCCGTATCGCTCTTGGCCTACCCAGTTCAAGTACTTGTTGGTTATGGCCTTCTCAATCCAGCTGTCTACCATCACTGTGCGCCAGGAATGTCTTTGGTGCCTTCTCGGGCGTTGACTGCGTCTAGGCCTTTGAGCATGAAGGAGATGTGGCCCAGATCTGGTGGCTTGTAGTATTGGGATTGCCGAGCCGAAACTTCCACTCCGGAATTTCCACTCGTTCTTCGTGGATACTGGCAACTGGTCAGCATGTGCTTCTCAGTTGCCTTCTATTATTTTTACCCGTCTGCTCTGTTATTTCCACATTTGTATTGCCGGAGCCCTCATAACCCAATGTGCTGTCGTCAGCCTCGAATGCATTCTTCTGTGCCAGCTCAGCCACATTCCGACGGGGTGTCAGCTCATTTATAGAGATTAAGGCAATAACGAGAGAATAGAGATGCCAGAGCTAACATATTAGTGTGGAGAAGGTGGAAAAAATAGATTTCGTATTCCTCTAGAATGATTCCTCGCTAAGTGCAATGCCACGAGAGTCACAGCTGTCGGGCTGTGCAGCTGTATGCAGCAGCAAGCGCTTAGAAAGACCAATTAATTGGCCACAGCTGGAAGGGAAACTAAGGCATGGGGATTGCCGGACCATATCTTATGTTTCGCATATTTAGCGGTCATCTCAAGTCCGTTTGCTCATGACTGATCTCTTTCCTCTTCGCCTTCGCACCGTACGAACTCCCCCCCGATTATTCAGTTGTGGCAATGTGTTACAAGCATCGAATACCTCTTGACGGAGCCGGAATACTGCCTTGGGCCCATTTCTATGCCGCACGACGATCTACTCTGTTTCGTGGCATACGTCGCCATAGTCGGCAGGTGTTTCTGCCTCGAATCCTCTGTAAAAACACAGCGCCTCTCTGCCAAAAGTATGCCAAGCCGGAGCACTCTTCACTATGGCCCAGTGATGATATTGCTCTAGCAACTTCCGCTCCACCTCATTATCAGAAAATCCAGTTCGGCATGTGGTATCTCTGGAACCTTGTTTCGTGTTGCCGATTTCTTGGCCACAAATAAGCCTTTCTAATCTCCAATAATCGAGCTCTGGTGGCTCAGCTGGTATGCGTTATCTTAGTTTCCAGTGTCCAAGTTTAGGCTGCAAACCGACATCTTCCTCCAAGCTTCACGAACGCTCTGGCTTGACTTTGAGGCCAATTACTTCACCAATTAGCAATTGATGAGCTCGAGATTCTGAAGTTTACGTACTGGCACGTCGATGGGATTTGGTCAAGGTCGAGGGATTTTGAAGCATATATCCGACAACGAGTATCGCGATGAAAGCCGCTGTTATCGGGAAGACTGCTGAATTATGTATTTCTAATACTACAACAGAAGTCGTAATGCCACCTCTGATGTCTATTAGCCTGTATTTTATAGGGGTGCTAGTGAGCACATTTGAAATGCTGGCACTAAGTTTATAAGGTAATACCCTGTTATCGAGGGCATAACGTCCCTCATGGTGGTGTATGTCTTTGCGGCCGCTACAGATTGAGCTCTTTAACAGGTTTAAAATAAGTGTACACCTAGTTAAGGCAAGAGGCTGTGCTTGAAGGTGAAAGTCGCAGCTCTGTGAAAATGGTGCGGCTGAGGTCGACGTGCAGACACTTACTCTCCACTTCCGATTGGCCACCAATCTTACCGCGCCACAGTACACCTCATCCCCCATAATTCTCCTTCACAAACGCCATAGTCTCAGCGCTCCCAGCCACAAGCTTAGCAATAGGCCTCAACCACCTCCAGATCGTTGCCGTGGTACCCATATCCTTCACCCTCAACTTTCCCGCCAGCTTTAAAACTTCAAAGACCTCCAACCCAGGCCTCGTGATTCATACTCCTTCTCATACTTCTCATCGATGTCTTTCTGTTCCCGCCTGACTTCTCCAAGATCGATCCGTAGCTCATCATTAAGGTTAACGTGAAATATCATCCGCCGTGCCTCCCACTAGTAGGAATTGCGAAACTGCGGCGTCGACCAGTCTTGATACTGCTCCAACAGCACACGTTCCACCTCATTGTCGAGCACATCTGTCCACCAGGAAATGTCTTTCCACCCTTTCTTCCCATTGGTCTCTTTTTGCTCTTCGAGAATGCTTTCGAAAGCACGATAATCGAATTCCGGTGGCTCAGTGAGCAAACGTCGGCGCAGCGCCCAGGGTCGGATTTCGTAGTTGAGTTGCCGTTGTCGCAGTTCTGTGTTTGTGTTAAATCGCTGCATGGCGGAAAACCATTGCAATTACTTTCAGCTTCATCCCGTTTACTGAAGAATCGTCGAAAAAATATTGTCACAAGCAGTATGGAGAGCGCATCGAACAAAGCAATCAAACAAGCGGCTAGTGATCGGTCGATTGGTAACACTCCGCTGTTATATGTGAATAGTGATGACAGCAGCTCCGATTTGAAGAGCTACTGGGCCTCTGAAAATCTCATTGTCGAGTGAATCCATTGTGACAAACCACTACTCATCTTGAGCCACAGTTGGAGCATTTTCTTGGATGAGAAATTATGAAATTGGTGAGTCGAACGCTGCATGCGCTTCAACTGAAGTTGCTCACAGACTAACCGATAGTAACTGAGGTGGTAATATTGAGAACCTAACCCACCATCACACTCGCAATTTCTCCCTCTTCTTCAACATTGAAACCAGTTTGCAACGTTCCGAAATGTGCTTGGACTCAAAAAATTAAGGATGCACCGGAAAATACCGGTCTTGACACCTATAACCACAGCGGCCCGAAGCGAAAGATGGATCCCCGCTTTCTCTCCGCCGCTTGGTGTGAACACGGTGTTGATATCCTCCGTAATGACGATGACAACCATACAAGCGATCACATCAGGGTTGAGCTCGTGCATGGCCAATCGATTGTGAACCGGACAACCCCAAAGAAATTCTTTATTGTTGGTGTGAAGTTCGCGATCACGGCTGAATTTTTCAGCGGCCAAGGTGATGCCGTGCTTGGGACGTGCATAAATGCACCTCTTATGATTGGTTACTTGCAGTCAGCAAGAGTACTCGTAAGAGGTACCACTTGGCAGCCTCACATCTTTCCACCTGTCGGGGTCTACTTCTCTTCACAAAGATCCTGCAAAATATCAAGCATTTTCTTTTGCAGCTCCACCAGCTCCGTCTCCGTGATTCTCTTCTTCTCTCCTCCACCGCCAAGTGACCCCTCCTTGCCTTTCCCTTCTCTTCCTCCGCCAGCTGGCCCTGCACTCCCCTCCTTCCCTCCCCCTCCATCACCACCACCAGGCGTAACCTCTCTACTCCCCTCCCTACTCTCACTTTTCAGAATAACCAGATCCGTCCTCGTCCCAAAAAACGGCACACCCAGCGCTCTCAGTTTCCCATTCATCTCCTTAACCATCTGCTGCTGAGCTCTGTAGACCTTAGCATCAAACGCCGCCAATTCCTCCTCTAGATTACTTTCTGGCGCAAGCATAGCGGTTGAAGCGGAAGTGGCACTGCCCATGGATTGCAGCATGTCGTCGAGGCGCTTCTGAGCGAGTTTCTGTTTTGCGGCTCGTTCTTGATGAGACATTATTAGGGCTTTGCGGGAAGCGAACCATTGCAGCTCGTGGGTGTTTTGAATTGCTATTAGCTGGTGATTGTCAACGACGTGCTCGCTACCAAGGGGTTTCGGGGTGTGCAGATACGAAATCTGATTAAGAGCAGAGCATGACAATGAAACTGATGCTCAAAGAAACTTAGGGGAAGAAAGAAAAGGAAACAAACCTTTCGTATATCTCCAATAATCTTCTCATTCATCGCCACTGTCTTCATCACACACCTCAACCCCGTCGGCCAATCGATAATCGTCGCCGAGTTAACACCACGCCTCTGCATCTGCCTCTCCTGCTCTTTTTGATAGCGGTGTGCATCTAATGCTATGTCTCTTACATCATCTCGCGGACTGCCTTGCCGACTCTGCGGTCGACTATTTGGTAGCTGCTGATACTGATATGGGTTTGGCTGCTTTTGTGGTTGGGGTGGAGGTGTGTAAGTTTGCTGCTGCGGGTGTTGTTGTGGCTGGAAGTTTTGCTGCTGATATTGCCGAACCTGGGGCGGTGGCTGCCAGGTTTGTTGCTCTTGTGGAGGAGGTTGATAATATTGCTGCTGAGTGGGTGGCTGCCAGTGGTTCTGAGACTGAGGTGGATTCTGAGATGTGGGTTGCCACACTTGGTTTGCTGGCTGCCATGGTTGGTGAGGTGCTCCGTCGATTTGGGCGGTGTTCACGCCGCCTAAGCCTGGGATATTTCGGGAAGAGTTCTGGTTTTGTGGATTTGAAAGGTCTCCATGCTGTTGCTGCTTTTGATTTTGGACGGCTGAGAGTGTCTTGAGGATATCCGCGAGACTTTGAGTAGGTTGCTGATTTGATGTCATTTTGGCGACCTTTGGCAGATTTCAAGTTATTGCTGCCAACTCATGAAGTTATATGTTGTGGGAGAATCGAATAGGCGAAGTTTCAAAGTGTTTACAACAACCCGATCAGGACGTGTCGTCGTCCAATCCCGTGACCAGGATTGAGAATAAATCTCTGTCAGCCTCATTTTCCAGGCGCATCAATGACGCTAGTTCCTCACCCCAGCTCTGGCAGCTCGAAAATCTCCTGATACGGCCGCGCCCAATTAACCGCTGTGAATTAATGGCCATTGTCGCATAAAACCCATTATCTGCCTCTTTCCTTGTATACCGACGTACGTTTAATACTCAGCTAGCTTCAAGGAGCCCCAACAAGCAAAGATGCCACGCTCCGCCAGTGACGCAACGCGCTTCACCAGCACAACTCCGCATGCAACTTCTCATGCTGCGCCCAGAGTCGCAAAGGCTGCCCCATTCTATCCGCACCAGAGTAACCCTGGAAATGGACCGAGAATTATTGCAGAGGCCGGACCAGCGGGTGAGACGCCGCAGCAGAAGGTTGCGAGGCTGAGAGCTGCTGCTGCGAGAGCGAGAGAGGGAAAGATGACTGGGTTCGATAAGGCGGTTGTTAAGGGACGAGTATGGGCGGATAGGGCACATAGGATTACTGCGCTGGGCTTGATTGGTATCACAGGTATGTCGAGATGAACCAAGTCACATTGAGGCGGAGGAAGACGGAAGCTCGAACGATAGGAAGGATCATATATAAGAAATTTGTGAACAGAAGCTGACTTGCACTACCAGGTATCGCCGGAGTTGTCACAATCTACGCACTTGGCGACATGATAATCTACAATCGCAAAAAGAAGCGCGAATACTTCGCTGAGCAAAAAGCGATCGCCATGGCCGAGCTCCACGCTGCCCAAGACGCCCTCGCAGCTGGCAAAGCCACAGAAGCACAATTTGAGATCCTCATCCGCGAGGGCAAGCTGCCAGCTTCCGCCACATCAAATGCTGCCGCAGGCGCCCGACATATTCCAAAGTCGATCACAGAGTCCACGGATTTCAAGAAAGCGCAAGATGCGGCAAATATGGCGGCCTCGACTATTAAGGAGGAGACTAAGGGTGCCTGGGCAACAGCTAAGAGCTGGGTCTTTGCGGGTCTTAAGAAGGAGGAGGATCAGGCTGACCCAACGTCGAGGCTCGGATACGAGGGGACGAGTGAGGATGACGATGTGATGGGAATCAGGAGTTCGGATATTGCCAAGGCTGTAGCAGACAGGAAAACGGAACTGGAGCAGAAGGCTAAGAAGGTGCTGGAGGAGGAGAAGCAGAGGCAGTTGGACGGAGGACCGCTGGATAGACTGGCGACGAAGGAGCAGAGGGATCCGGGGGTTGGAGAGGTTAGGGATGGGGCGGTTGGACAACCGACGAAGCAGGGCGGTGGATGGACGAGCTTTATGACTAACAAATAATTGAAGAATGCATGAAGCGGATTCCATAAGGAGAGAGGTGGGATGTATAAACTGATTGTACCATAGATGGATAACGAGGCAAGTGAGTGCATTGCATTGAGCAACGGCGTATTGTGGGTGGGGATGTGTACTCTGTACTACTAAACGAAAGAACTGGGTAGTGCAAATACGAATCTCAAGAAATAAGACTTCACAACTGGCTATTTTCGTTGGAGTATAGCTGATGATTGCCAAGTATGAGAGCTCGGCTATGAAACTCAAAGCTCATGATTGGTTGATCCACCACTGCGGCATTGAGCTTTTTCGCGGCTTTTTCTATGTGCACAACCCAGCAGTTTGCAGATCCACGTCAGCCAACACGGCGTACCACACAGACAGTCTAAGGGTGGCCTCCAAAAACCCGCATCATAACCACCTTTCTCTTCTACATCGCTAATGGATCAAGGCGGTGAATGTTTCATTCTCAGAACTCCGCTAGAAGATGCTATCTTGCGACCCTCCGGAAAGATCCTGACAAATAGCAAACCAAACGCTTCACATCGCTGTGCAGAAATGGTATCTCCTCACCTCAGCTCTGTCTTACTTCCTTCCTTACCCACTTCCTCCTTCCCGTTCCACATTACTATCCATCACCTATAACTACCAGGCCTTTGTTCCCGACACCACACCACCCGTTTCTTCACCCACTCAACTGCTTCCTCGACCCCTGTCCCTTTCAGCGCAGAGCAGGGCAGGACTCGGCTGTCCCTTATACCTTCACCACCTTGTCCCTCAAACACTTGACGTACGAACCCATCCTTAATCATCACCACTTCAACACAGTCTTCTCGATCCTGCTTATTAGCTAGGACGAGTACGGGGACCCCCACTGTATCCTTATTCCCCAGCACCTCCTGCAGTACTTGCCTACACTCTTCCAGCCGTCCCTGATGTTTCGGCCTCGACCCTGATCCTGGGTTGGCAGTACCGGCGGCGTCACCATCACCGCCCTCCATATCCAGACTGCCAATATCCGTACTATCAATCAAGAATATGATGGCGTGGCAGGATGCGTAGTATGAGTTCCATAGCCTCCGCAAGGAGGTTTGGCCGCCTATGTCCCAGATTTTTAAGTACATATCTGGAAAGTCAAGCAGCGCGACATTCTGGCCCACTGTTGGGACTGTATTTGCTGAAGGCTCGGGATGTGATGGCGTATATTTTGACCTGAGTTGTGAGAGTAATGTCGTCTTGCCGGCATTATCCAGACCGAGAAGTAATACCGAAAATTCTAACGTTGCTGTTAGGCAACTTACAGATTATAACGAGCGAGATACATCAACAAACCTTCTTTCTTCGTCCAGTGCATCCACAGCGATTGCGCCAGATGGTATGCCATGTTGGCTGGATGTGTATTTAAAGATGCGCCTTGGTGGGTATGTAGGCAAGACGGGGAATTTAGGGTGGTTTATAAATCGCTCGTGGAACAGTTTAGCCGCGGCTCTTTACCGAATAATGGAATGCTAGCGGCTGTGAGATGAGAGATAATTCGTTTAGATTTAAATACTGTAACGCTAATAAACGAGCCACTAATTCTCAATCTTACACTCCCAGCCATTTGGAAGACGTCGCAATCCACAAGGCTGACCTTCTTGACCTTTGTGGTCCAAGCTCCTTGGGACTGTTGCAAGGCTGAACCATTTGCAGGTATGACGTACCTCCCAATAACCAGCAAGGTCGCCGATCACTGCCTACAGAGAGACGCGCATCTGCGCATTTCGTAACTTTCCCATCTTTACTTCTCCAATCCTTCAACACCACACAGAAGGTCCAAACGACAATATAAACACGCCAGGATATATTTCGATAAGAAGTAAAGATGGCGCCTGTTGTCAGGTATGAAGATAGGTATGTACAGCTTCGACGCACATGAGAAGAGAGATCAGCGACAATATGGATATGGAGGGTTTGATACTCGCCAGCACCATGGTGGATGTAAACTGCATTCAGGAATATATCCTTGGACACCATGCTGTCTGGAGGGAAGTCTGGATCAATTACAACTGTGTGTCGCCTTGTTGCAATCTGCATCTACTTATGTATCCACGCGGAGCGGACTCCCTCCTCATCAGCTCGGCGACTGCTCATCGCGCTCATCCATCACTCCACAAACACCGTCTCTAACGCACTTCCCAGCTTCATGCCTCTGGCAACCCTCGCCTCCCACGGCGTACTTGCACTCGCCCTCATGTCCCTAATCACGTACACCAACCGCAAAGCGCTCCTCTCCCTCCCACCATCCCAAGACGTGCGTCGCATCCAAGATACCCGTACGAAGCACCTCAACATCTTCTGCGGCCTCCTCATCGCCTCCCTCGTCCTCACCTTCTACGGCGCATTCAGCTATCTCAGCCAATCCTACGCTTCTTTCGCACACCACTGGTCCCGTCATGCACCAGCGCATCTATTCGGTTTCCATGGCGCGATGTTCAGTATTGAGAGCCTGAGATGGTTGGCTGAAGCGGATCTGTATACCTACCTCCTGCGCCTCCCGGTCGCTACATCACGTAATTATTGGTGGCAGCAATCCCTCGACTTGGCCGCTATCGCCTTTGCTTTGTACCTCTCTCTCGTCGGACACCGCCGCAAGATGCCACACCTCTGGGCCTACGCCGTTGTAGCACAGATTGTTGGGCTCTCAGTGGCGATGAATATGTTCTTCCTCGGCGTGATCGCCACTCCCATCCCGCGGCCGAAGAAGGTGACGCGCCAGACGCAGCCATTGATTCTGAGCCGTCTGGATAAGATGCTCAAGAATGTTGCCGAGAAACCGGAGGGCTGGGCGCCGAATCAAAGTGTTTATATCGCTTCCAGCTTCGCTGCTTTTGCTGCTATAGCCGTCACGCCTACTGCTTTCGATACTACGACATTCATCCCTGTTGCCCTGCTTTCCAAGGTTTTGCCATGGTTGCCTTTGGCGCTTCCTTATATCGTCCCAACATCTTTCGGCACTGTCCACGCCTCTGCTGCTAACAGGGATAGGACAACCACCAACACCTTCCGCATCATCTCGGCTATCAGCTTCATTTTATACGCCAAAGCCATGTCCTACGCAATCATCTACAACGACCCCTCCGAGCGGTATTACGACCCAAAATGGCTCGATCCACTGCACTACTCTCACAACCGCGGGGATTGGGAGAGGACCTCTACTACTGTTGGCCGCATCTTCGCTGTCGTATTTGGAAGATATTCGAGCCACCCAGTCATGACCAAAATCGGTTACGATGTGCTCATGACTGGCGCTTCTCTTTGTGCCTGGGCGATGATCAGAGGCACTGACGCAAACCTTATGCTTAAGAACCTCGGCATCGCTGCCTTGGGTGACGAAGCCGGAAAGGTTTCAGGGATGGCGAATGGGCTTATTGATGATATGGAGCAGTTGGCCGAGAAGGCTGAGCATGGTGTTGGAAGGGCGCTTGATAATGTTCATGACGCAGCAAAGTCTCATTCTAAGAAGTTCAAGAGATCTACTTCCGGGAATGGTGAGCGCGATGAGGAGCATGATCAAGATGACCACACCAACCTGACTGGATTTTCGTACGCCGATATCGTCAAGAAGGACGCCGCAGGCACCATTGGCGGACACAAGGACAGCATGCCAAAGCCTTCCGAATCATCTGAACCACTGTACGACTCTGATGCCTCATTTGCCGACGTTGTCAAGAAGGGTTCTGCTGCCCGCAGGGCTAGCAAGGGAAGGAAGTCGTCTTCGGGTGAGCACACCGATGAGCAGGAGAAGAAGGGCAACAAGAAGGGTGGTAAGGAGGATAAGGAGGACAAAGAGTATAAGCCAAGCCACAAGGGAGAGGAGAGTAAGGATGAGGCTGACGAGATTAATGAGGAGTTGGACAGCGAGGCTGCGGCGCTTACTTGGGGTGTTTTTGCGATTGGGGGTTTGAGTGCTGCAGCGAGTGCTGTGCTTGGTGCTGAGAGTATTCGTGGTTAAGTGGCCTGGGTATTCGGGCAGTGTATTCTTGATTTAGTGCCTCGGATATGCTGTTGAAAGTGCTCAAGTGAGCATGAAGAGAGGGGAAACGAGAGTAGTGGCTTGGGCTAGTGAGGGATATAGAGATACCTTGTTTCTATGGCGCTAATGGGGACGGTGTAATGATTTGGGCCGAATGGTCTTGAACGGTTTGTGGGCACGAGGCGCGTTTTCGGATAGGCGATGTACGAGAATAGGGAACGAAGATGAATTGTTCTACTTCGGGTCATCATTACATTGCTTGATGAACAGTAATACCCAGTCTGACTAATCGCGAGCTGGCACTGGCCACACTAACCGCTCTTCTGAACAATCTTTCCATCACTCCCCACCCTCTCCTTCCCCCACGCGCCGCCGCAAGGGCGCCTTCCCCACCTGACAGATTCGTCCATTTATACACGCTAACGATGAAGATGCCGTTTCGCCATGATGGGAGGTTAGCTATAGCAACGGCTTAGCGGCGGAATTTATAGATAGCACCTCGGTTACCTTCGGCTTCAATGGTCTGCTCGACGGTTGCGTAGAGAGAGGTACCAGCGGATGATCTGGCGGTTTACTCGGACCACCTCGCACTTGATGCCGTTGACGAGGACCCAGGCGAAGTAATTGGTGGGCTTTGAGGAGTCTGCCGCCATGAGCGGTCGCGGACACTCACACAATCCACACTGTAGTCGGTGCCATGGAGGTGTCGCGTGCCGGTGCACCTCATGTATTGCCCACTTCTTCCCTGTTTTTGTTCAAGGTCGGTACTCTCACCCTCACTAGGAAATATATGATTTATAACCAACAGCGGCGTTACGGCCGTCTGTGTAACGTCGAAAGCCACACCTGCCAGTTGGCGGGCCCAGGAAGTGTGTAGGATGATATGGCCTGTCACACTTCTGTCTGGATTCTCGGGGGTCCACAGCGTGCAAGAGTCTGGAATTGCGATGTATATAAACCCAGTACGAAGTGGTACGCCGGGACGCGCTACCAATCCACGCCGCAGTGCTCTTGGAGTGTTTCCTGATCAAACGATTCTCCAGAAGACAAAACGCCAAATATGGATTTTGATTTCTGTGGGAAACTCAGCGAATCGATGGAATGTGAGAGATCAATCCCCTCGCCTCTTTAGCCTTTGTTTCCATGCTGTTTTCCTGTAAGAGTATTCCGCGCGGGAGTCGTTGGTTGAGACTGTTAACAAGCTGATGGGGGTAGCAGCCTATTCCTGGCCTCGTTTATGGCGTTTCTCACGAGCCGTATTCGTAGAGGAATCCGAAGTCAAGTCACTCTGGAAGCATTTCTCAGACTCTTCCAGACGTCTTCTGGGAATATTTAACTGCGCTTGTCTGTTGCTAGATGTGGGATAGATGAGGAGTTCTCCAAACATGAAGCGTCTTGTATGTTCGTCCAAGCTTGGAATGTTCCGGTCTAAGCCATGAGGTGAGACGCCATTGCCTATGAAACCGATAAATCTTTATTCATGTGGTTCAGCAAATGTGCCATCACATTACTTAGGAGCATTTCTCTTGCTTAAAATACGGAGTGATGAAGAGCTAAGTTGACAACGCCATTAAGTCAGCATGTACGACATCATCTCCCCTCACCGCCCGTCTATTCGCTCTTCCACTCAATACATAGCTAACCTCCCCGGATTGGAAGCTAACACGCAATGTATCCCTCAGGTCCCATACTACTTTGGCAGCAGAAAATGGACCTCCGCTTAGATCAGCGGTAACCATCCTTTTCGGCTCTGAAAAACGACAAACTACCCCCTTCGTCTCCAAACCGTTCTTAACGGTGCACTCCGATTACTTCAAAGGAGCTTTAAGTAACAATTTCCTCAAAGCTGCGACAGGCAGCGTGAACCTCTCAGTCGAGGACTCGGATATTTTTGAGACGGTTCTACTGCTTATGGATAAGGGCCACGATTACCTCGTTTCGAAAAAAATTGGATATGAATGACTCCTCAATCTTTCCCTCCCTTCTACCAAGGGTCATGCGAGAAGCAGTATCGGTCCCTATCCACCAGACTATGCATTTACTGGCCCATATAGCAATTACATGATCACCGATGGCTCAGTCATTCTGCGTTTTCTGGTTCTCCGGGACCATCTACAGATCCTTCCCTTAATTTCAGCCATGGAATTTATACTTGAGGCCGCAAAGAGCAACAAATTCATTTAGGAAGCGATATTTGACGATATGGGAGCAACACCGACGTCCTTCAGGCTACCTATGAGTTCCGAAGATGAGGGTGTGGCACTGGCAGCAGGTCGCTGAAGAAGTCGGGAATTAAGAACAGAGCTTGGAGGAAAGAATTACAGGGGAGTTCTGTAAAGAGGAGGTGGATGAGGCGTGAGTTGAAGATGCTTTTTGGGGTGTCATGTGGCCGTCTTGAGGGAATGCTGGGGAGGTTTGGTGGCTTGGACCGAAGTTGGGAGTTTGTGCTTGGAGATGCGAATACGGTGGGCTAAACTGCTGCTGTACAGCCAGGAGTCTGAGAATGAAGTTGTTGTCAGATCGTGAAACCTCCGGTCCTTTCACATATCAGTTCTCGATTAGCTCGCTTCGAGCCACCCCGCCGCCAAGCCATATTAGGAACGCGGAGGTGCTACCCGCGACGTCAAGCTTCCAAATACTTTAGCATGCGGAACCACCACGTCGGTGCAATTCTCCAATGTCTCATCGTAACAGATTTAAACCTTGCGACGACCGACAGCACCGGTGCGAAAGAATACAATTCATTGACGAACCAGAGAGGATCGATTTCAATGCTTCAATCAAAGCAGACCTCGAGTAATCCTGGAGCTAGCCCGCTATCGCGACAACGACGCTTTGAGGACAACACTATGCCAACTGGTTGGCCATATCGAGCTTCGTGCTTCATTCTTCAGGCCCCAAACTCGCGAATTGAGTTCTTATACGCATCGGCCGTCGTATAAAAGGACGAATTACTTTCTCAAACGTGCTGCCCCTCGAAATCTCGAGCACGAGCTTCCCTGGTTTTGCTAGCCTGATTACTACTCGTCAAAAACGATTACTGACCAGCCTCGATGTCTTATTTGGTTCCATCGACGATGAAATAAAGGCCTGATGTATCGAAGTATTTCTGATCTTCTGTGTCGTGTCCATCCTTCATCCACATCACGGTTCTGCACTTGATCAAGCGGCCAAGCTTCATTCTTCACTCCTCCTTAACAACCTCGTCCACCCTTTTACTAATTATAGGCTGAATTGTTCTCTATACCTTCTTGCACAGCCTCAATCTCGCGTTCCCTTTCTCCAATACCATCTACAATGTCATCTCCGACTGACGAAAATCCCATGAAGACGGCCTCGGGCCTTGTCAAAGGCTTCCAAGACCTCTTCGACAAGCATCCAGGCTTCCGCCCTAGTACGTCCTCACCTTCATACACTTCATACCCTCATCCGTCTTCATACACTCCTTTACCCCTTCTCACACCACCATCTTTAACCCTATACATCCTTTACCCCCGACAATTCTTTAACGCTTCCCCAGCCCAAGCCAACGGACAGCTAGCCACGGGTATGCTCACCCCTTCCACTCGCACCTCTCAGCTCCCGTCCGCTCCTAACCTCAACACCACCGTCCCTGTATTAGCTCGCTTGTCCACCTCCACCAGTACCCATCACATCCCAGACACCTCTCCCAACATCCGTCCTCATGGTCTAGCTGTCCGTTTTTAGTTGCCGAATACGGCCGAGAGCATAAGAAGCGACACAGGCATCACCTCCCATTCCACTGTCAGCTCCCCGACTAGGACTGGCGAGGAATTCCTCGAGATGCTGCAGACTAGCATCTTTTCCCATTCCTCTACCGAGAAGCCAAGTCCTATGGGGCAGCATCTCGGGCCTCATTCCACAGCACTTCGTCACGTTATAGGTGCAAAACCAGCGGTTGCGCCTTATGGGCTCTGTTGTGTATTGGAGCGTCAACACCTTCCGTCTGACCTCCAAAAAAATGGACAGGTCGCCGATGTGCGGTACAGGTTTGTGCCTGAGACTGGTATCAAAGAGCCTGCGTGATGAAGAGTTCACGAGTCGCTCTGAGAACTACTTGCGCGACGAGCTAGCTAGTCACAAACTCGAAAGCCAGCCAATTGTGTTCAAATTCGTCGCCCAGATCGCGCAAGCAGATGATCACACGGACGACTGTACCTCCCTGCGGGCAGAGGACAGAGAGCTCGTAGATCTGGTGGAGGTGAGGCTGGATAGGATGTTGAATGAGGAGGAAAGTCTCAAGATTCAGCAGCAGGCTACATATGACCCCATCTCACGCATTAAAGGGGTTAAGCGGAGTGATGACCCGATGTTGGAGATGAGGGCAGCCATGTATTTGATTTCTGGGAAGCAGACGAGGGACGCGAAAGTCTGGTTGATTGTTGAGGGCATGGTGAGTAATGACTGGGAGAATGAGTCCATGGTTATCACGGGAGTGTTCACAACTGCTGCAAGATGACAGCTGAGGATTGCGGTGTCGACGCCAATATAAAGAGGACGAAAGCGATATTACTTGCCGTTGACGACAGGCGACGAATAGGATAACATTAACTGGTATATAAATAGCAGCTTTACACTTATCTTCTTAATTTTGCTAGCAGCTGTGATATTCTTATTAGCCTTACCAACCGGTTGTTGTTTTCACTGCGGCACCGCCGTACCGCCATCGTGGCGGTTGTCGTCGCCGCCTCATCAACCCTCTCCAACCATCCTTCCTCGACGCACCAACCTCGCAACGCCATTGTCACTGCAACGATGGTGGCCGACAGCGACTTGACGGACATCGACAGTGATGGCGAGCCGGTAGTCGCAGAAGATGTATGTTTCTCTCCCCGTATCAAAGTCGCGACCCTCATAACACAAACCAGGCCGTCAACACCGCAACCTCCAGCGCCGACAAGTGGCAACGGCAAAGCTACCGATTCAGCAAAGGTACGGCTCACGCCATCACTCTTGGAGTCTTCTTGCTAATAGCTTCGTAGGTTAAGCACGGCTTCGCAACCAAAAATGCCTCCTGGGAGCTCGTCACGCCGTCCGATAGTCAGAAGCGTGCTAAGCTAAGCGTCAAGGATGAATCACCATTCACTATTCAATTCCGCTGCAAGAAGACTGCCTGTATTGATACTCGCCGCTACGAGAACCGCGCCACTCATAATCATAACAATATTGGCCATATCGGGAATTCTCAATGCTCGTAGACACCAATGGTTTTAACGCCACCTGGAGAGTGCCAAGTATGACACCAGGCCGGCTGAGCTTTGGGCCGTCATGGGTCAGAGCATGTTGAGAGCGTTTGTGAGAATGAAGGTGCTCAGTGGAAGATATGACGCAAGCTGTTGAAATATGCGAGTGGTTTATATCTGATAGAGTTATTTAAAAGTCTAACTACGAAGGTCTGAGTATATGAACTACATGAACAAAGA
>RCNJ01000249.1_pt1 | contig 32950 bp, 24 predicted proteins | sample 2041171 | NCBI WGS metagenome assembly RCNJ01 (sample SAMN09708213, study PRJNA481090) | feces metagenome | biome: feces | host: Pygoscelis adeliae | place: Antarctica: Rookery Lake | collected 2010-03-01 | reverse complement strand
ATATAGAGTAGGCCCGCTCCTGGAAGGGGAGGGCCAGAGATTAGTTTGTGGAATACATACCTGTTTACGGAGTCGATATCGCGGTATTAACACTCTGTCTACAACAACCCTTACACTTACAGCAGTGTAGTATAGAAGCAGAGAAAGTAGATGTAATTTGAGTCAAGTGTCTTTTGTTTTGTAGTTGTGGTCATCCTTCTGCCAGGGGAAGGAAGCAATATCGAAGAGATCCTGCTCGTCACAGGCGTACTTCTCCTGGTGTCTCCCTATAAGACCATACTCTTCTGCCAATTCACATTGGATATACTTATTGAGGTTTCGCATTGTGTCCTTGGGGACTTCAATCCCATTGTCTCTTTTTTGTGTTATGACTACATTCATTGCCTTTGCCTGCACTGTGGCAATGGAAGGATGAGGGTTGCGATATAGTCTCTGATCCTCAATGGCTAGCATACGAGATAAGACTTCAAGGTTTTGGCGTGTTGGTAGCAGCTGTGCACCTCTGTTACCTCGTCTTTCAAACCTGCCACGGTTAGGAAGGGTTTGCACATGTAAGTAGAGGACATAACTTACTGAGTCCATGTTTGACGTGCTATGTCATAGGATTTCTTTGTTGCTGGGGAGAGGAAAGTATCTTGGTTCATTTTAACCGGGATCAGGGCACTCTCCAACCACTCACTGGAGAGAACCTCTTTTGGACGCGACATGGACCCAATGTTCTGGATATAGAAAGGGATGGCAGTATATTGAAAAGGTAGCTAAATAGGTTGGAAGTGATAGCTCAGGACGAAAAACAGCACGAGAGGTATTTGGGATATGGATTGTGATAAATGGATAAAAGTTACGGTTTGTGGCTTATGATGGTTAACAGAAACGGTTTGAGTGTTGGAAAAGGGGAGCAGGCCAGGCCACAGTCTCTTCAGTTAGAAGCTAGATGAGACTCAGGGATTACAAAATACCATGACCCACACCCACCATTCATCATCTATCATCCACAATCTACCGCCCACCACCAACATCCCACATCCACCTTCCACCGTCCATTATCATCCATTATCATCCATTATCATCCAAGATCTACCACTCACCACCCACCGTCCACCGTTCACCGTCGGACACTAGGTGGGGTAATGTCATTATTGTCGAGAAAGGAGCCTTATGTATCGAAAAGCATCGGTGGTTTAGTGGTAAAATCCATCGTTGCCACGTGATCTCCAAGATCATATAATTCGATGGGCCCCGTGTTCGATTCACGGTCGATGCAAAATATTATTTTCTATTTGTGGTGTTTATTCTAGGGTGAATGCTGCAAGTGGAATTGGTGCTGTGATGAAAAATATAGTCAACAGTTATCCCTGTCTTAATCCTCCATGTTGAGTAATTTATTAATTAGACTCTGAGCACTCTCTTTTTTGTGACGGCGTGACGGCGTCAACGGCTTACAGCGCTGAGGGAAGAGGTTTTGAATTGGCGGTCTGGCGCCAACCAGTCAGTTTCTGTCCAAATTTTTTACTCACCAAGGACGGCAAAGCATCTTTTTAAGAAGTCACATTTCTCTCTTGGATCCAGCCCTGTAATTTGCATGAAGCTTGATTTCATTAGAGCGAGCAACAAAAATCTCCCGCTCGTGGAGTCGAGTGGACATCTCCGGCCAAACATCCACAACACCTTGCCGTCGCCCCCACGCCGCCACCAACAATCGACCAGCAAAACCAACGAAATATAGGAAATACAAAACAGATAGCAATTTCCCGTTTCGATCGGGCGACCTCGGGGTTATGAGCCCGGCGCGCTTCCGCTGCGCCAAATTGCTTTTGAATGTGTTTATGCCGTCCCAACTTGCTTATAATGGTATGGTAATATTGCTCCGAGCAACTGGATGAGAAGACATCCATGCAAGATCTCGATGTTAACAGTAATGGAAATGGGGTATATAGGATGAAGGAGGGAACAATAATGTGGATGTATCTTGGTGACCCTGAGGTTTATGGAAATTGCGTGAAGAAAAGCAGCATACATTCTTCGGTATTTTGTATATTGTGGATGTTGTAGAAGCAGGAGAGGATGAAGAGCTGCTTATATACTGCCCACAACTTTGAGTTGTATTTACATTTCGCAAAACCGATTTCTCCCCTGTTGGCTCCTGAAACAGGTAAAAGTCCGAATCGTGTATATAACCACCCTATCTGTGCGTATTCACACCTCCCTATTAAGGCGAAAAAAAAGAGAAAAACGACATGTCCACATGTCTAGCTGGCCATGTCAGACCATCATCATCGAGATCATAGCCACGGATTTTGCGTATTGAGGCGTGCGGATAGCAGCTGGATTTACCCACAGTGGGCGTCTGCTATGGTGTGAGTTTTCCTTTGGCCATTGGATCGGCTAGACAATTTTTAAACTGCCACAGAGTGATGATAGAAGGGGCGAGGTGCTGATGGATAGCGGTAGGTGAAGCTCAGTCGAGGAACAAACTACATAAACCTGGCAATAACGCGCTCAAGCATGCCGCTCGTTCTTTGGTTTTTTTCGGCCGTGAAGAAGGAAGCAGCGTGTTCGTTCGGACGGCCGGTTAGGCTGAGCACCTCAACCGTTCGACCTTTTGTTCGGAGAGGTCTTGACCGTTGGTCTTTTCGGTTGATACGACCGATCGCTGACCGGCCGCGTTGGCATTTTGAAATCCGAGGCTCCCTTAAACCTTAAATTACCTCATCAGGCCATTAAAAAAGGTGATGGCCAATCAAAACTGCCTGCTGGACAAAAACGGAATTAAAACGGGCATCACTTAGCGGTTATGAGCAAGAATCTGTGCTTTTGCTAGCTGTATAGCAGCTCACAAGGGCGATGGCGTCAGCTCGCCAGGAACCAAAGGCACAATTTAGCACCATAGTAGTGCTACGAAAGGTCATCCGGTTTCCAAACGGTTTCGGGCGATCTCGACCGTTTGAACTTCTGGTCTGAGAACCCTCAACCCTTTGACCTTTTGCCAAAGCGGTTGGTATAGTCAAAAGGTCAGACCGCCCAAACAAACACGTTGGAAGGGAGAGGGAGCCTATCGAGTGCTGTTTATATACCCCCTACCAAATCCGAGTTGTGCTTTAGCTTCATCGCCTGACATATCGTATTCTGACTTGGGGGACAAGGTAACTTAATCGTGTATATAAGGGTCCCTCTCCCATGATCAGACCTGCCAATCAAGAACAATATATCCACACAAATGTCCATATGTGTTGCTTCCCTCCACGTTCCTGTTACAACACAACCTTTTCGTGCCTTGCTGTACGTTGTCTCGCGACTACACCAAACAGTTTGGAAATAACAACGCAGCCAGGAAGTCTCCAGCAGCAGAATATTTGCTGTCTGGAGGTTGGAAGGTGACAAACAAGCCAACAACGTCTGCTTGACCACTTTCCCGCCTCGAAGACCAAATTGTTGTAGAGAGCCTGTCCGTCAGTTTCTTCGCACAACGGAAAGAACATACGGCTTGATGTCCGAGAAATTTGGTGCTGATGGTATTGGGGACGCCCCAAAGAAGTGGTTATATCATAGTTCATTGTAAGGTGTTGGACTGTCTCGAAGCCCGGTTGACGTCCGGACATGTTGGAAGAGGTAGGAAGGCAAGGACTGGAAGGTGAATGTGTATATGATCGGCAATCACGCACACAGATGAATGATCATGGCGAGGCGAAATTTGGAGTCAGACAAGGTATGCCGCCTGTGATAAATGCGCTATGCTTCGGTGATCGACGCAGAAAAATGCAGGATATTCCTGCTAAACCACTTATCTGCATGATTCATGAAGTTTCTGCTGGTTTCATTGTTGCCACTAGCACCTGGCAACTCACGAAAGGCAAGCATGAGAAGGGGGTAGTTTGACCATTTCATTGTCATCTCTGTCTATTCCACACAGTGGGCGCTCAAAGGCGCCATTCTCTCTGTTTTATACCCAGAGATCAGACCAACGCCACAGTATATATTTACACGAATCGACCGTCTCTCACACTTCCTCATCCTAACTTCACAATCAGTCATCACTTCGCATCATTTCTCACGTCACCTAACAAACTTCTCTTTAAGGCCTTTATCTCAATAACCCACCGCAGACCCTCCATGGCTACCCTCACCGTTGCCAGAGCGTTTCTCCCTACCCCTCTCCCTCCTCCTCTCCTCCTCCCCCATCCTAACCCTCTTCGACTCCTCCTCCAACCTCCTCTGCGCATTCCGTCTATCCAGCCTCCTACCTTCCCTCTCCTCCTTCAGCCTCCGCTCCATCTCCTGCATCCTCCACTCCCAGGCCTCTTCGGCACTAAGACCCGGCGGCATCGACTCATCCAGTCCTCGTCTCACTGCGCCAGGTTGAGGAAGCTGCGCGTTTATCGGGCGGTAGGTACTTCTTCTAGGATCAGACTCGGTGCCTGTCGTAGACTGACTATCTGAGAATGGCGGTTTGGTATGATCCTGTGTCTGTTGCGTAGAATAAGATTGCTGGGTGGAGTTACTAGCATTGCGATCCAAACTCGACTGCGTGCGTTCCAGCGGCGGCATGGGGATCGCACCCTCACTATACCCACGACTCAGACCACTCAACTTATGCACCGAGCTTCTCGGACCCATCGGTACAGTTGGACTCGGGGAACCAAGCTCATCAAGGTTTGTCTCACGGTTGCCACCCGAGGCATTGCTGCCTTTGCGTCCTGGCGTCGAGCCCCTATTCGCCGCCAGTTCCGCCCTTAATAGTCTGTTGAGGTTCTGCAGTCTGCCGATCTCGCCCTTAGTCTCAAGGGTGCTATTGGACAGCGCCTGGGACTTCACGGCGGCCTCGAGGCGCTCCAGTTTTTGAGTTCGTTGCTCAATGGTGCTTTCGATTTCACGCATCTCCTTCCAAAGCCTCCTCTCCACATCCCGAATCTTGCCCCTAAACCCCATCACGATGGATTCCACCATCTTCACCGCCGCGACGAGATTCTTCGCAAAGCCGCCAAACATCTGGCCAGAAATGGCCTCCAAGCTGGGCAGCGCACGACCGTTGATGAGAGAGTTTCCATGCGCCCAGTCACTACCGCAGAGTGCGGATAAACGGTTCCATAATGCGATCAAGAGTTGGTTACGCTCCAGCATCGCGTCTTTGAATGCTGATTCTACATGTGCCATTTTCTTTCTGTCGTGGGAGAGTGCGTTTTCGAGTTGGAGGACACGTGCTTCTTGTTGGGAAATTGTGCGGGTAGTGTGATGTTGTTGTGTAAGACTAGCCTCGTGTTGATGCTTCGTCGAACGATGCGCTGCTCTCTCCTTCTCCAGCAGGTCGGCAATCTTACGGACTTCCAGCCCAGAGGATTCAAGGAGATTATCACGCTGCTTGATAATACGATCTTTCTCGAGTATAGCGTCGCGGGTGGACAAGAGTTCCCGGGTCGTAGAGTCGAGTTGGCGCTGCAGATCCGTAATGCCCTTGACGAAGGAGGAACGGGTACCGTTGAGATCGCCAAGTGCTTGACGAATGTTGTTTTCCAACTCGATGAGGCGACCTTTCCACTCCGTGGACTCGACTTCCTTACTTGAAAGCGCTTTGCGGAGACGACGAGCTTCATCCTTGGCACCTGAGGCTTCTTTGTTAAGCTCGTTGATGTAGCGCTGGATCTCTTGCCTCTCCTGGCCGGCGACAACCTCGCGCTGATGACGCTCGGACATCAGCCTCTCCTCTAGCTCTCTGACTCTCTCCTTCTCATCGCGTGTGGCAGCTTCAACATTCCTCACCAAGGTCTCAAGATCACCAATCTTAATCTTATCACCATCTTGCTCTTCACGTAAGAACTTGATTTCTCCCTGCCCACTCTCAAGCTGCACCGTCAACCGCTGGATCTTGTCCCGTGCCTCGGCGACAGCCTTCTCCATCTCATCCAGCTCGCCATTGTTCTGCTCTACCTCTTTCTCCAGCTCCGTAATCCTTCTAGACTTGATCTCATGATCATCTTCTAGTCGCACAACTGCTTCGCTCATCTCCCTCATCTCTGCTTGAAGGGCGTTGAAGTTCTCCGTCGTGTTGGCCAATTCAGTTCTGAAGGTTTGAATGGTGGCATTATGTTGTTCAGCTTCGTGTTCAAGCGCATCGATCTCATCCTGTGCTTCTTTACGTAGTGACTCGAATTCAGTCTCAACCTCCTCCTGACCACGCAAAGCCTCGTCACGCTCAGTCTGCATAGCCACCAAATCCGTCTCCGTAGCTTGCAGCTCGCCCTGTAACTCAGCAATACGTGCCTCGGCTTCACGCTTGCCATTCACCGCAATCTCAAAGTCCTCCATACAGCTATCCAGCTCTTTTCGCAGTTCCTGGTTCTCAAGCTTCAAGGCATTGAGTTGGTCGCGCAGCTCTGCGTTCTTGTTCTCGAGTTCTTCGACGTCGACTTCCGGTGCGCTGGTCAGGCGAGTCATTGCGCTGCCGCGAGAATGCGGACGTTGGCCAGCGCGAGACGCCGAGCGGTCGAGGATGCTGTCGCCTGTGATTGAGCCTCTGCGGTGGCCCATCTTGAGGTCCTCGATCTCTTGATAAAGACGCTCCTTCTCACGGTTTCTTGAGGTAAGCATCGAGGTTTGAGCACCGACTTCACGCCTCAGCTCTGCGTTCTCGTGTCTCAAACGCTCGCTCTCGTTGCGCAGCTCCTCAACAAGCGTAGTTGCGCCACTGAAAACACTGCCAGCCGGCTGCTCCGAAAACCCAGACATCGGCCGCGAAGGAGACATCTGACGCTTCTTAGTGATATTATAGATATTCGTCGTATGATTCATCGCCGGGAGGCTACCAGCAACAGACTGTGGCCTCGCATCAGGTTGCTGCAACACACCCTTGCTCTTCAGTCTAAAGATCTCATCCCTGAGTCGGCGATTATCATCATCACTCTGCTCTCGTCTTGCAGTCTCCTGCTCAAGGAGGTCTTTCCAGACGTCCATTTCTTCACGCGCATCCATATCCTCACCACGCTTCTTTCCCATCGTCATGACGATTTCGGCAAGTTTGCGTTTCTCGTTTTCGCGTGCAAGATTTTCTTGGCGCATCTTCTCGAACTCAAACTCGTACTCCTCAATCCTCTCCCGCAAGAAGTGCAGCTCCTCCCCCCTCTCTTGATTTTCTTGCTCAAACCATGCATGCTGAGGGTCATCCGAAGAAGTGCCTGAGCGTGCGGTATCTGGTCTTGCAGGCTCACCCTTGCCCTCCTTACTCTCATGCTCGAGTTCTTTGACCTTGCGACGAAGAGCTTTGTTATCGCGCTGCAGGTTGGCCAGAACAGTCTTAAGCTCCACATTCTCCGACACCATCTCCTTAACACCCTCCTCAGACAACTTGTCAAGCCTATCAGAAAGGAACATGACCTTAAGCTTCAAATCAAAATTCTCCTTCGACAGCCTCTCAATCGTACTACTCTGCTCCTTCAACGTCATATTCTTCCCCTGCCTCTCATTCGCACCGACCACAGAAGCCGAGTACCTCGCCGGCGACACGCCGGGTCTGCTTTTATACTCCTTCGCCACCGAGTCCGGAACTTGCACATTCCTCACATGTCTCGCAATCACAGTATCCGTCGGCGGAGCAAGAGAACGGCTCGCTTTTGGAGTAGCAAAATCATTCGTCGCCTCTTCTTCCTTGATCTGCGTGCTTTCCTCCTCGAGCGGATCCAGTGCGCCATTAGCTGTCGTCGGCTCCGTCTCATCATCGTTGATGCCGGACGCGATACTGCCTAGGCTAATAGTTCTTGATAATGCTTGGCTAGGCCAGCGTTGGGTCGAACTGGAGTTCTGTGGCGCGGCTCCGCCGGATAACATGGCATAATCGGCACTGAAGGACTCATCTGCTTCGTCTGGTCGGAGATTCATTGATGCGACTGATATGGATGATCTTTCGCTGTTGTTTCGGCTGCGCAAGAACTTGGGTATGCTTGCAGCTCTCTTCCTCAGTGCTGCGCCTGGTGTGCGACCTGCGTCTTTCGCATTAAGGCTTTCGTTTGAGTTCTTGCGTCCTATTGTTGAGCGGCCGTCTGAATCTTCTCCTCCGTCGAGTTGTGACTCGGCTCTGGGCGTGTCGATGCAGCCACGTTCCGATTCTGTGTCTGGCTTGTCGTTGTCGCGATCAGAGTCTGAGTGATGGTCGCGGTTGTATGTGCCAACCTCATGTCCTGCTACATCAAAACCCATGCTCGCCATCGAAATAACTCTCGAGATTGTCCGAGCAGCCGCAGCGACAGTTGGCGAAGAAGACATCGTCTCAAGCTCGGAAGTCGAATCCGCGCCATAGTTGACGACTGGTTCTCTGTCCCCTTCATGCCTCAGCGACTCCTCTCTGGACATCCTCCCGGTATCTCTGCCAGCGCAGGGGGAAACTTCAGATCTCATCATAGAGCTCTCCTCATCTACTTTCTCCAGCTGCTCCTCAAGCTTCTCTGGTGATCTCCCACGGGCTCCATCCTCCACTTTTGGTGGCGCACCCTTCACAGCATCAAACAAGAACGTATCGTCTGCGCCTACCGGCCTCTCCACATAACTCGGCGCAGACATAAAGCTGCTTTCCAGATTATCCAGGTGCCTCCGCATCTGGCTCTCATCCACCGTATCCATATGCCCGTCGCTCTTCGGACTCAAACTATGTTCCCCCTCATATACGCTCTCCGTATCAGTCGGTGGCAGCGGCGGCAGATTGCCCTGCGAAATTTGGCGTCTCACCTGGTAATTCTCGGCTTTGGTGTCGCTGTCCATGGACTCGTCGAAAGGGTGTTTACCCGTCCCAGCTGTTCTAGGACGCTGGTTCTCCTCGTCGGCATCATTCAGGCGCATGCGATCCAGGGCCGGCGCCGGATCAAAGTCTTGCGCGGCCATTGCAACGTCGTTACTTGTCGCCAATTGGTGTTGCGCTCATCTTCTATCCCAGTATAAGGTAGGCGAGCTTGTGCGACAGGGAAGTGGAGGTAAACGCGACAGGCTCAGGAGTAGCGATTGCGATTGTGTTGATGACGGGTGGTAGGAGCAATCGCGGGGCGTAGTCTTATAGCTAGACGCTTGGTTGGTCGACAGTATATTACAAATTATTGTACAAGGGGTATAGTATTCAGCGAGCGTCAGCTATCCTCGATGCTTCCAAGTATATCGGTCAAGAGCTGATGTTGTTCCCTGGTCAACAAGCACAGGCGCAGCACGATTGACAAGGCTGAACGGTCTGACGTGTGGACGGCTGCCATGTGGCTGACCGTGACCGTAATATCCGCCAAGCACTCCAGCCTCGCTCCCAAACCATCACGAAGCTCATCAGCCACAGAAGCTCCGTCCATCTTTGGTCAATCCCTGACGATCCACCAAATTCGGACTTTCCGTGGGTAATCTAACCAGATGAAGCGATTACACATTCCAGCGCCATAATCTAGCTAGTTTGAGCTTCATCACTCTCTCAGCCTTTCCTCTTTAAAATATTGACACGCTGAGCTTTATACACTCGTCCTTCGGCCTGTGCCGGAGCGACAAAGGCCGCGCCAGCCAATGACGAGCATGACGTCGAAATGCGGGACAATCGTGGGGGATGATGTCTTTCTGGTACCCGTCATCTGTGTTCAGAAGGAGGCCAGGAATACTGACATTTGTGACACCAAGATGACATCTAATGTGATGGTTCGGTGCCAGCTGAAAGTGTCTCAGACCCTCTTCATTCCGTCCGTTGCACAGCCTTAACTCTGTGCTCCGGCTCCGCTCCCGCCCTAGATATCCACCGCACCTGCACACGATCGCCCCGCATGGTGTGGGTGGGGTCAAATCGATAGCTCTCAGCTCTCTCCGTTTCTGTGAGGATATAAAGAGTCTTAGTCCCTCAGTCTCCTTTTTCGTTCTTCATACCACTCCATACCACTCTCTCATTACCGTTTAATAACTACCAAACACCAACTCTGCAATGGATTTCTTCAAGAAGGCCGCCTCCGAGTTCTCTGGCTCCAGCAACAAAAAGCAGACTACCCAGAACACCAACACCCAGCAGTCTGCTACCACTGGTAACACCGACACTGCTGCTCCAGCTACCACTCAGCAGACTCAGGATTACGGTGACAAGGGTATGTCTATCACTACTTCGACACTTTAGAACGCGGGAACCGAGAACTGACGACGGAATAGCATTCGACTTCGTCAGCAAGAAGGCCGGCCACGACTTCACCCCAGGTCAGGACGAGAAAATCACAGATGGTATTCGTGGTGCTTATGAGAAATTCTCAGGGTGCGTTTCTCCATTCTTCTCCCAAAACGCCACCTTCGATACGCCTCTCCTTTACCAACCTCTCCCGACCTTCGATCCCCACCATGCTTTCACTCCTCCCTATAAGGATTGGTGGAAGTGGGGATGGCGAAGGGAGAAAGAGGGTCACCATCAAAGAAGATAGGCCGAAGATACAGCAGATCGCTAATACTCCCGGCAGCAGCAAGGTCGATTCAAAGTACTCCAACTAAGCGCACTATAGTAGGCTGAGGCTTGGTATGAGGGTTACACCGACAATGTGACAGCAGACACCGGACAATTTTGCATCACCGGGAAGAAAGGATGAGATCGTAAGGAGTAGAGGAGATAGGAGGATAGATACCACGCGAGAGAATGATATACCCATACAAACTGTACCTCGTTGTAACCACTCTTCCTGCATCCTGCCGCTCTGCTTGAGAAACTCTGAAATGTCGACTGAGGCGTCTTGCGGAACACCCATTCTTAGCACGCTATACAAAGAGATCGGCCGTTTTTGGCATTGTCCGTCTTCGAGAACAAAATTTCGCATAATAGTACTTTATGAGACGAAGTGGGCAAGCAAACTAAATTCGAAAGCAGTGGCAAATGACGAGCTTCATGACGTGAGGTTGTTGGTATAATGGAAGCCCTCGCTATTAGACAACTGTCCAAAGGGCGGCAAGTTGGACTGACCTGGTGACGACACAGAGTCCAAACCTTAAGACATAAATATTTGGACTTTTATAAGTCCGGCTGCGGAACCACGTAGAGATGTGACATTGCTTTGGTCGCCGCACCCTAAGCAGACACAACTTGGAATCACCAACTTATTTCTTAACCTATACAACGAACATTTCATGACACCTTGCTAGGCACTTATATATAGAAAAGCTGACAGATATTGTCGAGTTGGGTAATATACTGCGCCTTGGCTACACGGCCCCGAATATGCCCAAGTCTCGGTGTGCTTGTACTATGTAAGACCTAAGATTGGTGAAGGATGAGTTTCGCTACTCTATAATATACGAAAGTCATCCAGCAGCAACTTCTACGACACAACCCAGCCCATGAAGAGGTCTGCGTGCTTCTTACAGAAATCTCTTCCTTGCTTCGCGGCTAGGAATCTGAGAAAATCAACACCTTCCTAATCCCCCGGCGTTGAACATGTATGCTCTTGTGCATGACATTTGTTGCCTATTGAATAAGCAAGTTGGTGCTGCGCTGAGCTTTTTATAGACTTCGTAGCCTGAGTTGGACACTTCCACTACCCCCACGCTATGCAGTGGTCAGGCCTGAAAAACCTGAAGCCCAAGTCCGCGCAGGAGTAGGAGTAGGTATATAACAGGCAAGCATATCCACACAGAAGCCTCATCACCAACAAAACTACTCCAATGAAACAGCTAACATGTGGGCACCGGTGAGTACTTGTCTATCACTCAATAACCAACAGCGCTCATTCCCCGGTGACGAGTTTACAACGCTGGTAGCAGCCTCTAACATCTCGACAGCGACAGAAACCTGCGCCAGTTTTGCTTATCTCAAACCCGCTCGCGCAGAGCAAACACATCATCTCGGGCCCAATCTAATTCTTTATTATTTTCGAAGGAGGCACAGTCTTACACTGTTCGTATGTTTCAAGTATTCAAGCAACAATTGACTTGACAGTTTCTTGGTTCATGAAACGGCGGGAATGCCGACCACCTGTTCCATCGCTTTATAAGTTAGACCAGAACAGGGCAAGGTCTCATATTATCACGCGTTGTTCATTGCGGTATGCGCTGGCCAATTTCTTGCTGTAAGAGCTTGCCCGAGATACGACACAGGCATTCTCACATCCCGCTTTCACCTTTGAGAATTTGCCAGGAGTAGAATAGGTTAAGAGGTATGGCATCAGCTTCCAAAGCGAGGTTTGAAATATATCAGATACGATGTGCTTAATCACCCAGGCACTACATAAGTCGGGTATTTACCCACCTCTCCTCGCTCCCGACCTCAGCTAAACAGCAGTCCTACGCACCCCACTCTCCTTCTTCCCCTCCCTCTTCCCACTCTGCGTCCCTGCCTCGCGTTCCTCAACACCGGCGCCCTCCCAACCATCAACACGGTCGCGTTCCCACCAACACTCATCTCTACCCAGCGCAAGTCCATACAGGTCAAGAGGGTCCACCACCTTTTTCCAAACCGGCCTGTTATCAGCAAACTCCATGCCATCTTTTTCCTCTCCACTTTCAGTGAGATACGCCTTCTTATTCTGCGGGAGGTACTTCCCGGGATGTCTGAAGTTGAGTAGTACGGGGTTGAGGAGCATGACTGAGGATTCGAAGACCCAGAAAAACCACTCGTAGCGGATGAGAGGGGAGATGTCGGAGATGGTGGTGAGTTCGGTGGGATGCAGGTCCGCGACGGCGAAGTATTCGACTGTGCGGAAGATGGTGCGGATAGTAATGAGCACACAACTTGCATACAACGTCACCAACACATTCGTGATATCGGCACTTCCCCTATTGTTTCTGAGGATGCCGCTCTTGGAGCAGGAGCCTTGGTATTTGGCTGCAAGAAGGATCTGTACGGCCATAATCCCCAACTGCATTACCAACGCTGTTTTGAGGAGAGCTTTACCGACGTCTCGGGCGGAGTCGTCATCGGTGGTGAAGTTGCGTGCTGCGCCGTTTGCGGTCAGTGCTTCGACGACGGCGGGGAGGGCCAGGAAGAGGGTTAGGGTGCGGTCAGGGTGAATTGGGGAGTGGTGGGGGATGTAGTGGAGACAGCGGCCGAGGACTAGGTAATTTCCGAGTTCGTAATGGATGGTGCGGCGTATAACAACACGGTTGAAGCGATCAGGATTGGGAGGTTGTCGAAGTCGTAACTGCCGATGGAGCGGAGGATGTAGCCTAGCTGAGTTAGTGATGGTGTAACGGGAGAGCGAGGAGAGGAGGGGATTGGGGCCAAGGTGTACCGGCGATGAAGAGGAGAGAGGACCAGGCGTAGATCCATGTTATGCGCCAGCTGTGGTAGTGGAAACTTTGCCAGGTGTGGACGGCGCCGGAGATGAGGAAAAAGAGGGCGAATGCGATGGGTGCGCCGTGGTTAGGTGCATACCAGTAGAGGGAGCCTTCCACTGTGGTGTGTTAGTACGCAAAGAGCAGAGGATGGGAAGTACCGTATTTGCCGTCTGCAGCCATTTTGAGTGATATTGTAATCCTTTTGGTCTTTGCTTTGAACTTTTTCAGGTTGGTCGTGGTTTGTGGTTTATGGTAAACTGCGTCGCAGTTGTCGTTCACCTTTACACCTTTATCGTGGTGACTGCAGCGTAACCTTGGTGGTTTGCTTCGAAGACTCGAACTTGTAGTCGCAACACAACAATATACTCACTCTCTCAACAAAACAAAACAAAAAACAGAGGAAACAATCTCTTATAACAAACAATCATAGTCTAAGATTGAGAGATGAGATGAGATGATGCTTCAAGGACCAGAAAAGCACCAATCCTACCGTACTCCGTACAGCTCTAGCAACGCAAAAACATTCGTCGAAGGGTTAGTATCGCTGTACCGGACATTCCCAAAGAGGAAATACCCAATCGTATCGCTTTGCGGATGCTCAGCAGCCAAGCCACAGGGCTGTGGTGGCAGCGGCATCTTCCTTGAGGCGTGGCCATGCATTTACACGACGAAACCTAATTGGGTATTTCGAGGGAACGGGCCAAATAAGCATTTCGAGCATTTAGAGCATTTAGAGTAACGATACAGTCTTCGCTGACAGGACGAGGAGCAGTATGCGAGTACGCAGGCCCAAATAGCCCCTTAAGGCGCGCTTGCTAGTCAAAGGAATCACCACACAAATCCCGACTCGTTAAATGGGTTCTGATCTGATGAAATATCTTACACCAGGATGAAGCGCATGCTTGAATAATGATGATCTGTTGGGGAGTGCTGAACTTACAGCTAGGCACTCGGTAAGGCAGACTCGCTAGATAACAGCCGTTGCGATAAAGCCTAACCCGCTGCCAATCGAGCTTGTACCTCTACCGCAAGGCTGCACCTAGGGGTACTTTCACCCGATACCTGCATCTTTCAGCTGAGCTTACTGTACTCTCTGGCTTCATTTTGGAGTATCCGTGGTCCCTTAGCATGACGCGGCCGCTCTCACCTCGAGACGCAGGAAGTAGCACAAGTCACGTTGCTGTGTCCCTCGAGTCTCTCTCACCTACGGCTCTTAGACAACTTCAACTACCGAGGATCTGTGCATTTTCCGCGCGATTTAATGGAACTTTACCGCGGTGTTTCATCTCCCAGTCTTGTCCCACGATGATCCTCCTCGGCTCCGTCCTACTCGTAGCATCTTATCAGATCCTCCCATCTAATCTCCCATCTGCCGCGCTTATCCGTTACGTTATCTCAATGTGTCGCTAATCCTCTTCCATCCTCAGTCAACCACCTCGGCCCCACCATATCCGTCGTCTGTCCCCTAAGTACAGGTTGAGGCGAACGTCAAATACTCGCTCGACCCTAAAGGCAGGAATAACAACATTTTCATCACCACGTCCACCAGCGCCAGCGAAACCTTGGTCATGCGGTATGAGGGTGGATAAAGGATGGCCACCTGCACTTAGGGGTTTAGTTCGAGGGCTTGGGAGTAGAGGGGTAGATATAGGTATTTAACGAGAGGAATGCTCTTGCTTTTGTTGATATCAGCGTGCGTCCATTTTCGTATATTCGTCCGCTTTCAACCTTTGTTGCCCGTCTTACCATTCACACCACGTTTCACTACTCCTAAAAGTACACATCTTACGCTTTTTATCTTCCAAACATCTATATCGCAACCTAGACATCTATCAGATTGATATCAGATCCTTAAACGTGCCAGCTGTCATTCTTAGTCGCATCAACCGCACCTAGAAACCTCAGCTTCAACTTCACCAGGCCAACTTCACATCAGCACCAAATTGGCAACCGCAACGATGTGCACCACCAGCATGGTCAAGTCCAAGTTCCTCTCCGCTCAGTCCGAGCTCGGCGTTGTCGCAGTCGGATTCTCCGGCGGACAGGTTAGTTCTACCCTTCCATTCTCTCATCTCAATTTCACCACAGCCTCATCTACCGTGCTCAGTGAGCTCATACTGACATCGCCCTGTAGAAACAAGCAGGCGTCGACTTCGGGCCGTCCGCCATGATTAAAGCCGGCCTCCTCACCCAGCTCAGCAAGGAGCTCGGCTACGACCTGCACCACGACGGCCAGGTGCACGCCTACAGCGACCTCATCCCAACCCCCGAGAACGACCCAACACACCGTAACATGCTGAACCCCCGCGCCGTCTCCAACGTCACCAGGAAGCTGGCGACGCAGACCTACGAACACTCTATCAAGGGCCGCATGACGCTTACTCTGGGCGGTGACCACTCCATCGCCATCGGCTCGGTCGCCGGAGTCGCAAAGGCCACGAGAGAGAGATTGGGCAGGGAGATGGCGCTGATTTGGGTGGACGCACACGCCGACATCAACACCCCCGAGACCTCGGACAGTGGCAACGTCCACGGTATGCCCGTCGCTTTCCTGACCCGCCTCGCACAAGAAAAGAAATCAAACAAGGAGCTGCCGTTTGATTGGATTGAGGATGATATGACTGTTAATCTTGCGAAGCTTGTTTACATCGGGTTGAGGGACGTTGATAGAGGCGAGAAAGCCATCCTGCGCGAACACGGTATTAAAGCCTTCAGCATGCACGACATCGACCGCCACGGCATTGGAAGCGTCATGGAGATGGCGTTGGCGCATATCGGAAACGATACCCCAATCCACCTCTCCTTTGACGTCGACGCCCTGGACCCACTCGTCGCGCCATCTACAGGAACTCCGGTGCGTGGAGGTCTTACCTTGAGAGAGGGAGATTTTATTGCGGAGTGTGTGCATGAGACTGGATCGCTCATCGCTATGGATCTTGTGGAAGTGAACCCAACTCTCGAGCCAGGAATCGATGATGTTGGAGCCATGGAGACTGTTCGTAGTGGATGCTCCTTGGTCCGCTGTGCGTTGGGCGAGAGCTTGTTGTAGGGCAGAAACGCTATAACAGGCAGCCCTCGGCGACTTTCCCTGGTCTGCGAAATGGCTAGTCGGGCTAATCTGGGCTGTTTGGACGGGGGGAAGGGGATGAAGGAACGGAAGGAATGAAGGATACACGACTTGACGATTGACTGGAGTTATTGAACGGCATTAAACGGGTATGGGAGGAAGGACTCTGCGACCACGGTGGGCTTGGTTTTGCATGTATACCCTAGAATGCGCTTGCTTAGGTGGAGTAGATATAGAACTGGTTTACAAATTTACACGTCTCCTTGTTCGGTATGTTCTTTTGCCATATGTAATTGTGCCAATATTGTTGTATAGAAGGTTAGAAACTGGTTGGTTTCGAGCCATGTTGAGACGCAGTCAAGTTTATAAAGGGCATCAGAGTCGCATCTGTACATCTACTTTTCTGGAACTTGGAAGTTCGCCACTATCAGCTGGTATGGAGATTACCCTCAAGGATTCTCAAACGACACCTCGAACAAATCTTTGAGGATGGCTAATCGATTGAGACACTTCCAGACGTGTTTGCTCATATTAAAGACCTAGTAATTTCGCACCGAACGCCATCGCTAAGGCTCGTACTGCTATCGCCATCACCGACGCATCCTATAACCAACATCTCAACTGGTTGGTATATTAGCAGCACTCCGCAGCGCTTACTACCTTCCTCTGGAAAGCACTGGTCACGCATGCGGAGCGAAGGATGCCTCAATATTGCATGCTGAAGATGAGTATTACTTAAGAGAACTTCTTTATATAGCTGTGAAAAACTTGAGATGTGGTTTTCAGCTTGCGACTCTGTCTGCATGTAAAGGAGAGTGTGAGGGAGGTGATTGAACACAGGGGGTATGTTAGGTATATAGGGTTCAGAAGTTATTCTACCGCATTAATGGCGTGCAAGCAAAAAAGCAAGACAAACTCGGCATGAGAATTCTCTGTGCGGACACTCGATGCTTAGCTAGCCTGAATCTGAAGTCCAGCATACTCCAGCGTGGGACACGCGCAGTGCGATGTTGAAAGTTGAAATCGCGGCAGTAGTAGCAAGCGTCACAGCGGTGATAGGTAGCGTATCACCTTCGATAGAAAAGATTGAAGATAGAGTCCAACTCCTCCATACGGTGATGTCGAAGTGTAAATTTGGTCGTGCAAAATAGAAGGTCTCGGTGCTGAAGGTCGAGCTCTTTTTATACACTCCTGGGACTTTGAGTTGAGAAGCTGCCTATCATTTCGAATACCTGTACTGAATAGGTGGCATGTGCCTGCTTTTGGGTGGTTTGTTGATGGCGGAGCAGGATTAAGCTCCTTACTAGTCGCCCAAGATGAGAGTCTGAATCTTCAGTGGAAACAACTCGTGGCCACTGTTTCGTAGCCAGCATTTATTTCCCTGCTTGCGCGATAGCATGTCAAGGATGAATCGCAAGCATGGCTTAAAGGGCTGGCAGCAAGTGTTCGAATACTATCTTAAAACAATACTGCGTAACCTGTTGGCAACTAATGTATTGCTACCGATGCGGCCAGGAATCGAGAGTTCTGTAGGGCGCAGTAGAGGGCACATGGGGGAATCCAACGCCTTTACTTTGTGTTAAAGTGAGAAGATCCGGATGCGGGACTTGGGCCTGAAAATTTACAAGCACTTTGGGATATAAGATCGAAAGCTTGGGGGGGTGGGCAGGTATAAGCTCGGCCATTAAGAAGGGAGACTGTGGACAGAAGTTGTATATAGAGGCAGTAGAAACCTGTCAGGGTGAGCTGCACAGCTGACAAATACACAGCTTTAGACCAAACAAGGACTCTGTTCTTCGTTTCAAACCTTGCATACTGATGGAAATGGGCAGCTCATAAGCAAGAATTTTGGCGCTGGTAGCGGGAGGTGGAGCCTTTGGTTATGAGTGCTTATGGGCAGCTGGTCTCTATGGCATGTCACCCAGTTCTTGGTAAGCGAAGTTCTGAGATCGCTGATGAGAGGACTCCCCAGAAGATCCCTATGTTTCCCTTGTGACATATTATTTGGGCGGGCTAATCAGGATGTTGACCTGGTGGTGGCCAGTAGTCTCATAGACTTTGGAGAAAGGTGTGAAACTCTATGTTTGCGCTTCGCCTTCAAGGCTAAGCGGGACGGCTGTCATCAACGTAACGTAAGCTGCTAGAAGACAGCCAAGATGAGTCAAGCCACAATTGTCGAGGAGCAGAATACGTTTGAGGAGCTCTTTCGCATCATTCCTCCATGCTTGAACTCAGTCCCTGCATCCAAGTTCAAGATGTCATCTGAGGCTCTTCCGGCACTGGAGAATGTGCCTGACTAGCGGTTTGCGCTAGTCCTCGACAAACAAACATGGGCCAATCATCTTCTCCTCAAACAAGTCGTCCAAGAGCAAAAATTGTGTCCTTCTGACCTGTTTGACGGTTCTTCCACTGAAGTTCTCCGTCCCATCAAGTATCAATGGTGGGGTTTTGAACTGCCAAAGCAGGAAAGCAAGGTAAACTTGGCGCTCCAACCATCCATTTACAGGGGTGTCGCCCAGCCATCGCATTCACAGCACTCGCCAACCACATTGCGTCACTGTGCGCAGGAGAGGAAAAAGGCAAGCCACAACTCTGTCTTTCTAATCATTCTTCACCGCCCGTCAAACTATACTTGTCTTTATATTCATTACTGTCGTTCATATATACTCGACTTTAAGTGTTACAAAGCCTCGACGATAAGCGATTGAAACCGACAGCAGCCAGCAAGGTTACAGCGATCAGACCAACGACAGATCTAGAGCAGTACCCAGCGCCCAACAGCAGCGAGGCCCAACGACGTGGCAGAGCAGTAATCGCCCACGAACTGAATAGACCGCCTCATTATCGGCAATCTCGGAGTTGTAAGGAGGTGAAGAACGATATATAAGAGTCGCATCAACTTATCGAGTTTTGCGACAAAAGTGAAGCGACGTGAAGCCGACGTGCAAACCTTGTGCGCCGCGAGAATACCAACGACGACACTGTGCAGCGCATACCCGCATACAGGACCAAGGTCAATCCACGAGTTTCACTTCGAGTCCAACACCCACCAATCTTCTCAACGATTACACAAATCTGTCGCATAAGCGACACGCTTTCAAAATTACCAGATACAGACAAGTCGAGGCATCAGACAACATGGCATCCACCGACTCAACAATCACCGAAGTCCGCATCGTGCGCCGGAAGTACCGCTGGCCAGCCGGGCAGTTGAACTTCTGGCTCTTTATCATGCTTATTGCTTCAGGTACGATTTTGGGAATCTTTGCGAACTTTAGCCACATTCAGAGCCAGTTCGAGTTGGGTACTCCTTGGTAAGCTCTTTTCCAATCTTCACTTTCACCTTTATATGCGACCAGGCTGTGTAGAATCAATCGCGCATGATCGAGTCGCGGTGGCTGCAACCAAACAACCGACTGATGCTCAGGATTACCACTAACACCATACACAGGTACTTCCCGTACTGCATAATAACCGGCGCCCTGGGCATAGTCTTCATCATCGTGTTGATAATCTTAATTCAACAAAAGCAGCTCCTTCCCGGAATAGTAATCCTCGGCTCTTTCATCCTCTTCGTGCTCTTCATCATCGGCACGATCGTGATAGGGATTGAACTTTGGGGCGAGGGAAATGTCAATGGGAATTGCAATATGTATGTGCAGGACATGGAGAGCCGGGGCCAGAGCGTCGAGACCCTGGCGTGGATGCAGCAGGATAGTATTTGTCAGTCTTGGAAGGCGGGGTGGGCTTCCCTACTGATTGGGACGGTGTTTTTGTTTTGGATGATTGTTATGAGTTATCAGGTTTATAAGGATGAGTAGGTGGAAGAGGAGGAGACTGAGAGGTGTGGGATGAAAGGGAGGACGGAGAGATGAAAGACAGGGAAGAGCGTGACATTGAATGGACATACTGCATCACGAGGCGTTTTGGGACCACATGGCATCGACGTATATATTGCTCGTCGCACCAAGGCGAAGCTTAGCAAGGCGTTGAAGGATACTTTGGGACAACATGTTTGCAAAGTTGCAGCCATGGAGCACTTAGTTGGAAGAATGTAGCTGATCGAGATGAGAGGTGGAAAATCGTATTTGGTAGCTATACGAAGCTGAAATCAAACAACCTTTCCCGAAAAGAGCACTTGGGGCTGAGCAGTATATCCCACTATGTGCATGCTTTACCAATCATCCTTCGGCAGCGAATTCTGACATTCCTACGAATCGCTTGGCTGGTTTCGAGTTTCAATTGGGTAAGCACGCAATGTGCTATGTTGGTTTTGCCGACAGCATCCTGTCCACTTCTCAACGTCCTCACTATTCCTCGTCTGCTATCATGTCCTTGAGAGCTTTCAGGCTGTCGATATATCAATATACTGACAAATATTCCGACCAGCTTGCTATGTGATTCACCATGTCTCCGTCCGCTGTACAAGACCATGGTAGCGCATTTTGAATGTTTTTGCTGGTGTTGAAAATCTAAGTCTTGCACTGTAGCCGCGCTGAAGTATGGAACGGCAAATTGAGACTTGGTTAAATTCCCTGTTTCCTTCGCTAAAACGACGAAAATGACCAAGTTCAAGTTCGTCGTTTCTACAAGTAGGCCCAGAACAAGACTTAACTTTGAAAGCGGGAGAGAAAAATGATGGTGACCCGTATGATATCTTTGCCTGAAGCTGATTTGTTGGGCTTGGCAAACAAATACGGGTGATGTTTGCGATGTGAATTTTGGTAGAGGTAAGGGTTATTGAGTATAGGTAACTGGTGCTCTTGATCGGTAAACCGGTTGGCAAAACTCGCTCAAGTCGTACCGGAGTAGTCTATAAATACCCTCCCTACCATCCAGCTCCGCCGAGGGATGAGCAGAGACAAATTCCGCCATCCACACTGTATTTATGAGAAAGGTGCCTTGAGCTTCTCATGTTAGAGAAGTGGTGCAGCTGGAATATCTCTCACTTCGGGTACCACATCTCATCTACCACCAGATAGCTTGCCAACTCGGAAATATCATCCACTCTCAATTCTTTGATTCCTTGGAAGCCGGAAAGTCCAACAAAGGTCGAGAGAGAGTATAAAAGCAGGTCTCAAGTGGGAGAGCGGTAAGCAGCAATTTTATTACACTATCGACTCTATGATTTTCAACCTGAGTTAGATTGAACTCGTCAGATGCCAGTTGGCAAGGTAGACATCAGCAGATTGTGACTTAATATCTTGAGGTCATGATTAAATTTGTTTATCAGTCTATCTATTGCGTCCGGGGACATTTCGCTATCGTTGCTGGTGGGACGCAGTTGCTCACATGTTAGTCCTGGTGTCCTTTCCGGTGTTTGAAGAATTCTACACGGCATACTACAACAGCAGAGAGATTACAAACCTGTTGGCTCTTCCCTGTAGTCTCGGCACAAAAGCACATACATAAGAGCTCTGGTTTTTATTTGTTTGCGGAATCAAACTCAGTGAAGGCGAGCTCCAGTGGAGCGGATATATAGTCTCCTGTTTCATTGGTTGACGGCAACGGATTGCTCGAACTGCGAGGCAGCGAGCAAGAAATAAGCACAGTACCAGACAATGAGAGGTATACCATATGCTCAACAAGGGCCAGTACCTAGGTAAGCAACAGAACTAGGAGGATGGAAATGGCCCATGAGCTAACGTACAGCGGATTGCACAAAGATACGAGTAAAGATTCGTAAGTGTTTGTCATTTCTCATTGATTTTTGCAAGCTTGCTGTCTTGCTCGCTAGATGTTGTCGTATCATACATCTGCTATCATCATAGTGTCATGTCCCCTTCCGTTCACACTACCAATTTACATTCCCTTAACTCCTGGCTTGGCGGTTCCGCTTGCTCCGTGGAGCTCGTTCGAGCGTCCCTTTGCAGCACCCTCAACCTCATTGGCCTTCCCCTTCAAATCACCACCAACCTCATTGGCAGTTCCCTTGGTCTTGCCCGCCATCTCAGCGGCCTTTCCCTTAGCCTGTGCAGCCATCTGGGATGCGGAGTCCTCGGTCTCGTGAAGGGTCTGGGAGGCATTGGCGCCGGCGTTCTTGAGGCCAGTTACATCTTTGGTCTTCTTGGTTACTGTCTCTGCGGGATGAGTTAGTAAAGTTGGGGTGGAAAGTGTGTGGTGATGTGGTAAGACGCAGGAGCAAAGGACGGACCATTAGCAGCCCTAGTAAAGACCCTGCTAGTCTCCTCCGTCTCATTCAAGCCCCTCTCTAATATCCAAGTAAGGAGCCGAACCAGAACGAAGACGAAGACGAAGACCAGGAAAGCGTAGCGACAAGGGGAAGTGAGAAGTGAGAAGGAAGCAGGCTTACCTGTAACTTCAATGCCATCAACGAGCTTATCAGACACCCTACGGTCAACAGCCTTCAAAGCATCTTTCGCGGTATCAACAACGCCCTTCTGGTGGGTTGCAGAAGCGGTGAATGTGCGGGCGGCGTATGGGGTGGTGGTGCGTGTTGCCTGTTTGATGAGGATGATTGGCTGGGTGCGGGCGAAGAAAGACATTTTTATTGTTTGAGTTATTGTGTAGTCGTTAATTTGATGGTGTTAATAGAGTATTGGTTTAGCGAAATTATTGTTCAATTGGGTATCTTGTTCGTGGTATGAAGAAGAAAGGAGATGTGGTGCCAGGAGAAGTAGTTATACATTCAAGTTCCGACTTCAATGGATGATGTCATATCCTCATGAGGTGCTCATTACCTCTTTCAGCTAGTTGTTGACGCGTGCCTCAGCCCATCGTTGCACCATCAAGTTTTTGTTTACGAGAACCGTGAATCCACTGTTTTATCAACTGATATCATACAGTTATTCGCACTCAAAAATTATTGCCCGTCGCCGTTGAAATAGCGCCAAGTGAGGTCTGTAACCCGGCGAGGTCGCCGTCGCTCTAAGAAATGCCATCTCCATGACATGGCATTCGGACGATCGGTTTGACACCAAAAGCGAATTCAATGCTTTTGCTCGGTAGCTAAGGAATCAATATCTGCCTTGTTTCGGTAAAATTAAATACTGGGGCAAAAATAAAGCTGGAAATATTTCACCTAAAAGTTCCAAGGTGACTGGTTAGCTGGCCGCTCAGTTTACCCCACGGACTGCGGGGTAGCTCCCAACGACAAACACATATTTACGCTCTCGACGCTCTGCATATTCTCCTTATACTTGCTTTATCATCTCGTTCTCTCTCTTCCCCGTCTCAAACCAAGGATTGTCACTATGGCGGACTCACTCCCACCACCAAGCTTCCCAAGCATGTTTTCCCTCCAAAACCAGCAGGCGATCGTAACAGGTTGTGGCCGCGGAATTGGAGAGCATATGGCAATTGCTCTGGCTGAAGCCGGAGCAGATATCATCTTCGTTCAAGTAATGCCTCCTTTCCATCCTCGATACAATCATCACTAACCAGTTACCAGCGCAACAATGACAACCTACCTGTCCATGACGTCGTCCGCACCTTAGGCCGTGAAATCCTCATCCACGTCGCCGACCTCTCCGACAAGACTCAAGTCGCCCAAGTCATTCCAACGATCATGGCGACATGCAAAAATACCCGCCACCCACACCCATTGAATGACTGGGAGCCCACCATCCTCCTCAATTGCGCCGGCATCCAGCGTCGCCACCGCGCCGAAGCCTTTCCGGACAATGACTGGGACGAAGTCGTCCAAGTAAACCTCTCCACAGTCTTCACCTTGTCTCGGGACTTTGGAGCTGCATTATTGGCCAGAGATGCCAACTTGGATGGGCAAAGAGGATCAATCATCAACATCGCCTCCCTAATGTCCTTCCAAGGCGGCCTCAACGTCCCCGCCTACGCCGCCGCCAAGGGCGGAGTCGCCCAACTAACAAAGGCATTAAGCAACGAATGGGCTGGAAAAGGGATTAACGTGAACGCAATTGCACCGGGGTATGTGGCTACGGATTTGACGAGTGATTTGATGAGGGATGTGGATCGTGCGGCTACGATTTTGGCACGCATACCGGCGGGACGGTGGGGCAAGGCCGAGGATTTTAAGGGGGTTGTGGTTTTTCTTGCGAGTGCCGGCAGTCGATATGTGAGTGGGGAGATTATTACTGTTGATGGGGGTTGGATGGGCAGGTAGTTAGGCAACAACGGTACAGTGGTACATGGTGAAGTTTCAATGTTTGAGTTGTCGTAGACGGAAGCTTTGCCATTTCTACTTGATGAACGCTGAGGTAGAAAGAATAAACGCTCGTTCTCTCATAAACGGAGCCGTATAATCCGTAGCCATTCTAACAGACATTCAATACCAGTCAACCAATACCATTTGTTTTTGGACAGCGCCTGTGCACCTTCACTTATTACCGGAAAATAATGAAACATAAGTTCGAATACCAACCGATTACTTCCATAGACGGCTAACCATAACACCGATTTTGCGAACTATTCAAAGCACTACGAAACTCTTCGACAGACCTCAATTGCTACTCGGCTAGGCTGTTAAAGAGTCAATTATGATATCAATTTTACGAGCTTCTTCTGGTGGCGCCCACGAGACCTCATGCCAATCGGTTACGCCGCTAAAGGGTCAATTATATTATCTATTTCATACTCCTTCTGTGGCCACCAACCCATTATCGCCAGCTTGGGCAGGGGACACAAAACCGTCTAGCCCTACATATGAAGCTTCATTAATACAACTTATATATATAATCACATTTTGCACCAATCAGAACAGATATTTCATGAACAGAAATTAAATTTCTTATTCTAAACTATTGCCAGTTGTTGTACAAATACAACCTCACCGGAGATGAGGTTGTATATATACAGCAGAAGCAACGGCATAACTAACTCATCCCATCGTGACTTCATCGCTCATAACCAGATCCGACCACAAAATCAGGGCCTCAGATACAAATCCCACAAAGCAAAACCTCCATTAGTCCAATCAGAAAAGGGTATATCCGCGTGCCATTCGTCTCAAAAGCAAAAAAGAAATGCAAATCCCAGTAATGTGTGTGTATCGTGGCACCGGACCAGTTGGCAAAGGGTGGCGAATTGCACGTATTTACAACTCAGAGTTATAAATGTTCGTCTCCCAGCTACGTCCAACGACGTGGTCACCAGTCAGATACCTTCCAGCCAAGCCCTGGCCAGCCTCAGTGAAGTTGGTCCAAGCGATCTCGGACTCGTCAAAAAAGCAACCCTTGACGAAGTGGCCATCGCGGGCGTAGTCGAGGAGCTTGGTGGCCAAGCCAAGGCGGCGATAGGACTCTTGGGTCCAAATGTAGTGGACGCCCATAAAGTTGCGAACAGTCTCACCCTGGACAACCTCCTTGTGCTCGGTTATCTCCTCGCCCAAGGCGCCGTCCTCCGCGGTGGTGTGACCGTCGCGGGAGCAAGGGGCGTACTCGATGATCGTGGCGCGGGTGACGCGCTCGCAGACCAGGAGAGCAATGGTCACGTTGTTAGCGGAGAGTGCGCAGTAGACGACAAAGCGTGGGAGGCGGCGGTCACGGTCTCCGTAGGCGACGGTGATGGCTCCTGGCGGGGTGACCTTGGACCACAAGTCGTGTGGGAGGAGTGGGCTGCCGACGTTAAGCGCGCGCTCGACCTTCTTGATGGCGGTCTCGACCTTGACTCTCCACTTCTTGTCCGAGGTGGCGTCAAAGTTGACGATGAAGCCGATGTGCTCAAGTCCATCGTTGGCGTTGTAGGTGAAGGCACACTTCTTGACTGGCTTGGTGCCGGTGAAGAAGTTCATGGAGTTGAGGTTGACACCATGGATTACGTCGGCGTGATAAGAGTTGTGGGCGTCAAAATCTTGGCGGTTGATGCGGTTGTACTTGAAGTCGCAGTCCTTGCAAGTGATGAACACGTTGCGCTGACCAATGTTGAGAGTAGACTGAAAGAGTGGGGTTCCCATCTTCTTGACCTGGCTGAGACTGGATCCAGAGCCACTATGCTTGGAAGAGCCGGAGGAGTCCGCGTCGAAGAATGTACCGGTGTGGCCGTCGAAGACATCCTTGGCGATCTTGCGCCTCTGGGAAGTGTCAGCAGCCGGAGCATGAACACTGACCGGCGATCCCGGGACTGGAGTGCCGTTCGGGTAACGAACCTTTCCGTAAGTCAGAAGCTCCTTTCCTGGGGTACCGCAGCGTGGTGGGCTGGATGGCTCAACGCCGGTCACGTCGACGCTCAAATCGTCCTTGATGCTAACTAGTCCAGGGATCAGTACATAGTTAACTCTTGGGTTTGGGTTATCAAAACGAGAATCCGGAAAAGTGCCACGGCGCGAACTGGGTGGCCTCTCCTGCGATCCGGATGGATGATGGGCCATAGTCTCCCGGCGCTGGCGCTGATTGACTGGCTCAATCTCCTCCGGGGCAAAGAAAGGGAAACCAGCATTGCGAATATCCGGGATATTGGAAGTGAATCCGAACGTACCGGACGAATTTGGTTTATACTCGGCATACCTGTTGACCTGGGAGGACTTGCGCTTGACTCCGGTGTCACCAGTTGGGCCAATGTCGACACTGGCTACAGTGTCAACCAAAGTATTGTCCCTGCTGGCAAGAGTGTTCGCGTGGTTCTCCCCAAGGTCTCCTCCGGCTCGCATGCCCTGCTCTGTGTTCAAGCTCTCAGCAGCGGCGGCCTCAGCAGCAGCCTTAGCCTCAGCCTCTGCGCTGGCCTCCGTCTTAGCCTGAGCGGCAACTTCATGGACGTTTTTATAAAACCCGTCTTTGAGCTCCTGTGGGGACGGCATGTTGTCGTCTAACTCGTGAATGTGCTGTGGTTTGTAATGTAGTCTACGGCGCTGTCTCCTCTTCTCCGGTTCCGCTCGTAACGGACTCGACGGCGGCGGTGAGATCGGTATTTGCGAAGGAGATAAAGGTATAAAATGGACAAAGGGACCCGAAGAACTCGGGTCGGATTGTATCGAGGTGGTCGCGGTTGGAGTCTTTGATGCTGGGCCAAAGAAGTCCGCGATTGTTCGCTTTTTTGCTTTCGGAAGCTCAACTGACGTGTTTTTGGGGGTTGTAGATTCGATTTCGATTCTCTGTACCGGCAACAGAGCTTGGGTATTCGAGGTAGCTTGTAGAGGTTGTGAATTCGTTCGTCTTGAGTAGGTTCGTTTTACGCGTTTGTGTTGTCGATGTTCTTCGCAATTTTCGCGCGAGGGGCGAGTATAATCTAAAGGTTCCATTGTGCGCGGCGGCCTTCGGTTAGTTATCCTCTGATGCTCGAGGGTCTTTTTCGTCGTGTGTTGAGTTGGTTCGTGATATAGGTCATGAAGCTGTGGGTCTCTGGCGCGAGGTTGACGGTGGGGAGCTCAGGGAAGACGCGACGGATTTGATAGCTCAACCGCGAGGTCAGGTGATGTGCCAGGACACTCAAATTTCATGGCCAGGAATCTCAAAGCACGACTTTTCAGAATGGATAATCAAATTTGTTGTCATGTAATCAATACCATGAGCAGCCTACATTAAAGATATCATTCAAAGGTAGAGATCTTAATTGGGATGATCTTGCTTGGACAGGCCAAAAGATTTCCTGTTGGCAGCCGGTGTGCTGCTGCGCTTTCTGAGCATCTCGCCTCATGGCACCCATGAACCACACCAAACACGAGATTTAAGCTCCGAATCTCATACAATTCGTTCTACCCGCAGATCTATTTTGCAATACGCCAAACGTAGTATACTTATATACAAGCATTCAATAAGTTTGATGTGCTCGACCGACTGCTCATTTAATGTACACGCTAGATTGTAATCTTACATGTGCAGCTTTACGCTTACTTTCTTCTGTTCAAGGTCTTGGCAACCATCTCCTTCAGGCCCTCTTTGGCCTCGCTCTCTGGGAATGGCCCAATGGCCGCAAGAGCCTTCTCAGCATAATCTCTTGCCAGAGCACGGGTCTGCTCAATTCCGTCACTCTGCGACACAAGGTATCTAGCCTGTAAAACATATTAGCTCAAACTTGACTATCAATCAGCAGGTAGGAGAACATACCCGTGCAACATCACCCTCCTGGGAGAACTTCCTCCCAACCAACGCACCCAATTCCGGCTCTGTTTTCCACGCAAACAACAATGGCGCCGTCGCAAGACCCAGCTCCAGGTCTGCACCAGCCGGCTTTCCAAGCTCTGCCTCCGTAATGGTATAATCTAACATATCATCCACCAACTGGAAAGCCAATCCCAAGTTCTTTCCGAACGCATATGCTGCCTCCACAGTCTGCGCGTCATTGCCTCCCAAAAGCGCCGCTGCTCTGCACGATTTGCTGATCAACGACGCAGTCTTGAGGTATGTCTTTTGCAAGTAATAGGTGACCGTCTCCTCGGTCCATTGTGGGTTCTTCTCGTCGCGAGATGTGTTCTTCAGCTGCATGAATTCGCCCTCCACCAGGTTGGCAATGACGGTTGCCAGGAGCTCAGTGACCTCTGCATCGCGCAGACGAGCCAATGCGACGGATGCGCGGCCGAGGAGGAAATCTCCTGCCAGAACAGCCATCTTGTTTCCGAACTCGATATTGGCGGATGGAGTGCCGCGGCGGGAATCGGAGTGATCTATAACATCGTCGTGGAGGAGAGAGGCGGTATGGATGAGCTCGGTAATCTCAGCAAGTCGCCTTTGTGAAGGAAGGATGTCACTCTTTGCGACATCGTCGATAGGTGCGGATGGGTTCTCATCATTGAGGATATCGAAGTTCGTAAACGCCTCGTTTATGCTGGTTGAGCTTCTGCCTGCCAGAGTGGTATCGCATTTAGGAATCGGTGCTGTTGCGCGGGACATCAGAAGGACGAGCAAAGGGCGAAAGTGCTTTCCCTCCGCCTGGGTATAGTATTTTGCGACTTTGTCGAGAGAAGGGTGGCCGGAGCCTAATAACTGTCTGATGTTGCCGCTCAGGAACTTCATCTCCTTTGCGACTATCCTTAACGGATCAACGCTGACCTGCCCATTTAGTCCAGCCGCGGAGGACTTCGACAAGACATTCGCAGCCAATTTTGCGGCTTGTGCCCACGAGCCAGCTTCCCTCCGCTTGGAGGTATGCAGCGACCTCGAATTTATGGATAGTGTTTGCGCACGACTTGTTGACAGGCATTCAGCGCAACGAACTCGCCGAGGCTGGCTTAATGATGTGCATGATCTCGAAATGAGACTCGACGATCGGACGTTCATAGCCTGTTGTTGAAATAGTACAAAATGTGCGGCGAATCCTGCTACCTCATCTAATGGCGATGTATATGCCTATCTGTCCTTGTGCGAGCGAGGCTGCCGTTTCAATCGCTGGGGAAGTGAGGCTCGAAATGTTGGACTTCCATCCACAAATGTTTGAGTCCGGACCCTCCCGGCGAGGCCAGGCCGCCATGCGGAGGAACGGTTTAGCCGACGATCCGTCAGATCGCTCAGCCTTGTGGGTGGGTTGTGCATGGGACATGGAGATGTTTACTTCTCGATAATTGTTTGGCAACAATCCCATCTTCACTATTCGCGATATAACGATACGATATGGTGTTACTGACGGTCACGCCAGTTATAGAGTCTGCTCTGGAACGGCTGCAAGAGCATAATAGGACAGGCCTCTCCTCAGCCGCTTCAGGACAGCACGATGACGACACAGCCTTGGCTCATGGAGCTCACGATGCGACACAACTACGCAGCAATAAGGACGACAACAAAAATGATGAAGTGAAGGGTGAGGACAACTTCAAGCTGCTGGCAACCCAGGAGACAGTAGCAGACGACCGTATACCACATGCCGCAAAGATCGGCGGCCCAATTAGCCATGTCCAGATTCTGAAGCTGTCGAAAGAGCTAAAGCGAATAAACTCACCTCCCTACCACCTGGACGCTCTCCTCCGCGCCGCGCACATCTACACCCCACCCCCGCCACCCAAACCCACTCAAACCTCAGAATACAGAGCCCTTATGGCCCGCCTCCGCCGCGAACAAGAAGAGCGAGAATACCACACCATGACGTCCGCCACTTCTCCCCTACCTACCTCTGCCAAACCACGAGCAACCGCCGCCGACGCTTTTGCCTCCACGGCACAGTATATGGATGCCAAAGATGCAGGCGATGACGACGCGGCGACGTATGCGGATATTAATAGGCAGGTGACGTTGATATTTAATGTGTTGGTTAGTATTATTGCTTGTGCGGCGGGCCTGTGGATTGTGGGACGATGGTGGAGTACGCCTGCGCGGTTGGCGTTGGCGTTTGGGGGGAGTATTGTTGTGGCGGTTGCGGAGGTTGGGATATATTTTGGGTACATACACAGGGTTAAGACATCGATAAAGGAGGAGAAGAAGCTGAAGGAGGTTAAGACGGTGGTAAAGACGTGGGTGATTGGGAAGGGTGGTGATGAGGTGGAGCTGGATGCAAAGGGAAATGCTGTGGGGATAGAAGTGATAGACGAGAAAAAAGACGACGAAGTGGTGAGACGGAGGAACACATGAGTATGACAGCAATGATACCACCACAACAATCATGATGAAGCACAGAATTCAGCTTGCTCAGCAACACTTCTTCTGAAGGAATGGAACGGCGGACGCAATACGTTTTTCCACGAGATCATCTTCATAGAACTTTCAGGGCACAATCCTCACGATCAAAAGGACGCAAGAGCCCCTTCAACAAGCTGAGCATAGAGTAAGTATTGAGCTCATCACCAGCAGTCATACCTGGTTGCCCAACGGTCGCGTCTTCCAAAACCAACCCGACTTCCAGACTAATATCGTGCCTTCCCTCTTCCTCGTCGCTCCATCCCAATTTGTTTTACAAGCACAACCAAGCACTTTTCGCCAGGAAAAACATCTTTGATGGTCAAACGGTCATATTAGACCATGAAGGACGTTGGCCCATTCGCATGCAGTTGGTCTCCTGGTTGCCGCTTTCTGCTTCCTGTTATCACGACTTCGACTTTCGTTCGCCAAAAAAATGGATGCCTGACGCAGATGTCTGATTCGAAATCCCGAAAATTGTTCCATGTCGTCCCAGGCCGGAGGTGAGGATCCAGTTTCTCAGAATGCAGCACATATTCTGGTGCCGCTTCAGCAGTGGCATGGTGGAAACCCATCAGCATTTCAGCTCGTTGGGGCAGATGGCCCCATGCCTCCGACCATTTTGGATGCTTGAAAAGATCTGGTTTGTCTCTTCCTGTTTGCATCCATACGTCTTCAAAACTGTATTTCTTCTCTTTCCCTTTATCATGCAAGTCGTCAAGATGCTGCCTATTGGTCGATCATGGCTTCTCAATCGCCGTGCTCAACTGAGAGACCATTCCTCATCTTCTCAAGGACAAAAGAGACCAAGCGTCCAGAAGACGGAATTCACAACTGCAGCCACTAGACTTTACGAGTATGAATCGAGATCTTGGGAAACATAGGGTTCTCTCAGCCTTTAATGAATCAAACCACTAAATAAGGACGCCTTTCAGTTTCAAGTCGAACTTTGAAGGCGAGGCAGTTCTAGTATATCAAGAATGAGTTGACGGGTCGGCTCAATCTGACGGACAGGAAGTACCAGAGGCTATTTTTTTAAAAACCAAGATGTTTCAGATCTGCTCGACTTTCTTTGGAAAGAAGATACGCATTGCTTCAACACCGAACACCTCCGACTTCAGCTTGCAATCTACATTGGAATATTTTTGGTCGGCACAGGCCCAATTCTTTTACGTGCTCAGAGTGTTACAGTGACAGTCACGATAGCTTGAAGTACAAGGTTAGTATTTATGCCTAGTATATAAACCAGATACCAATCTTTGTTAAGGATGTCGACGTTTGGGCCATTCGAAGGCGTGATGGCGGGCTCAGCTTCAGATTGGACTTAAAGTTTGAGAATATGAAAGGTGCACGCTTTAAGGATAAACTGTGAGCCACGACTTCCTTCTTGGAGTGGATATGATAACCTAACATATAGGGAGTCTGAAATCGTCTGTCCCTGAAAACGGAAATTTATGTTTATCGACCGTGTTCCTGTTCCTGGTACAAGCATAGATGGATGAAGTATTTGAGAACATCACAAGCCTGCGCCAATTGTTCCATTTTGAAACCTTGCTTCCAGCTGGAAAACCCGGTATCCATCCACCTCCCCTTCGAATATTCGATTCATTCCACGCCAGTTTTACGTCAGATTGCCTAGCGTGGAAGTAGGCAGCTTTCATCAACTCGTCCGTGGTCAAGCAATTCTGCGCTTAACCAACTGAAAGGGCTGAGCTGGAGAGGTGAATGGCCGCATCCTTGAACTATATCGATCAAATCTTCAAAGTCGAGTCAGTTCAGCTTGAAAGGCTACGGAGCACGTAGCAGAGTGCCTTTGAAAAGGGCTCTAAGTTCCTGTTCTAAAAAGGGAATAGAAGAAGCGTGGCGCCACGCTGGGATAAGATGGATTACGATACGGATAAACCACGCATTAGCAAGTTGACAGGAGTGAACTACAGGACCTGGGAGATCCAGGTAGGGCGTATGCTAAAAGCGCAAGGCTTGTATGGAGCAATCAGTGGCAAGTTTCGTAAAGTCCTGAAGAACGCAGCAACACAGTATACAGCAGAAGATAATGCGACTGATGACGAAAGTGATGATACTGTAAGGGTTTTTATAGACAGAGTGCTAAATCCACAGCATCGACTCCATAAACAGGTATGTATTCCACAAACTAATCTCTGGCCCTCTC
>RCNJ01000248.1_pt1 | contig 33130 bp, 33 predicted proteins | sample 2041171 | NCBI WGS metagenome assembly RCNJ01 (sample SAMN09708213, study PRJNA481090) | feces metagenome | biome: feces | host: Pygoscelis adeliae | place: Antarctica: Rookery Lake | collected 2010-03-01 | reverse complement strand
AACTTCAACACTCTTTGTGAATCGACCTGTAAGTACTGTCGAGGTCCGACTGACGTTGGAGCCAGAGCTGACGACACTTTCCCCGCAGCTTCACCACGACCATGGCAAGCCTGTCCCAGACGACCGCCGACACGTTGGTGCAGGTCAAAATTAAATTCAACTTGGACGGCACCCACAGGAGATACAGACTCCCGCTCAAGGATTTCGACGCCGATGTCTTCCTCCCAAAGGTAAACTCGAACCATTTCATCGTCAACTTCATGATTCATAGAGCCTCACTCATGACGGCTACGCAAGGCTGCCACCACATACGTCGTTCCTTCGTTCACGACATACTTGTGCAACTCGGCTAACTAATGTTATCAGCTCCGCACCATCTTGCAAATCCCAAACGATACCAAGGTGGTCTTTGAACGCTACTCCGACAGTGTCCAGGAGTACGTTACTCTCGACCCTAGCAACGCTCAGGCCTTGAAGCAGTTGTACCGTGCTGCTAGAGCAAAGCTTAAGATCAGAGTCAAGGCTACCGTCGACAACCCAAAGCCAAAGAGGGTCGAGCCGAAACCGGCCACTGTCGAGGACGAGATGTCGTGTCCAGCACCAGCTCCAGCTACAAAGGCCCCTCAGGTTGCCGAAACCCCAGCTGCTTGGACTATCCAGCAGCGCAGAGACTACCTAGCAGCTGAGATGAAGAAGGATTCCCAGCCAATCCCAGTTTACGCACCGTCTGTTCAGCCAAGCGCTCCTCTCACTTTCAATCTCAAGAGACCCGAGAGCGATGTCCCTGCTTGCCCACCAGTCTGCAGGAATCTGCCATTCTACAACCCACCTGTCATCGCCGCTGGCGGTCCAGCCTTTCCAGGTGCTCCAAACGTCATGACCCCTCTTGCCCGAGATATATGGTACCGGGAGCTTGCTGCTATGCAAGCTGACAATGCCGCTGCTGTCCTCCCTGCCGATACTGTCATCACTGCCCGTGCCAGCCCAGCCAGCATACCAGTTAGATCAGGAAACATCACCGGTTACTACTCGGTCTACTGCAACAAGTGCAACTCCTCTATCGTGGACGAGCACTTCCATTGCGGGACTTGTGATAGGGGAGATTATGATCTCTGCCCATCGTGTGTTCAGTCTGGTGCAGGCTGCAAGGGTGACCACTGGTTGATCAAGCGCTTTGTCAAGAACGGCAAGGTTACCAGCAGCTGCACTGAGAAGCTTCCATCAAGGGCTATCCCATTCAACGACTCCAAGGCTACTCTCGTCGAGCCAGAGGCGCCAAAGGAGGCACCAAAGATAGTCAAGGTCGAGGAAGGGGTTGAGGAGCCATCGGATGATCTCTGGGTCCGCACCTGCAATGCCTGCCTCATGGAGGCACCAGAGTCCGAGTTCATCACTTGCCTCGACTGTGAAGACTATGATCTCTGCACCGCCTGCTACAAGCTCGACAAACACGCTCATCACCCAATGCACGAGTTCAAGCCTGTTGCGGAGGATGCCTCCGTCGGTGGATCATTCGCCAAGATGATGAGGCCAGGCCGTGGCGTCAAACACAACGCCATTTGCGATGGCTGCGACAATTACATCCATGGTGTTCGTCACAAGTGCATCGACTGTCCAGACTGGGATTACTGCGACAGCTGCATCAAGAATGCTGGCTTTATTCACGCACGTCATAGATTTGTTGAGGTCTACAAGGCTGGTTCGAGTTTCTTGCCACTGGTTGTAGAGCCAGAGCATTTCGGTATTTACTGCGATGGTCCAGTTTGCAAGGATAAGAACAACAACAGATACATCAAGGGAACTCGCTACAAGTGTGCTGTCTGCCATGACACTGACTTCTGTGCCACTTGTGAGGCCCATCCATCCAGCACTCACAACCCAACCCACCCAACTATCAAGTTCAAGACTCCAGTTCGCAACGTTAGCGTTGCCACCCAGGGAGATCATGGAGACGGCACAGCCATGCGTCTCATGGGTGATCGGCGTCGTTATCGCGCTGCTCCAACTCTAAGAGCCCCAGCTACCAACGCTGCCACTCAGGTCCAGACTGTTGCCGACTTGAAACCAGTTGAGAAGCCAGCCGAGGTCAAGCAGGAGGTCGAAGCTGTTGCTGAGGAGCCGAGGAAGCTTGAGACTCCACAGTCTGTCGAGCAGCCAAAGGTTGAGGCTGCCGCTGCAGAGGAGCTCATCGCTGAGTTCGTCCGTGATACCGTTCCAGATGGAACTGCTCTTGCTCCAGGCATTATCTTTGAGCAGACTTGGTACCTCCGCAACGGCGGCAACGAGCCATGGCCAGCTGGATGCACCGTCAAGTTCATTGGCGGCGACAACATGTGCGCCAATGACCCAGACCATCCAGCTAGTGTTCACGAGCTTGTCTCTGCTGCTGAGAGCACCACCTGTTACACTGAGGTTGCTCCACGCCAGACTCATGGCTTCACCGTCCTTATGAGAACTCCGGCCAGAACTGGAAAGGTTGTTTCCTACTGGCGTCTTACTGGTCCAAATGGTTACAAGTTTGGCCACAGACTCTGGTGCGATGTCACTGTTGAGGGGCCAGCTCCAGAGGTCAAGGAGGAGGTTATCAAGTTCGAGGAGGCCGAGATTATGCAGATCAAGGAGGAGGATGTCAAGCGGGATACTCCACTTCCTGAGGAGCCAGTCGTCATCAAGCAGGAAGCTGTCGAGGCTGACATCAAGAAGGAGGCTGATGATGAGCTTAAGCACAGCCAGCTCGTCTTTCCAGCACTTGCCAAGGAGTCTCCAGAGGCCAGCCTCCACGAAGCCCCGGCGGATATCTCAGCTGCCGCCGAGGAGTCCAATGACGAGTTCGCAGACTTCACTTCAGTCGCTGCTGACGCTGAGAGTACCTCTGAGGGCTACCTGACTGAGGAGGAGTACGACATCCTCGATGCTAGCGATGCGGAGTTCGTCGTTGAGCAGGAGAAGAAGCAGAAGTAAACTAATAACAGGATAACTCGCTGGACGAATATCGGAAATGGAGTATGCGGCGTATGGACACTACCATAACAGATTGACAACACCAACATGGGACCTAGCGAGGAGTGATAAGGGCAGGGGATAGGGGCACAGGTTGTTTGTTTTCGTCAGAGTATTTGGACCCGCACGCGGTGTGTTTGGGAGGGTAACTTTGCGTTTTACTGGCTTGATTTGCTATTTTTATTGAATTGAGGTTATGAGGTAGGAGCTTGGTCTCCGCTCAACTAACTGGCTAAACATGGCAAACCATATGACTCGCAAGGGTCTAACAGCAGTAACGGATGGGATTGAGGAAGAGGGAATTTGAGATTGCTGGTTGACTTTAATTTCCTTGCTGTTTCTGTCGCGGACGAATGTTTCTGCTTTGGAGGATGGCCTAGCTATGAAAACACTGAAATGAGATGATGTTCAACAACTATCGTGTTTCGAGTTTCCAAGAATTTCATGTGAGGATGAAGTGAAGCGATCGCGGTTTACCCGTTTTAGTGGCTTACAGAAATAGAGCTTCGATGATTTGATATGATTTGGAGGTTCTAGAGTCTGGGAACTGCTTATCTGGAGCAGGTTGTGATGTGCAGAAATGAAGTATCTCCGTACCACTTTCAATGTCACAAAGTGGGTAACGTCATCGAGCAGCAATGGAAGGATGAGCGGCATATATCAATCTTACATCCTTCTGAGCATAACACCACCTTTTGATCTTCTGACCATCTGCCACAGCCACGTTATCGTGTCAATTGTCTTCCATCGATCGCCTTTTCAAGCCACATTCCTCAGTTCAGCCTCAAGTTCCGATTAGTTGTGCCGCAATTGATCAGCCTTCAAAAATCAACATCACGACCTCGTGACCACAATACACCTCGCTTCAATTCAATTATATCCAAGCCTCAACACCGCCAGACCAATTCCAACCTTACAAAATGTCTAACAACTTCAACCAACCAACCATCCAGCAACTCCACTCCTCCATCGACCCCTCCGCCTTTATCGCCCACCACGCCGTCGAACCGACTGGTAGCACCGCTCTCAATACCCAGGACTCCGCGGGGGATGCTGGCCACAATTTAAATGAGAATGCCCACCGTGCAGCCCACACCGCCAGAGATTATGTGAGGGATGGGAGTGATAGAGCGTATGGCATTGCCCGCAAGGGGACCAACAACGCCTATTATAAGGGTAAAAGCATGCTAGATGCCATCTGGAGTCCTGAGTCGAGGAGGAGTTTCCGGAGGGGTTTGGATGGGCTTGTTAGGGAACAACCGCTCCTCGTCGTACGTTCTTCCCCTCCGTTACATTCATCATGGTTGTTGGCCACGTGTACTAAAGTCCTCCAGTCTTTCGCCGGAACTCAGCTAGTAGCCAACTCCCTCCCCGTAGCCACGTTTTTGGCCTTCTCAGGTGGAGTGATTGCTTTTTCGGTTACTATGGCGGTTCTTTTCTCGATGTTCTGGATCAGCTGTGCCCTCCTCGTCCTCCTGCCTGTCTTGTTCGTTACGAGCAGCATCGGAGTCATGTTCTGGCTGTGGGCTGTGGGAAGCTTTGTGACAGCGAGGTGGTTGTATAGGATGGTGCCAGTCTCCGTGACGGGGAGAGGTGAGGTTAGGTTGCCGACTGGGAGCTTGGTCAAGAACGGGAGATTGGGTGATGAGGGAAGGATGAGAGTTAGGGTTGAGAAGGGGGAGGGCCTGGATGTTAAGGCGAAGATTGAGAATGGCGTTTGAGTCACCTGGTTGCTATGCAGGTAATGTGGCGGCGAATGTAAGATCAGGAAATAGGCCAAAAGACTTCGGATGGGAAATCAGCGGTACATGGTCGAGGCTGGGCGCCAACGGACACATGGACGGAAAATTGAAACTGGAACACATCATTTTCTTTCTACAAGTAACAATGTCGCTCTCTTCAGCAAATAACAGGATACATATTCCCAAACGTTGAGAAAATAAATGAATACGTACAAACGTCCGTCGTCGTTTAAGTCCTCATGCTTCAGCGAAACCTGTTGTAACGTTCGGCGTGGGTCAGAAGATTGGGCACGAGCACGCAGGTGGAAGTGGTGCTTCAGATGAGCAAAAGTTTACAAAAAGTATTGATCTAACCCTACATCTTTTGGCTACGATGATCCGCCCAGAGTCCAATAAGAGTGCGTATCTCCGTATCCGATTGCACCAAAGGTGCAGTATGAAATTACAACCGGATATGTGACCCTATGTAGTTGGTTTTGATAGAGGCCAACGCCATTTTGTCACACTCGACGCCTAACGAGCCAACGAGTCCAGGGGAAAAATTGAAAACACTCCACAATTTTACGGCTCGACGCTGTCACAAAGTGTTACGTGGCAAAATATTGTTGTGGTAGAGAATAAGCCTTGAGACCTGGTGCTACACAGCAAAGTCGATGTGATTGTACAGCACTTACTAGGCTATAAAGCACGGTACTGTAACTCAATTTGCTGTCAGTCGGGCATTTCTCCAGGGGTTTTGTATCATAGTGGAGTCTTATAACCGAGTGAAAATTTGACAGCCGCCGCCATTTAACCACGTTTCTTGATATATGGGCTCACGCCATAAGTGAATGACGCCTACAACTGTTAGCATCTGACACGCGACTTCTGCACTGTCTCGCCTGCTATCTCTCATTCTCGCTCAACCTGAGAAAGCCAGACTCTCTTTGCTTTTAGAAGAGGCGTCAGGCCACTTCGCTAGCCACCAAGGGAACCACTGTGCACTACGCTCATATCCGTTCCTGTTGGTTCTCCTACTGTAAGAGGTATCAATGAAGACAAGGTTATTCAAGTCTTTGCTGCTGCTTCTCTTTGGCCTGAGAATGCCGCAGCTCAGCACCTCAATCCTGATGACACCGATGACGGTTCTGGCACCAGACACCCCAGACCATATACCCGCGGAAAGAAGCTACTTGCTATCAAGTATGCTGAGACAACGTGGGTGCCTGAGACAAGCATTAAGCCAGTCGTCAGAATCTTCAATACACTTGCGGCCAGACGCATTGCCATCACAACCACTTGGCTCAGAGCTTGGAAGAAGGCCAAAGTCAAGATCAAGACGTAAACAAAAGACAGTCGTCGCTTCAGAGAAATGTTCATAGGATACCAACCCAAGATGGAGGACATGCTACATAAGGCTTTTGTTAATGCTAGAGCTAAGGGCCGCGGTGTTGGATTCCATTGGTTGCTCAAGAGAGCTAAGCAGTTATACTGCAAACTCCATCTTGAGCGTGCTTATATTCAGGGACGATGAGCGATGGACATACTTGGGTTTTTGATTCTCTAATGGCTGGTTCCAAGGTTTGAAAAGGCGCTATCGAATCAGCAACATGGGCAGAACCAGGCAAGCACAAAGAGCACCTGAAGACTTGAGACCAAAAGTTGAGGCATGGATGAAATTTAACTGCCGTCAGACAGTCATCTTTCTCGACACTCATCCTGGCTTTGATACTGACAATGAAGCTCCTGCTGTAGGCCGCTTCAAGCTATTGGAAATCGCAAACATGGATCAAACACCGATTGCTCTCGAGTTTCTAGACAATAGGACTTATGGCCACAAAAGAGCTAAGCCAGTATGGCTCAAAGAGAACCGTTCTGGTGGGGACCGCCGCCAAACTACGCTTTAAGTTTGTGTTTTTGCCGATGGAGTTCAGAGATGCAGGCCTCTCTCTACTCATCTTTCATGGAGCAGAGACCTCGAATTCCACTTGCTGCAACGCAGAAAGAGCCAATGACAATAAGGGGTTGAAGTGGTGTACAATGCTAAAGCCTGAGTAACAGAAGCCACAAATCTGCATTCGCTGAGGTACATCTATAAGCCAGCTACACAGTGTATCCTGCTCGCAACAAAGAAGCGCGACTGGTAGCTCTGAACGCTTTCAGCGCTCATATGACAGAAGGCATAAAACTTGAGCTCTAACAGATGCACTGCATCGGTTTTTTTATACTTGGCAATTGCACTGGATATGTCCAAGTCCTTGACGTTGCTATCGACAAGCCGTTCTAGGCTCTTATTAAAGAGTCTTCTGAACGTCATTATGAGCGTCATTATGAGCTGAATGAGGCCGAGTACAATAAGGGAAAATAGACTAAGGTTTCAAGGCGCCGGGTATTACTCACACACTGGGTGAATGAGGTATGGGATCTTCTGCATGATAGCTATCAAAATACCATTGTCCAGGCATTTCGCAAAGTGCGAATGAGTCTTCATCTTGATGGCTTTGAGGTTGGCAAAGTGCAGGTTAAAGGGCCAGAGGGCATACTCGTTGGCAACTATCGCCGTGAGGACTATGTAGATAAACCACCAACACCAGCACAAGAAGAAGATGTGGCCGATGAGGCTGATAATGAGAGCACGAGCGAAGACTCAGACTTTAAGCCAGACTCATCAGCACCGACACCAAGGACAAGACAAGCAATGGAACAGAACTGGCAGTATTTTGAGAGACGGCCCGTTGAAGATTTCCAACCTGAAATTCTCGAGGGCAGAAGGGCAAAAATAAAACGAGAGCCAATCCAGCGGTGCTACTATACTGCTGCTGAAGCTAACGCGGCAACATCACCTGTTGTATCAGGATGAAGATGAGGTTACTACTGAATCAGACGAGGATATTGCAGCTAGTGTAGACGTCGACCCAGAGGACTTTGAGATGATCTGTTAGTTAGTAAATTATAAGACCTAGCTTGGTAACTCAATCTTATTACTACAAAAATCCGTTCCCCGAAACAGGTGCTTATAAAAAGGGTAGACTTATATCGAAGCTGAACTTATAGCCCAGTAAATGCGTTAGTCTCCATAGATTCTACAAACACCCAACGGCACCAGGCGAAACGACTGGGTACTTATACGTAGTGCGGCATTCTACATGAGCACCCTCCTAGTCAATCATCATTATTTCTGCGTATTTCAACTTTATATCCTTCATTTAGTAACCTTAAAGATTTTAAACGCTAAATCTAGCTTCCTTTACCTCTATTTATAGGCTACTCTCGAGCCAAAAACGACTGCTGAGTAACACTTTGCGTGACACTGCTTGTATTGCATTCCGTCCTGGTCTCAGCGAACACACCAATCAAGTAGAATTCAGCGGCATATCATGCAAAGAAAATCTTCCCTTTTAAGGCCTAAGCTATATCTAGTGTATGCTCCTCTATCCCACAATGCCATCGCACGCCGGCGCAGTTCCAGAGCACAAGGTTCCCGACCCGTTTTCTGATCACTAACTCCGTCCTCCGAGGTTTCCCAACAAACCCCACTCCGTCACTCCGTGTCAAGTTCATCATTCATATACGCCGTGATATCCGTGCATGTTCTCTCACACCTATGTCGTGGTATGCTTACCGTCATTCGTTGCCCGCCGCGTCATCCCAGCGCTCCGCCACCATCTTCTGCAGCGAAGCCGAGATTCCCCGCAACCCTGCGGTTAGGAGTTCTGGAATCGAATGCATCAAGCATTCTCGATTCTAGGCTTCTAAAATAGGCAGCACTTTACAGCGATGGGGCCGGACTGCTCGTGCTTCCCCTCAGCTTCGCGATCAATCCACGATTCCTGATGCCCGTGCTGCTTCTCCTGCGGGTCGTCATCACCCACGCCATAATCGCATTCCACAGCAAATCAGTCCTCGGCTCCCTTTCCTTGTTCAAGCTCGCCTCGAACTTCTCTTTGATATCTTTTGTCTCCACGTAGTCCTCCGTCTCCATGAACAGGCGCTTGATCAGATAGTCGTCATACTCCGGGTGTCCCTGGATCGTGAGAATCTGGCAGACTCCGCCGTCAACCGGAGACTCGCAGCACTCCAGCATCTCGTGGTTATTGGCAAGTGGCTGAAAGTTGTTTGGAATTGAGGTGACGCGGGACTTGTGGAAGGTATACAGGAGAAATGGCTCGAAGGAGATGCTGCGCTGGAGCTCGAAGTTGTCCTCATGAGCGCGGTTGAGAAAGACTTTGCCCTCGAGTGTGAGCTCGAGAGATGTAATTCCTGTCTAGGAATAAGTTAGCGGGTTTCGCTGAGAAAGCTTGTGTATGGATATGATGTAGGCATTGTAACCATACCTCTGGCTTAGCCATCGTCTCAACCTGTCCTCCGAAAGTGGTGCAAATGAATTCATGTCCCCATCCAATGCCGAGCAGCCTGGTCTTTGGGAAGTTCTCGACCATTATCTTAATGAATGCCATCAGGTCAGTATGCCAATCGGTCTTGGTGCCTGGGTCTGGAATACCGCCGCCAATGATGACAAGGTGATAGCCGTCTGCGAGATTCGGGAAGTGCCTCTCTGGCGCATTGAAGAAGCTTACGACTGCGCTTGGAGCTGCGTGGTGGATAGAAGTTGCAAAATGATGACGGACTTCATCCTCGAATGGCGCATTGGAGTTCAAGAGTACGGCGATGCGAATCTCGAGCTCGATGGTCATGGTGTTGATTTTTGTTGGCGACGGTCGTGGAATGGGAAATGCCTCGAGTAGAACAGCCCTGGGACCGGTCGAAATTGTGCGTACAGAAGGTTGAACGAACGAACAAGAGGAAGAAGTAGTAGAGCGGCTGTGTTTCGGAGGTTCCAGATCCGAGGGAGGACAGGCGATCTTGTGTGATGTTCCAATCTTCAGATATAATGCGTGTACCCGAGTTTAACCGTTTGCCTTTGCCGCGTTCGCCTGGGCAATGCCTGTGCGCATGTATGTGGGAGCGTTTTAACGAAAAGAGTAGATGAAGACAAGAGGGGGAAAGGCTTGGAAGGCGATGAGGGCATGATGCAATATATACAAAACGACCCACCCTGTTTTTGCTGAGGGATCTGGAGGGGAAAGAGCGACTTGTAGGGCAGCAGGGTGTGCTTCATGGTGTCTTCACTGGTAGGTACCACGATGCCATTTGCGATCACACGTGAGCTGGAGGATGCAGTTGTGCAGTTGTGCGCACACATGGCCTTGCTGTGAACCTTCCCCGGATTTCACTAGACTCATGCCGGGGTATCCTCAGGTTCCACTCCTTTGGCGGGGCTACCCCTGTTCCCAAGCTCCGGCGATCTAGATTGCCGCTTCCGCTGCCAGCTCGGCTAATTATGCCATTACTCCATTACTCATCCAGACGACATCTGTCAGTATAATTCAGATCCAAAGGATACCAAATTGACAGCAATCATGGTTGATCCCAATCGCTTTGACAAAGCAATCTACACCTGGGAACAACTCGTAAAGTTCTTCAATCGCATAAAATATCCCCACTTGTCTCTAAGATCAAATATTCGCCCCAGAATGGACCCCCAATTATAACACTCTTCGTCTGCTGCGACCTTATGCTGTATCAAGCATTCCGTTTGAGTCACTTTCCCTTCACTACTCTAAAGAACCTTCCGTAAATATTAAACCTGAGTACTTGTTTGATAAGATCGTCGGAAACAATAATGGCAGAGGTGGATATTGCATGGAGAATAACGGGCTCATGGACACTGTCTTGAGGAGCATCGGATATAGGTGCTATCCGGTTGGAGTAAGAGTTAACTCCGATACAAACGATAACCCTGAGGGATGGCCAGGGCCTGAATACTTTTTCATGGTGAGTTACACCTTTTAAGTCTTCTTTGGCATGCTTGCTGTATCTGTGACTCTTTACGACCATCCAAACCTACCATCCCACATGACCCGAGCTTTTGATCCTTCCCGCTGGCACCCAGAAATAGCTCTTAACGCAAAGACCGAGAACAAAAGCCCAGCTACATTGTGACACCTGTTTGAGCTTGGAGTCTCAAGAGTATGATGCAGAAAAAGAAAAATGACCCAGTTGATCTTGAAGAATCTGAGAATGAGTTGCTCACAGGTTCCATTCTCCAACTTGTTTCTACTTTTGTCTTTTCTGCATAATACCGTCTCCCCATTTTAGCCTCGAAAACGTTCTAACACTCCCAAGGTCACTCATGGTTAACGTCGTAATCCTCTCCGACGCCGCCTACTTCATCGACGTCGGCTTCGGCGCAATGGGTCCTCACCACCCCATACCTCTTGCTATGAATGAGCAAATATTCGCCATCGCCTCTCCAGCTCAAGTACCCTTCAGCTACGAGCTTATCCCAGACGCGATCAACCAAGACCAACGCTACTGGATTTATCGCCACCGCAAGGGCAGCACAACGTCATGGACGATCGGCTACTCCACTCCAGCTTTGGAATTCCTGTCTGTCGATTTAAAATGATGAATAAGAAAACCATTACTGACTGGTCTATTCACGGATAATGTGCTTTGCGGCAGGTTGATCATGGAGGGCGATGTTGAAAATGAGCGGTTGGTCGGCCTGGTGTCGTTGATGAAGGATAAGGTGAAGAAGATCTTGTTCGGGGAGGTGACGGTGGTCGAGAGGCTGACGACTGAAGAGGAGCTGCTGGTTGCGCTGTGGAAGTGGTTCGGTGTCAAGCTATCTGAACAAGAGATTGCTGGGATCATGGGGAGGCCGACGGAGCTGGAGAGTTCTAAGGATACACCCTTGGAGCAGAGATTGGAGAATATTAAGGAGTAGAAGAATAGAATCAACTTTGCTAATAGTAGAGGTGCTTGGAGAGGTCAGTAGCTCGCCGCAAAGAAATAATACAGACGGCGAAATAAAATGGTGTCAAGGTCGCATCTGACATTCCTACATTATGTAACAAAATTACAGTTTCAATACTCAGAGTGTTCCAGCTTGATTCTTCTTTCATTGCCTCCCTGAGTTCCAACGGCCAGAGCAAAATTGAAATCTCATCCGTCGCCAACCCTTAAAACGGTTTGAAGCCATACGTGTTGGCATCCATGCCCGGCCCATCCATATGAAGCTCCGTCCTCCTAGGGTGCAGAGTCGGCAACCTGGAACTGTAAGCCCGCAATCCAGTGCATAAGCAAGCAGACTGACTAACCTGTTGCCATTCCAGCCCACAACGTAGCCCTCGTCACCGAGTTGCTTTGTCGATCTTGCATGGTTGTTCGTATACGCAAGTTCCAGGGCCAGGTCCTCTGGTGGATTGAGGTGGCCGTGGGCTATCTGTCTCTCCACGGCGCTACGACATCCCTCCCACATCTGCAGTTTCGGGTTCCAATAGGTAAAGTTAGAGTTTGGAGGTGGACCACCGGGAGTTTCGCAAAGTAATTGGGGTGAAAGTGGTGGCAAGTACAGAGAGCCTGACACTTTTTGGGCAGACCAATATTCGGGCTGCTTTGGAAGAGATGTAGCAGCTGGTTTTGCTGGAAGACGATCGTGACGCGGTGGAGAGAGACGATGTGCATTATACGTTTGTACTGGACGATATGCAACGGGTTGACTCGTAGCGAGGCAGGGACCATGAGTGATGGCTTGAATAGCCTGAGCAGCTCTTTGATCTGGCGACAGCTGCTGGAAGTACTTCGACATGGTGGGCCTCGTTGATTCGGGCAGTATGTGAGTAGCTCGATGGAAGCTTTTACTCACACTGGCTTTGTTGAAACTCTGTCAGTATTCACTTTCTCGAGTATAAGATAAATAAGGTCCCACAGAGCAGTCCAGAAAGTCGAAAGTAAATCAAAGGACTCGAACTGCTCTTTTGTATGAGGCGTGAAGTGTTCGTCCTACAGGCAGGAAGTGCTCTGGCCTCTCATATACTTGCTGCCGCTAACTTAAAGGGTTATGACGAAAGAACGGATGCAGCTAGCCACTGTGCAAGTTTAAGGAGTTCATGACAAAATAGGTGGGCTGAAGGCCGAGGGGGGGTGGGACTCGGCCTGCTAAAGACTGCAACTTACGAGGAAGGCACCATCCGCTGGCACCAACAGAAAACAGGCAAGTGCCAACCTGGCAGTCGTCATTGTCCTCCTGCTGCTGCTGCCATGGCAGTCGGGTGCCTGTGGTACTCGTACTGTCCAAATAACTCACAGCAAACCAATCGTTCCTATACCGGAAGACCTGGGGAATGGTGGTTCAAGGCGATGTTTATGAAAACACAATTGATGCAAATAAGGAACTCCAGACATATTTTCGCACGTATAACATTCTCACAGTGTCGTGACCAATATAAAAATGCTTACTTAAATTATTTATCATTTATAGGGAACCTATGAAATGCAGCCATATCCAGCAAACAAATCGTAATGAACGGTGCTCCCGTCCTGTGCTGTTTCCTGTACCGTACGAGTATCTCTCAAAACCAAAGCCGGCCTGGGAAGCAGGTCTTGAACGCCTGGCCTCCAGCTTGGATGTCCGAACACATTTCTCCTGACGCCATTGATTTGTTATCATCTCTCATTCTGTCATAATGCATCGTAAAAAGACTTCCCTGGTGAGCAACTTAGACAAGCTCCCCATCGCCACCATCCATATCGGCCTCCGTCTGACCTTCATCCGAATCCCACTCAATGTCATTTGCTGCCGCCTCTGCCCTTCTCTGCACATCCGCAAGTCCGCTCAGTTCGCTGATGTAGTCTTTCTCAAGAAGGGCCTGTTTGACAAACTCCCATCCACCCTTCTTGTATGCGTTGACGACCGTATCCGAGCATGCAGAGCAGCAATTATAGCTTTGCCCACTGATGAGCATGTTCTTCCAGCTGGCAAGGAAACCACGGATTTGGTGCGGAACAGTGCCGAGCGGGTGATCTGGTGGATCACGTTCATACTCTGGCTCCTTAAATCCGTGACTGTACACTGGTTTTGGAGCCGGTGCCAAACCGCGATCTGGATGCTGAAGAATAGAGGTCAGAAGCTCGACCAGTTGAGCTGATGCTATAGGTGCAATTCCTGGGCGAGTGACGGTGCACTGCTGGTCCAATGTAAGGTCCTTGACAGAATCCAGGGGTGCGACAACATCATTACAGAAATAGCAGCCAAGCTCCGCCGGCCCACCGCCTTCTGTGGTAATGCCATGGCGCATTGCAACCCAGCTATCGAACCCGAGAGCAGCATTCAGCACAATCTTTCCTCCAGCTTTACCCATCACAGTGGGGAGCCATCTGGACTCGCGAGTATCCATGAGAAGGAAGATAGCATCATGCTCAGCGACCAGTTTCCTAAGCTTTTCATAGTCGGCCTTGGTACGTGACTCATCCAGTAGCCCGTGTCCAAGCATAGGTACTGTCATGCTGTGGCCTTCGCTGTTGACCCCGGGATAAATCTGTTTGAGAGCCTCAGCTGCACGAATGGCTTTCTGTGCTCCTCCTTCGAGACAATCGTCGTAGTTAAAGAGAGGTTGTCTGACGGGATTAGAAAACGAAACTGTTCCATCATCGACAAATGTGATTTTGCGGACTCCCCATCCCATGAGATTCCTGGAGACGTAGCTGCCCAAAGTTCCGGCACCAAGGAGGAGACACTTAGTGTTCTTGATGACTTCCAGATCGAGGCCCGGTGCAATGCGCCACTTCATGAGCTTGAGGTTGAGATCGACCGACTGGTTTGCAAGCTGAAGTGGGTCCATGTACTGAGACATATCTGTCGTCTTTGGTTTTAACTTGCCCTCAAAGTTGCGCTCCCATCCAGTAACCTTCGGCATTGGTCTATTGGTAGCGGACGACGCAACAGACGCATGAGCCTCAGTCTCCACATTGAGAATAATACTGCGAGCCTCATGGCGTTTGTCGTGTACTTCCCGATAGCAGAGGATCTGCGCCTTATTGAGCTTGTAGCGGGCCTTGATCAGCACCAAAAGGTTGCGCAACATCCATCCAGGAATCTCCTCATAGGTGGATGGGTCGGCAAAACAGATATACTGATCCTTTGGATCAACAGCTTTGAAAAAGCCGTCTTCAAATTCGCTCAACTGCCCAATCTTCCATAAGAAGGGGTGCGTATATTCCTCGATTTCTAGGCCCTCGTCGGCGGGACCCTCAGTGTGGGGACGCGCTCCGTGTAGCTTCTTGGCGAGAAAGAACCCCCTTTGCCTCTCGTCTCCTCTCTGATAGCAGCTAACTTCTTCCGCCAGTAGCGACGACTCGTCTATGGTAAGTCGGCTTATTGGGCTTTCTGGGTTGGTGTGCTTCCATTGAGGGTCGGAATGCAGTGCTGGATATCCAGCAAATGTGCTGAAATGGTACTTCTTGAGGTCGGCAAACGTCACTAATGTAAATGATGCAAGCAAGGATGGTATAGAATAGATCGTTCCGTCGAGGATTGCATCCCAAATTTGCTTTCCAGTCGCCTTGATAAGTGCGTTATAGTTCGTGTTCTCCATCAAATCTTTGCGGGTGTTCAGGTTTCGTATGACGCCCTCAGCGCGAAGCAGGCCTGCACGCTTTGGGATACTGCATGAATGTTAGTATATGAAGCTTCAACCGTATGAATGGGCGGCATATAAGCTTACGACGAGCTTGTCAAGGCGCTTCCTCCCAGCACCATCTGGCATTTGTTTTTCACAGTATTGTTGAACGGGACTTCATATATGCCAAAAACCTGGCGAGCCGCAACATCGAGCTTGTCATGGTCAATCTTCGTCGATGCCAGGGCTGAGAAGAATGGTATTTCTATCTCAGTCTCCATGGTAGCGAACTTGAGAGACATAGTGGATGTGGATGTGCCCGCCAAAGCGTGCAGCTGGGACTTTGAAGGAGTCTCGTAATATCCTGGCGGTTTGCGATGTGTTTGAATCGCGCTACGATCTTAGGTGTAGAAGTAGTAGTCGTATTCTAGGTATTCTTAGGTGAGAGTATGAGTTCAACAACTTAGGTGGGAGAGTGCAGGTACCGCAGTGTATGCGATGCGCCGGATACGGGGCACGCGCTCTCTGGCACACAAATGGCGCCTTGTTGGCCCGCCAAGATTGATCCAGGAGATCAGCCCGGCATCACAGCCTTGCGCCAACTACCACGATGGGGCGCTATCGCCCAAGAAGGAACGGGCGACGCTGTAACAATAATAATCCGGTCTCACCTGCTTCTCCTTCAAGCGCGTGCACAACCGCTCACTCCATCTCGGAAAGAGCCTACAGTAGTGGTAAAAGACGGCAACCTTGGCCAACGCGTGAGTTATCTGTTCACATCACAAGCATTCTGCTTAGCCGCCTCTTCCTCACTTCTCCAACTTTCTCCTCGACACAGAATTTTGTTATTCAGTAGAAATGTTCATTGGACTCTGTGGTGGAATTTGCTCAGGCAAGAGCACAGTTGCTCAATATCTTGTTGACCATCATGATTTCACACGCCTATACCTGAACAACTCTGGTAAAGCCGCCAAATCAGATGACAAGCACTCATTTCAGACTGTGGACGAAATGGTGGAATTTGTTACGTGCAGGTGGCAGCATCTCTATGTCACGACGGACATCTTTACGGAGGCTGTTTTAGACGTTCTCGTTTGCAGGCCTTTCTTTATTCTCATCAGCGTTGACGCTCCTCTCAGTGTCCGCTGGAAGCGCTTTCAAGAAAGATTGCGCTCCTCCTCTGAGGACTCTGGTACTCCCGAAGAAGATTTAAGTTTGGAAGACTTCCTTCTTCGTGCGGACGACAACCTGTATAACGCTTCCTCTGGTCTACTTTCACTGATTTCTCGCGCCACTATCCGCCTGCTGAATACCTCGTCAGATTTGGCACATCTTTATGCCAATCTGGGCAAGCTGGACTTAACAAACGAGGATCGCCTACGGCCGAGCTGGGACCAGTATTTCATGGAGTTGGCGTCTCTTGCAGCTCAGCGAAGCAACTGCATGAAAAGACGAGTTGGGTGCGTTCTGGTTCGTGAGAAGAGAGTCATCAGCACTGGCTACAATGGGACACCACGCGGATTGAAGAATTGCGGCGATGGCGGCTGCCCACGATGCAATGGTGGTCGGGGCTCTGGAGTTGGACTCTCGACATGTTTGTGCCTTCATGCTGAGGAGAATGCTTTGCTGGAGGCCGGACGTGAACGGATTAGAGAGGGAGCCATCCTATACTGCGATACCTGCCCTTGCATGACTTGCAGTATCAAGATTGCTCAGGTTGGTATCAGCGAGGTCGTCTATAGTCAGGGATACAGCATGGACGGAGAGACGGCGGTAGTCTTTCGGGAGGCAGGCGTTAAGCTGAGGCAATTTGTCCCTGTAAGTGGAACACCTTCTAGATATGACAGGAACGTACTAATTGATTTCATTCAGCCTGCTAACGGCCTTGTCCACCTCGAGAAGCATGCCGGTCGCTGAGATATGTCCGACGTTCCGAGGGTTGAGGCTTGCTTCTCTGGAATCCCGTTTTGACATTTATAAGGGTTAAATAGCCAATACTGCCCATATTTCCGGTGTAACTTTTTAAATAACACGATAAACTTTGCTTCTATAGTCGCGCTTCTCATTTCGGTCACTCATAGTACGAGCACCGGTTTCGAGTGTTGATTTTCACATCTATGCGATGGACGTCCCTTCGAGAAGACGATGGAGTACACGAATATGGTACAACTATTTTGGTACAACTATTTTGGTTGCTTACCGACATCCATTCATTTTTTTCAATTAGATAAACTTGTTCAAGGTGTACTTGCACTTTAATAGACACCATGGCCAAGGATGTCTGGTGAATCTGCCACTGATCGACTTTGAAGTGAATTGCTCTACAGTGTTTGATTTGGACTCTACGACTTGCTTGGAACCTGTGAGTGCTCTGTTTGTACTTGTAGAAGACAACGTGTAGTCATCACGCTTTCCTTTCTCGTCGCCATCATCTGCTATGCAACTACCATCTTGTTATCACGTGGTGCTTGGGGCTTTGACCAGCTCGGCTAGGCCCATCTCGGTCAGCCTTTCTGAATCAGCTCGCGCTTGCCATCATCCTCTTTAACCATCTTCAACCACTCCATTCATCTGAGCGATCCACGTCCTACCTCAGCAAAGCACTTAATCATAGTGATTGCGGGCACTATACCTTGAAGAGAATCACACGACCTTGCGAATTACACGACCTGTTGCACCACAGCCTCGACCTCACTTCGCCTTGGACCTTTCGCCATTTCGATACCTATCAAGCCACCATCTACAGGCAGCGTTTACGCCACCTCGATTATAACAGTGTGCTTCCGTTACTCAGCGGCTACGACTTCATTCACGGACAAGTAGACGTGGTTAAACAAGCGGAGGTTCCTAGGCTTAGATCGGCGCATTAGGGCGGTTAGGGAGGCGGATAGAGTTTTTGCTCTGTGTCTGCGGTATTACACAGTTATTTGTATCCTTGGGTTTAGTTCGAGAGAGCCGAGGACGAAGTCCATGCTATTTTGCAGACAAACTTGATCTTCAATACTACAAGAGAAAGAAAGATAACTTCATCGGTCGCATTTGCCTTGAAGAGGCTTGAGTGGATTGGTGATATTGAGCATCGAGCTTCATTGGCATATACCATCAGCAACGAGAAACTTACAGGTCATCTTACGAGCATCCAGCAGCAAGAAGTCTGCCTTACTTCGAACAAACCCCATCCAACCGACCAGATAAACCACCTTCAATATGACTTCGTCAGTCTTCTTCAAGTTCAAGTCTCAGAAGGAGCCGTCGCGTATTGAGTTTGATGGTACCGGAATATCCGTATTTGAACTGAAGCGTGATATCATCATCAAGGCGGGCCTCGGCGACGGAACAGAATTCGACCTTGCGATCTACAACGAGGATAACAACGAAGGTGAGCATTCATTCTTATCGACCCAACGACAAGCCTAATGTCGAGTGCAGAATACGACGATGACACAACCATCATCCCGAGGTCCACCTCAATCATTGCACGTCGCCTTCCTCCCATGAAAGCAGGCGCCGGCCGTGCGGCTCGTTATATGACGGGTAAGATGCCTGTGAATGCTAAGAACTCGTCTCGAAAGGAGGCTTCAATGTCAAAGAGTGGACCAAAACCAACACCTAGTGCTGCTTCGACGCAAGCGATCACAAGCTCTATGACTGAGGAGGAGCGCATGGCAGCAATGTTTGCTGCTCAAAATGAGCAGTGGGCGGCTCAGCAGGACGAGATGTCCAAGTAAGTAATCCCCCTTGAATACCGCATACCATAAACTAACGAAAGCTGCAGTCAAGCGCCTGTATTCAACAGACCTGGTGGCAAGAAGGGAGGCCCACCCGTCAACGTGCCAGATCATGAGCCACCAAGTGGATATATATGTTATCGCTGCGGAGAGAAGGGTCATTGGATCCAAGTATGCCCAACAAACGACGATCCAAACTTCGACAACAAGCCACGAGTAAAGCGCACAACTGGGATTCCAAGATCGTTCTTAAAGACAATCGAGAAGCCAGTGGCTCTCACTAACGATGGAACTATGGATGATACTAAGGCTCCGTCTGGTGTTATGGTCAACGCCGAGGGCGAATACGTCGTCGCGGAGCCAGACAAGAAGTCATGGGAGCAGTTTCAAGCCAAGACGAAGTCGTCCGCTGCTGCCCAGAAAGCTGCTGCATCTGGTAACAAAGAATTGCAAGACAGAGGCTTAGAATGTCCTATCGACAAGCGAATGTTCGTAGACCCAATGAAGACGCCTTGTTGTGATAAGACGTACTGCAATGACTGCATAACCAACGCACTTATCGAGAGCGATTTTACTTGTCCTGGCTGTCAAACAGATGAGGTCTTGATCGACAATTTGAAGGCTGATGACGAGATGGCCGAGAAGATCAAGGCTTATGTGGCAGAGCAGAAGACAAAGACGGAGGAGGAGCAGCAGGAGAAGGCTCGCTCCAAGAGCCCGGAGTCCCAAAAGGTGGACTCGAAGGCAGGTACGCCACAACTCGAGGATAAGAAGTCAACAAGCAAATCACGCTCTGCAACTCCAGCGTCCGACGGAGCAGCCAAGTCGCCTGAATTGAGGGCGTCCCAGAAGCCGGCAAGTCCTGGCACTACATCAAACTCTAAGAAACGACCGGCAGATGAACTCCTCGAGAACCCTAAGATCCCAAAGGGACCGAAGGCAATGCAGCAGCAGGAGGCGCAGAGACAGGCGTCGCAGCCACCTTTGGTCAATGGAATGAATCCAATGGGGTTTCCAAACATGCCATTCGATATGTCTCAATTCGGACAGAATGGGTATGGAATGGGGAACATGAACATGATGAATCCATACATGATGCCAATGATGGGCATGAGCAACAACATGATGAACCCTATGATGGGCATGAATGGCTTTCCTCCAATGAACGGGTTTCCGAACATGAACATGGGAATGCCGTATGGCAATGGCTATGGTGGTAACATGGGAGGCATGGGCATGGGCATGGGCGGTTTTGGTAATAACAGTAATAACAATGGCTATGGCGGTGGGGCTCCACAGCCGGGTCAATTCCCAAACCAGCAGAAGACCTTCTCTTCTGGTGCTAAGCCAAGTGAAGAGGAGAGTGCATATTTTCGGGCTCCAGTCAACCAGCATCGTAACCGTGGATATCCTAAGAGACAACGCCCAAGCGACTACAGAGAACTGTAGAGCGAGCGGCAACCACGTATTGAAAGTCGTCGTTTTCATGTTCAGGCGTCACGGTAATCGGTGGCAAGGCATCGCCTCGGGGTGCAAATATGGTAACAGGAAGCATAAGGCGCACGGGACAATTTTGATATGGTAGATCGGCTTGGCGGAGAGATGGGCACCTATTTGGTAGGTGTTTTATGGTGGTATTATTGGCTACGAGGGTAGCAGGCGTTTGTGTTGAGGGAGTGCTCGTTGAGCCAATCACATTCGTCCACTCTTAATAAAACTCATTTCAAACAATTCCGTTTTAATTGATGCATGTGATATTCGAGTTTGTCAGCAGGTGACTTGGACGCCCTACAAGCCTGTATAAATCTTGCCCGGTTTAAAAGGAATCTTAATATGCTTTTCTCAAATAGGGCGCCTCGAAACGCGGTGGTTGGCAGCTCTTGTCCGTTTTGATGCGTTTAGGTTGACAAATGACATCTCACTGGGAATTCGAAACGCTGTCCACAAATAAAACTTCAAGCTCGAAATTTGTCCCAACAACGAACCACTCTCATAACACAATACCAATCTGAAATCAATCGAAAAACAAGCATAGGGTATATTTTGTCGCAGACAAATTCCACTAAAACGGAAGTCCAAAAGCAAAGCAACAATGGCTACTTGCAAGGCTTGCGAAGAACCATTGGTTGTGGAGTTGCAGCAAGACGACTCTTGCGAGGGCAGCTCTTCAGCGACAGCATCGTCGCCAGCAACAGTTCCCGACGACATCGAGCTCACATGCGGATGTCATTTTCACTGGTAAGCTTTCAAATCTATGCTGCGCCATCATGTGCTCCGTTATCTCTCCCGTTTAGGAAGAGTTCAGCAACTTCAATTGACACGTGACTAACAGTACGCAGGGATTGTCTCCTTGAGGAGTCTACAGCCATTTCCCAGACACCTTCCTGCCCATCCTGCAACACTAGTATTGCACAAGCAAGCTCTATCCCAGTACGCTACACCAATGAGGGTGGCTTGCAAGAGCTGGATGTTCTCCCAAACATCCAAGAAGAGGCCTACCTGGAAGCAAACCCATCAGCTCGCCCGGCTCGCGCTTTTCTCACCTTCTGTTCGGAAGGCGATGTTCTCTCCGTCGTCCAGCTCATGAAACAGCTTATGAATCCAGACCTCGACGATGAAGCGGAGGATGACGCCATGCACCCAGCCGCTATCCTTCGCTACCAAGACCCGCTGAATGGCAACAAGAGCGCCATGCACTTGGCAATTGAGAAAGGGCAAATTGAGGTGGTTTGGCTGCTGCTGTGGATTGCAAGTGAGCTGCCGGATCATGCGTTCCCGGCGAACGTGAAAGCCCAGGCAAACATGATGGGCGCTGCCAGAAACATGGTTGGCCCAGGGCCTGATGTGAGAGCATTGAGCGATGAGAGGGGCTGCGATGCGGATGCATTGGCCCGTGCCGTTGGTGGGCCGTGGATGGACTTTGTCAACGCCGGGTTCTTCAAGCAATAATATTAGAACATAGGGAAAGGAAATCAACAGTTTTTGCTGCTTCGGATATTGATGCGGGAAAGTACGGGCGAATCGCTCGTTTTAAAACCAGAGTTTCCTGTAGCTTTACCTGACCATTGCTTAGAGATTGACACTCAGCGCACGCGCTTGAAGACCACACAGATGAGTTGGATATCAGAACCGAATTGGAGTCTTGCACGTTAAAGTACAACACGATGATCGGAACGCGATTGACGCGGTCGCAGCGCTAGACACACTCATCCGATGAAGGAATCTAGTGCTCTGGAGGCTACTCCTACGGAACCCAAATACCTCGAATTGAAGGAAGCCGACATGGCCTCCATTCTAGAGTTGCGCCGAATTGCGGAATCGCTCAAAGCTTTCCCTTCTTCATTGCCTCACAAACTTGGTGTGCGAAGCACTCGCAACTAACGGTCCCAACTCCCCGTCCACAACCTTTGTGATCGTAACATTCGTAAAAGCCAAATTTATACCGACCTTTGTGGCCATGCCCTCAATTTCCACCGTGTCTCCAACATGAGCTGTGCTGATGTAGGTGACGTGAATGTCAACGGATGCGCCCGTTTTGTCCATGCCATGCGTAGCAATAGCTAGGCCGCCAGCCCAATCGACGATGGTAGCAGAGACAGAGCCATGTATGGTGCCGCGAGAGTTGACATGTGCCGGAGCGAGGACGAGGCGAGCTTTAAAGTTGCCTTTCGTCGCGCTCAAGAAAGATAGCTTGTTATCAGGACCTCCGAAAAGGAAATCGTAAATAGGCGAGTTGCCCTGCATGCGGTCCCATACAGCGGTAATATGCTCGAGCTCATGAGACACCATCTTTGGGTACGCAGAAGGAAAGCTTGATGGCACAAGGTGGAGGATGTAACGCGACGACGACTGGGGAATCAGTTAGTTATGGCCTGAGATTGAGGAGTTCCATGGCTCGATTGGACGACGAGCACGGGAAATTCAGGATGTCCATTTTCCCACAATGGTACGAGACGTGGAGGTGTGGCGGCTTTCCTAGAATCACTTACTCGTCGTTCAGGTGGAGGGATGCCGAGATCAAGGAGTCGTGCTTCTCGAACTTGACATGTCCCAGGCGTAACCTTGGGAGCTGAGAGACCGCCCAGCGTTTATGCAGCCACGAGCCACAGTTACTGAGCCACAATTTTGTAGACGCGGCAGGTGGTGGCTCGTGTCAATTTTACCTTACGAGTAGCTTCCTCGCCATCGTGTCGTCAGCATGTGCGTACGAGTCTCGAGAGGCAAAAGAGGACGTTTGCTACCAGGCATCAGCTGTGATAAGAGATAGATGAACCCTTATCCAATTAGGGCGCACTGTTTGTAGCTATATCGGTTGTGAGGCTCTTGTCAGGCCAGGCCACATCACTTTACCCCTCCTGCTGTATATCCGTACCCTACCCTTCTGGCGGGGTGGTGTTCCGTCATCCCCAAGACCTTGTCCTGAAGCAGGCTGAACAAGAATTACTTCCTTGCAGTCGAGCGTGACGCCGTGGATATTGCGCTTTCTAGGCTTCCATATATCATTAGTACAGTTGATTTCATCTCAGAAGAGTGTAAACATAATCATATCCATAGTTTTCGTGGCGAAATTTAATATTCGTAGTTCCTCGTGAGGAACCACATATGATCCCAGCCGGCGCAACTTGCTACGGTGGCTGTCACCCCGCGCGACCTACTTACATTTGAACCACGTCTTGATCTAGACACCTTCAACCACATACTAACAACAGTGCTTACTCATCACCGACAGTGGATTAGTCGGTGGTCAATAAAGCATGAACGTAATCAAGCTTCAGAGGTAAATCCCTCTTATTTAGGGCGATGTCCCTGCTATGGACTCGCAAGGCTGACACCTCCAGGAAGTATCCTCAGTTCCAGCAAGACGAGATCTTCGGCTTGTTGGACGCCTTTCGCAAATTAGACGTTGACGACAAGGGATATATTGATGAGAGTACTGCCATCAAGGCGACGCAGCAGAGCGAGAACCAGCCATACGATGTTGTGCGACAAGCACTGAAGGAGGTCGAGCTCGACTCTTCGAGGAGGGTAGAGCTTGACGATTTTGTGGATGTACGTGTCATACGTCCTTTTAATATACTGTTATGCTGACATTTGTAGCTCATTTCCAAGTTGAGGGACTCTTCTCCGGCGCAGAAGCGCATGTCCACAGGGCCAGCACCACCGACAGGCTCTAAGCCGATGGGACATGGTTCCAAGCCAAGTGTTAGTGGTCGCATTCAGGTCCAAGGCTCCTCCGCGAACGTCACGCATACTATCAACGAGGATGAGCGCACCGAGTTTACCAGGCACATCAATGCTGTCCTTACTGGCGACCCAGATATCGGGCACATGCTTCCATTCCCAACCGACACCTTCGAGATGTTCGACAAGTGCAAGGATGGACTGGTGCTCGCCAAGTTGATCAATGACAGTGTTCCAGACACTATTGATGAGCGTGTGTTAAACCGTCCAGGCAAGAAGATTAAGACGCTCAACGCCTTCCACATGACTGAGAACAACAACATCGTCATCGAGTCCGCCAAGGCGATGGGATGCTCTGTTGTCAACATTGGAAGTGGAGACATCATTGAAGTCCGTGAGCATCTGATTCTTGGACTGATTTGGCAGATCATCCGTCGTGGCTTGCTCAGCAAGATCGACATAAAGCTCCATCCAGAGCTCTATCGCCTCCTGGATGAGGATGAGACTCTCGAGCAGTTCCTGCGTCTTCCTCCGGAGCAGATCCTCCTCAGATGGTTCAACTATCACTTGAAGGGAGCCAACTGGCCACGCAGAGTGACCAATTTCTCGTCGGATATCAAGGACGGTGAGAACTACGCTGTGCTGTTGAGTCAGATCGCACCAGACCAGTGTGATCGCTCTCCACTGCAGACTCGCGACCTCCACCAGCGCGCTGAGGAGGTCCTGCAGCAAGCAGACAGATTGGGATGTCGCAAGTTCCTGAGCCCAACATCTCTTGTTGCAGGAAACCCAAAGCTTAACTTGGCCTTTGTCGCTAACCTCTTCAATACCCACCCTGCCTTGGACGCTATCACCGAGGAGGAGAAGCTAGAGATTGATGATTTTGACGCCGAGGGCGAGCGTGAGGCGAGAGTCTTCACTTTGTGGCTCAACAGTTTGGATGTTCAGCCGGCTGTAAACTCCCTGTTTGACGACCTGCATGACGGTACCATTTTGTTGCAGGCTTATGACAAGGTTATCAAGGGCTCCGTCAACTGGAAGCACGTCAACAAGGTCCCAGCCAACGGCAACGAGATCTCGCGCTTCAAGGCAGTGGAGAACACAAACTACGCTATCGAGCTTGGCAAGCAGAACCACTTCTCCCTTGTCGGCGTTCAAGGAGCAGACATCACCGACGGCCAGCGCACGCTGACTCTTGGTCTTGTCTGGCAGTTGATGCGTAGAGATATCACTGAAACGCTTTCCAGCCTTGCGCAGCGCATGGGTAAGCGTGAGATCACTGACGCAGAGATGGTTAAGTGGGCCAACGACATGTCTAAGAAGGGTGGAAAGACCTCAGCTATCCGCTCGTTCAAGGACTCTTCGATTGGCACTGGTACATTCTTGTTGGATGTCCTTAACGGCATGAAGAGTAGCTACGTCGACTACGACCTTGTCACGCCTGGCCGCACCGATGATGATGCATACATGAATGCTAAACTCAGTATCTCCATCGCGAGAAAGATGGGTGCTACTATTTGGCTTGTGCCGGAGGATATTTGCCAGGTTCGCAGCCGCTTGGTTGTTACCTTTGTTGGTACGTTGACATCTTTTGCCACTTCACTAACGCACATGCTGACTTTCTTAGGCTCCTTAATGGCAACATACGAGAAGATGGCGTAAATTATTTCTGGGAGTTATATAGTGCAGGTGTGGCCTCCATTGGCGTAAAAACAGGAACAAATCGCAATTGTCTAAAGATGCGTACTTCCTTCGCTCACGGTTGAGTCTGGCCAATCAGGCAAGACTAGTGGCTGTGGCCGCCAAAAAATGCCCATAACATTCGTTTCATTTTAGTTTACTTTTTGTGACTGTAACTACAATGGCAATGTTTCGTGCTTCCATGCCTTCTGTCCTTCGCCTTCTCCGTATTCTGCGGTGAGGTGTCCATTACCACGGAGTTTGTACTTGTAGATCATGAGGCCTTCAAGACCGACGGGACCTCTGGCATGTATCTTGTTAGTGCTGACGCCCACCTCTGTTCCAAAGCCGAACCTGGTTCCATCTGCCATTCTGCTAGATGTATTCCAGAAGACGCCCGCCGAATCAATTCCGCTCATGAAGCGTTCTGCGAGAGACTCGGAGGCGGTCAGAATCACGTCGGTGTGGTGGGACCCATGAATGTTGATGTGCTCCATGGCTTCCTCCGCCGAAGAAACTGTCTTCACCGCTAACTTGAGCGCAAGGTGCTCGGTATCATAGTCTACGGGCTCAGATGCTTGAACCAGGCCATCAGCGCCGATGGATCTGGCATCCAGCAGGGCCTTGGATTTCTCGTCACAACGCAACGTGACTCCCTTGGCTACAAGTGCTTGAGCAACCGCGGGGAAGAGTCGTTCAAGGCCTTCATCTTCGACCAAGAGCGTCTCCACACTGTTACACGCTGCCGGGTATGTGGTTTTGGAATCAACAACGACTCTTGTGGCGAGCTCAACATCCGCAGACTTCTCGAGGAATATAGAACAGATTCCATCGGCGTGGCCGAGGACAGGAATTTTTGTCGACTCCTTCACGAAGCGAACCAACTCGTTGGAACCTCTTGGAATGACAAGATCAATATATTGATCCAAGGCAAGCAACTGCGGAATAACGTCGCGAGTCTTGATAAGTTGAATCGCATCGTTTGGGACCTGTGTAGTGGCCAGGGCATCTGAGATAACCTGCGAGATGGTTACAAACGACTCGGTTGACTCCTTTCCACCTGTAGATGGTTAATCTCATGGCCCAAAGCTATTGTGTGAGCATACCTTTCAGAATTGCTGCATTCCCAGATTTGATCGCCAGCGCTGCAATGTTCGCAATAACCTCTGGGCGGGCCTCAAAGATGATCAAGAGAACACCAATTGGGCATGTAACTCGTTCTAGGAGCAAGCCGTCGTCGAGACGTGTACGCAGAGTCACCTTACCAACTGATACTCAGTTAACATTTATCACAATGCTAACCGGTTACACATCTCACCTGGATCCTCGAGGCCACGCACATCGAGGATGCCCTTAAGCATGTCCTCCCATTTTCCCTTCTTACCAAGGTCTAGCCTTGAGATTAAACTGTCGCTCAGCTCGCCGGCCTGCGCGGATTGCTTAGCAGCCTCTAAATCGCGAGCATTGGCCTCTAGGATTTTGTTCTTTGCTTGCGAAAGAGCGCTGTGGATGACAGTGAGGGCCTCGTTTCGTGCTGATTCAGATAGTATTGCAAGTTGACGAGAAGCCAATTTTGCTGCCATAGCAGCGTCTGCTGGGAGAGAGTTTGAAAGAGACATTACGGCGCAACCAGTCTAATTACAAGCAAGGAGAAGATTAATGGTGTTCTTATATGTTTGTTCCCGCCAGCTCGACTCACATTTGGACATGTGCGGCTGAGATAAGGCGTGGGGTATCTGTTCGCCAATAACTCGGGCGGCATCTGGAGATATGGATTGTTTAACCTGAGGCCGAAGCCCCCCAGACGTGCTACCCCGCCATGCTACGGAGTACTGTAAGAGTAGAATAGCCTGCAAGGTACCAGGGGGCAGGCCAGCTCAAATCGGTGTTCCGCGTAACCTTCCAGGGTACTCACCGTACTCTGCTTATTTGTAAACATTTGGCTGCCTGCTTCGTCGTCGTTCGTGTACTCAGCTCAGATATAGCTGCAGCTCTCCATTCACTACCCCTTCTACTTCAATCTTAAACAAAACAGCGTTCACTTTCCGTACTGAGCCAACAGCGGTATCCCCAAGCGACACAGAAATCCGCCTGCAAGGGCAGAGCTTCATCCAAACACCTCACTTAGTCTATACCGCGCGTGGCTTTCGTTTTCAAAAAAGCTCAACAAGTATTCTGAGCATATACGACGTCGCCATGGACGAGATACTTCCTCTTATGCTGTCATTCCCATTACAGCCACCTTTACCACAACCTCTTTCCGATAAGGAGTATGATACACAAGTACAAGCCTTCGTCGTGGAGCTCAGGAAGACGCCGCTGAAAGCCATCATTGAGCACTCAGAAACTATCCTTGATGTAGGTCAACTCCGTCACTTTTGTGTGGTCATTTTCTAACCGCACGCAGATGCTGAACCCCTGCGAGAACACAATTCCCTACGCCCTGTCCTTGTTAGCCCAGATCAGGAAGTTTCTTGCGTCAAAACGCGGTACTAATAATGACAAGCAAGTTGTTATTGCATCGTCATTGTGGCAGAAGACCTGTCACTTTACCACGAAGTTCGATCCTATCCAGGCTAGATATGTCGGGCAGGAGATGCGGGAGATCGTTGCGTTCCTGGAACCTTGTGCTCGGTTCCTCGGCCAGGTAAAGCGAATCCCATAATGTTTCGAGAGACTCTACTAATGGTCCTTAGCTTGGAGCAGCCGTCGGTCATATCGCCGAGTTTATTCTACGCCTAGACTCTGAAGCTTCAACACTGTCCTCACAGCACCTCCTTCTTTGCCAAATCGCTCTGGCGTCTGGCTCGTTTTTCGAGGCAGAAAGGGTCTTGGAGCGCGATGTACTCTATGTGCCTTCTCCGAAGCCCTCGCAGACAAAGGTTCCCCGCTGCTCGCAAGCGCTTTGCTCTCGCCAGTACATAACAACTGCTTCAGGTCTCACTGCAGCATTCACTACGTCAGGTGTGCAAGAGTATTTATTGTTGGCTGCATCCGTCTCGATTGGACTAGAGAAGTGGCAGCGCGCAGCGGAACTCCTCGAGAACGTCACAAGCTACCCTACAAAAAGCAACACTGTGAGTAAGCCAATGGTTGCCGCGTACAAGAAGTGGTTGATCGTCAAGTTGCTGCAAGAGGGGAAGATACCAAAGCCACCTGGGATGATCGGACAGAAGACCGCAGAGACCCTTCGCACCATGGCTAGACCGTATGAGCTTGTCTGCGACCTATTTGAGTCCGGCACTGCAGTGCGACTGCATGCCGAGATTTCAGCCGGCATGAACTTTTGGCAGGAGGATGGAAACCATGGATTGATGAAGACTTTGGTCGAGTCGCATCAGGAGCATCAGATCCGGGGCCTGTCCACAGTCTACAAGACAGTCCCCATCTCACAAGTAACCCAGTCCACATCCAATGCACAGACCGGATACACGCCGGATGACAACGACACCATTAACCTGGTTCTGAATATGGCTGCGAACAAGCAGCTTAGCGGTGACTTAGTTTCTGATTATGGCAGCACATTCTTGAGATTCACGGGCACACGCAATGATGGATCAGAAGGTAACGTAGAAATTGAACTTGCTGAGGCACTCAAGCGTATCAAGGATTTGACTGAGGTTGTGAAGGCGACTGGGCGGTTGATCACAGTGGATAAGGATTACATGAAGTGGATGCAGAAGCAGAAGACTGCTAATGGAACGCTGGCAGGGTTCAATGTGGACACTGGCAATTGGGCCGCCCAAGAGGACGAGGACTTGATGGCGAGAGATTAGACATTCAATAAAGACGCCCATGGTTGCCTACTATTCAGCTCAATATTTTCGACACTGAAAGCAGATCATTCTTATACAACCAGAAGCAATGACCATTTAATTTATTGAGATATGATTTTACACTAAACCTCTCCTGAGGGCATAATATACCAACCATATTCACGCAAGTATGGTGGAAATACGTTTTATATTCAAAAGTGTAATAGGACAAGAGTGTAGAAAGAGCTTGTCATGCTGCGATTCCAGAGCTCAGTTAGATCTTTCAATTATTTCATCGTCCCATGTCTAAAGAGTGTCAAAAGTGCACAATATGGGCGATGCGCACGAGTCTTAAACAACATGCTAGATAAACTCCATATTATTATTTAACTTTTCACGACATTTTGTGCGCTTTGCTGGCAATTTGTACTTCGACCACGGGCGTGAACGGGTGGGGAGAATTATCCTGAATGTGACATATACTGATCAAATGTGACCACTTTCTGCACAGACAAACAGGGCTTTCAATCACAACCAGAACGTCAAATTGCTCAAAACTGTAACATCTTGCAGGATTAAAAAAACCAGACAATGCTTCAAGGACTCATGGGTCCTTTGAGGTATTTTCAGTCCTGTGACCGCCTCTATTTTGGCTCTACTTGTAACCACATCTGCCGGCCTTCAATTGAGAGAGATTGCGAATATACAATTCTTAACGAGGCTGCGCGATGGCTCCGGTTTCAGTACAGGGCTTTTTTTGAGCAATACGTCTGCAAATATATCTCTATGAGCAGTGCAATCACATTTACCAACATTAGTATCACGTGACAATTACGATGTCCAATGGCAGTTGTAGCCGCCGTAGTTTGTCATTAACTGTGATAACTAGCGAACTACCAAACGCTTATGATGTAACAGAATGATGCCGCTCTCTTCCCCTTTATTGCATATCATACGCCTTCAACAGCTCCGTGAGCCTATGCGTCTCTGCAGCGAAGTTGATGTGATTTGCTCCCACAACCTGATAGCGAACCCTGCATTCACGTTAGTTAAAGGATGCACTAGAAGTTAGACGTCGACTGCTTTCTTACCTTTGTTGATCTTGGAAACTATCCATCTTCGCTCTACACGTGAAAGTGAAAGTTCTGCAATTGGCGTTCTCGAATGTATGGCCAGCAGCAACTTCGTCCGAGTCTTTCAAGGCCATGAGCTCGTTCGCTGACATTCCGTTCATGATCATTTTGCCAACTTCATCAAAGCAACTGAGCCAAAGTTGGCCAGTGTGGTCGTTGATGTTGATGGACATGATGTAGCGATACTCAGGCTTCTCGTGCGAGATGTTGCATTTCTCGCACCTCCACCTGTTGGTGGTATCCTCCAAGGCCACCTTCTTGTTACATCCCTCGCTCGAACAGGCTGGATAAGCCACGTTCTCTTGTCTGATGTACACAATCGTCCCCTTAATCGTAAAGTAATCCGGAGTCTCTGTAGTGCCCAGGTTTTCGTCGCGGACCTGGGCGACTGTCTTGAGTGGATCTTGGCGGCCACTAGCAGCTCCTGCGCTGGCGAGACCAGTGTGGGATGCAAATGCACCGTCACGTCCATGTTGGTCATACCAACCCCTGAGCTTGTGGGCTTCTTGGATGTCTGGATCCAAGGTCATGGACCCGGATGACAACAGACTTAAACTTCTGCCTCCAAAATCGGAGACCTTAGCACCCTTGAATGCAACGATAGACTCGGGTTGAGCGTTGAACGAAAGCGCAGTCTTCCCCCATATAGTGAGGCGCACTGAGAAGTCGCTGTCATCAACTAATGTCAATTCGCGCTTGTCGTATGGCTTATTTGTCGACTTTGAGACGATCTGCGATACTTCGCCCACATCCTTGAGGACACCAATAATGTCAACGGTAGAATCCTTGTCAACGGTCTGAAGCGAGGCAATATTGGTGAAGTTAAAGCGGACTTGAGGAACGTTGTCCTGGTCCTCAGCTTTCTCGACGACAGTGTCGCGCTCAAAGGTAAGCTCGTAGTCGTTCGGCAGGTTTGTGAATTGCTTCTTGGCAATGTTGACGCGACATGGTGCGGAGATGTAGTAGACAGAGCCTTCTTGAAACAGGTCGTACAAGGCGTCGCATTGATCATTGAATCCGGTAGCCTTGATCTCCCCGCTCTCATCGAGTAGATTAACACTGAAAAGTTTACCTTCGCCGCTGGGCTTGTGCCATGTTCTGATATCCGATTTACTGGTAACCCTGGCCTTGATGGTCCATTTGTGCGCGTATGGGGACAACGCCTCGATAGGGTATATGTTACCATGCTGTGCGGTGCTCGATGGGCCACTGCGCGAGGCGACGGCTTGTTGTTGTTGAGGCTTTCTCTCTGGTGCTGGAGCGCCATAGAAGCCTTCACTCTTCAGTGGCGGGGTCTCGCTGTTGTCGCCAGTTGCGACGATTTGTTTTGGCTCGCCAATCTTCTCGTGCATACCCAACTCTGGAATAACTTCGACGGCTAGAAGAATTATGACCGGCTTGCCCTTAACCCATGTTTTCGAGGCACCTTTTACGCGTATCATCATCTTCGGCACCAATGTCCCACTCGTGATAATCTCGATCGCAGCAGGTGAGGCAAGCATGCCCTGGACGAAATTATGGCTATCACTGATGACAAGTCGGTATCTGTCGCATCCTCCTGGAACTTGAGGTGGAACAGGCTTGATCTGAAGACATTGTACGACTGGCTCTGGGTAGGTATCTCTATACGTGTCGTTGTGGTTGAACAATAAACTGGTGGCTGTGAGCTTCCGCCCTTCCCTTTTTCGAGTGCGCACTTACTCAATCGCACCAACTGAAATCGCCTTACGGGCGTCTTCGGCGGTAGCCATGGCTGCTTGATAGTTGATTGTAGAGTTATTCTTTTTTGGCTGTTATAGAGTTGTTGTGCTTTACCTGGTCGTGGATGTCTTTCACGCGGGATATGTTTCTTGGGTCGCGGACGCGTAAAGTGGTAGACACGAAACAGTGCTCCGCACCCAGTGGTGCTAGGATCAATACGGAGCAAATAGGGGCCAAGCTCTAACCTGAGGCAGCAAGTCCAAGACCGCCATGACTTGAGTTATTCTCCACTTTAGTTCCAGCTCCAAACTCCGCTTAATAGGTCGATATTATGGCAATAATCAACCTTTTCTTATTAATGTAAGTAGGACGGCCTGACAAACCGCACAAGGGTCAATCGCTCTATTTGTGGCTTTAATCTGAGGCCGGCATTCTTAGAGGCGAGTTATTCCTACAGCCAACTTGCCTATTTAGATAAAGCCGCCCTTAAACCAGCCAACTAGACCCATATAGCACTTCCTGGCCTATTATGACCTACTTCAAAGCCAATCAGCGGTCAATGTTCCTATACATTATATGGAGACAGCGAATAAAATACCGACTTCGAGAGAATATACAAAGTCGCAGGTTTATTTCCATCTGTATGGGATTTCCATAAAAAAAACTCAAGCTTCGTATTCTTTTAGATGGGTTGTTTCTACAGCCAGTACTCTAACAGGCAGGTCTCACTGTAGTACGTGAGTAGTGGATACTCGTGCAGAACACTGT
>RCNJ01000355.1_pt1 | contig 33253 bp, 28 predicted proteins | sample 2041171 | NCBI WGS metagenome assembly RCNJ01 (sample SAMN09708213, study PRJNA481090) | feces metagenome | biome: feces | host: Pygoscelis adeliae | place: Antarctica: Rookery Lake | collected 2010-03-01 | reverse complement strand
AGCAGGACCACGAGCCCCTACACGTCAACGACGCGCGGGGCCCCTATTCACCACGAACCACCAAGAGCCGCATTGAGTGTGCACCAAGCTTTGGATCGACCGGACACGCGGCATTGGCTGTACACCGCACCTCCGTCGACCGGACATGCCGCATCGACTCTGGACGTGGTCCGCATCCGGTTTGGTGGCCACTGGCTGCTGAGAGTCGGGCCGCTTCCATGCCTCGTCTCCAGCCCTGGGCTCAGTGGGGGACCTTCAACTGCAGGGCTGAGGGCAACACCTCAAATGTCAGCTCCGTGGTCTTGCCTATGACGTCGCCGTCGAGTTCGTAGAGCTCTTCTTCCTGCAGCTGGATGTGTACCCGTTTCCCCGTCCGGCGGTCCATGGTGGAGGGTTCTTTGCTCTGGGCCAGCACGGCCGACACCATCTGCGTCAGTTCCACCTGATTCTTCGGCGAGGCGATCAGTACGTCGAGGACGCCGTCGCTGGACGATGCGTCCGGCATCAGCGTGAGGCCGGCCTGCAGGTCGCTGACATTGCCCACCATCACCAATGACGCATCCCGCACGAGCGGCTCGTCGTCATCCATCGTCACCGTCGCGTGGAAGGGGCGTGCCTTCACGTGGTTCAGGCCCGCGATCACGTACGCAGCCACGCCGATCTGGTTCTTCAATTCTTCGTTGGTGTCGTTGAGGACCGCGGCGTCGGCACCCACGCCACACATCACGGCTGCATGCTGCACTTCCCGGCCCGGATCGGTGACCCGCAGGATGTCGATGTGCTTCGTCTTTCCTCGCAGCGCGACGTCGAGGGCGCGTTCAGTGTCGAGCGGGATCTTCATGTTCCCTGCCAACAGGTTGCCCGTGCCGGACGGCACGATCGCGACCGTGGCTGACGAATTCGCCAACGCCCCACACACCACGCGGACGGTGCCGTCGCCACCGGCCACGAGCACCAGATCCACCTCCGCGTCCAGCGCCTGCTGCGCCATGCCCTTTCCTGGATCGTCGACGGTGGTGGACAACCACATGGGCGGGCCCCAGCCATTCTCTGCGAAGCGTCCCTCGATCAGTCCCTTGAACACCGTCAGGTCCAGCACCTTGGTGGGGTTGTAGATGATGGCCGCCTGGCCACCGCCCTCCGTGGGACGGCGCAGTCGTACGGCCTTGACCCCGGTCAGCAGGTTTGTCCCACTCGCCACCAGGCCTCCCAGCAGGATGCCGCCCACAACGTCGGTGACGTTGTTGAGCCGCATCAGCAACAGGTTCAGGGCAAAGAGCAGCACCAGGGCGGTTCCGGCGATCTGCCAGGATCGGATGATGCCCCGTTTACGGCCCGCCGCGGTGGTGAGGGTCGCGAACATGATGGCAACAGTGGTGGCGGCCACGATGTGGGAGGCCGGGTATCCGGGTCCCTGGTGAGAGATGAGGAAGTCCCAGGCTGACGACGGGCGCTCGCGCCCGATCAGCTCCCTGAGAAGTGTGGACGCGCCGAAACCGAGGGCCACCGCCAGCACGAGAGCGGCGGAGACGCTGGTGAGTTGTCGCCGGCTCGCCCACCAACTGGCGATGAGGAGCAACGGGTAGAGTACGGCCGGGAGGCTGATGAGTGCGATCGCCGCGCCAATCTGTCCCACCCAGCCCTGCGCGGGCGGCACGGGCACCTGCCAGAGGCGGTCCAGTGCGGTGGGCAGGAACACCGTCCAGAGCACGAACGCAACGGCAAAGACGGCCGTGGCAACCACGTTGAATTTCGAGCGCTGCCACATGTTCATGGGCGCATTGTTCCACGGCCCATGCACCACGCGTCGAATCGTGATCGGCGTCCGGATCATCTGGCCTCCCACATGGGCGCGCCCTGCAGGTGCCCTCGACCTCTGAGTGAGGCGCACCGCGGATCGTGGCATTCGTGACTGCGGGTTCGTTCAGTAGGCTGAGACCCATGATTGATCCGAAGTTGCTGCGCACCGATCCTGACCGTGTTCGTCGCTCCCAGGCATCCCGCGGCGAGTCGGTTGAGCTGGTGGACCACCTCGTCGCTGCCGACGCTGAACGCCGCTCACAGATCGCGGCGTTCGAGAACCTGCGCGCTGAGCAGAAGACGGTGGGGAAGTCCGTCGCCAAAGCCAGCGGCGACGAGAAGGCGGCACTGCTGGCGACCACGAAGCAGCTGTCCGCCGACGTGAAGACCGCCCAGGCGGCTGCGGACGACGCCGGAGCCCGCTTCGACGAACTGATGAGCGAGCTGGGCAACCTTGTGGCCGACGGCGTGCCCGAGGGTGGCGAGGACGAAGGCACAGTGCTGGAGACCGTCGGTACCCCACGCGACTTCGCCGCCGAAGGCTTCACCCCGAAGGATCACCTGGAGCTCGGCGAAATGCTGGGTGCCATCGACATGGAGCGCGGGACGAAGATCTCCGGATCCCGGTTCTACGTTCTGACGGGCGTGGGGGCCATGCTGGAACTGGCCCTGCTCAACCTGGCGATGGCCAAGGCCATGGAGTGGGGCTTCACCCCCATGATTCCTCCCGCTCTGGTCAAGCCGTCAGCGATGGAAGGCACGGGTTTCCTGGGGCAGGCAGCCCAGGACGTCTACCATCTGCCGGCCGACGACCTGTATTTGGTGGGCACCTCGGAGGTGGCGCTGGCGGCCTACCATTCCGGCGAGATCCTTGAGGCAGCCACGCTGCCCCGACAGTACGTCGCCTACAGCCCCTGTTTCCGACGCGAAGCTGGTTCCCACGGCCGGGACACCCGCGGCATATTCCGTGTCCACTGGTTCGACAAGGTGGAGATGTTCGTGCACTGCCGCCCCGAGGATGCCGAGGCGTGGCACCAGAAGTTGCTCGGTTACGAGAAGGAATTCCTGGAGGCACTCGAGGTGCCATTCCAGGTTCTGGACGTCGCGTCAGGTGACCTGGGTCTTTCCGCCGCCCGGAAGTTCGACTGCTACGCCTGGTTGCCCACCCAGGAGCGCTACCGCGAGGTGACCTCAGCGTCCAACTGCACCCAGTTCCAGGCCCGCAGGCTGGGGATCCGCTACCGCGGTGAGGACGGCACCGAACCCGTCGCCACCCTGAACGGCACCCTGTGCGCCATGACCCGCATCATCATCATGCTGCTGGAGAACCACCAGCAGGCCGACGGCTCCGTCGCCGTCCCCGAGGCACTCCGGCCCTACCTGGGTGGCCGCGAGTTCCTGGTGCCCAGCGCATGACGCGCTCCGGTACAGAGGTCACGCTGGAGACCCAGGGACTGAACGGGGCAGGGAAGCCACCGGGTACATTCGTGCCCAAACTGGTGGCGCTGGACGTTGATGGCACCCTCGTGGACGGCGACGGTGTGATGCGCCAGGACGTCAAGGAGTGCGTGGCCCGGATCCTGGCCGCCGGTGTTCCCGTTGTGATCGCCACGGGACGCGGCTGGTCCTCCACGGACATCATCGTCGACGAACTGCAGCTGCCGCACGGATGGGCCGTCACGGCCAACGGGGCCATGCTCGTGACGTATCCGCCACTGAAGATCGAGACAGAGGTCAGGTTTGACCCCGCCGACAGCATTGCCAAGGTTGCGAAGGCCGCGCCGGAGGCGATCATCGCAGTGCAGGAGGGGCTGGCGTGGCGTGTGACGCGCCCGTTCCCCGAGGGGGAGTTGCATGGCGAGGTGCGCGTCGAGTCCCTGGAGGAGTTGGCATCGCGCCCGGTGTCGCGCATCGTGATTCGCGACCCGGACAGTTCAGAGGCCGTCTTCAACGAGATGGCGCAGTCGCTCGGCCTGCATGAGGTGGCGTACTTCATCGGCTGGTCCGCCTGGCTGGACATTGCACCCAAGGGTGTGGACAAGGCTTCGGGCCTTCAGCGTGTCGTGGACGAACTGGGGCTGAGCGCCGCGGACGTCCTGGCGATCGGTGATGGCGGCAACGACATCGAGATGCTGGCATGGGCAGGTCGCGGAGTGGCCATTGGCGACGCGGCCGAGAACGTGCGTGCTGCGGCGGACCATGTGACGGGGCGATTCTCGGACGGTGGTACCGCCGAGGAACTCAACCGCTGGTTCTGACAGATCCAGCGCGATGCGCCGACGGCCAAAGCGTGGACATCGCAAGGTGCCCCGGAGCAATCCGAGGGCACCTTGTGTCGTTGAGGCGGATGGGTGGGGGAGGCGACACTCAGGCAGCGACGACCCGACGGCGCGGGCCAGCCTTCACGTCGATGGCAGCCTGCATCACCTGATCCGGTGTGGGCCGCACCTTCCTCGGGGTGGGAGCCAGGCCGTCGCGTTCGATGCGTCGGAGGTGACGCTTGATGGTGGACACGGAGCATCCGACACGGGCTGCGATGGCACTCAGCGGCTCGTTCGGGTTCGCGACGCGAAGGCGATGGATCTCGTTGCGGTCGAACTGGCGCCCGGAATTGACGCCAGCGTAGGCGTCGAAGTCGTCGTCGTTGACCACGACACCAAGCCGATGGCGAATGTCCTGGCGCTGGCGCTTCGTCGTACCCGCCACGAAGCCACTCACGTCAAACTTGGTGACCGCATCGGTGAGACATTGGGCCTGGATGGGGCAGCTCGCACACATCTTCTCTGCCTGTGCGCGCAGCATGGCCTGTTCACGTCGGGTCGAGTGCTTGCCGGCAGGCTGGGTGTCGTCAAGCAAGGGGTTGAGGAACACGTTGGTGTAGGTCATGCATGGTGTCTGAGTCTCGTCTGCAGGCACTGATGTTCCCTTTCGCTGGCGAATACGCATGGGGTGATGCGAATCACGAATCATCACTGTCCATTGTGCCGTACGTGAATGACGATTAAAAGACCCTTTGGCATGGGGTCCACCCGGCTTGTCTGGGTACCGGTTCCCATACCTCTGAGCACGTGTACTCATTGTCAATGCAAAGTTCTGAGCAGGTGCCGAGGAGACGATGCATCGCCCAACCACCGCTGTTTTGAGCCTCAGCAGAGCAGACGGCGACGCGCCACACCCTGAAGGGTAGAGGGGGATCCTTTGGTGGACGAAGTAGCGTAAGGACCGTCTGGACACATTCGCTACGGAAGGCGAGAAATGGAATACCGAAAGCTTGGAAACTCTGGCTTGAAAGTCAGCGCGGTGACATATGGGAACTGGTTGACGCATGCGTCGCAGGTGGAGAATGAGCGCGCCAATGCATGTGTGAAGGCGGCGCTGGACGCCGGCATCAGCACCTTCGACACCGCGGACACCTACGCGAACACGGCCGCGGAGGTGGTTCTCGGAGATGCGCTCAAGGGCGAGCGCCGTGAGTCGTTGGAGATCTTCACCAAGGTGTACTTTCCCACTGGGCCCGGCGGACCCAACGACACGGGCCTGTCGCGCAAGCACATCATGGAGAGCATCAACGGCTCCCTGTCCCGGTTGCAGACGGAGTACGTGGACCTCTACCAGGCACATCGCTTCGATCACGAGACGCCCCTTGAGGAGACGATGCAGGCTTTCGCTGACATCGTCCGTCAGGGCAAGGCCCTCTACATCGGGGTCAGCGAATGGGATGCTGACCAGTTGCGCGCCGGGCACGCGCTGGCAAGCGAGCTGGGGTTCCAGCTCGTCAGCAACCAGCCCCAGTACTCGGCGCTGTGGCGGGTCATCGAGGACAAGGTGGTGCCCGCCGCTGAAGAACTCGGCATGTCCCAGGTTGTGTGGTCCCCCATGGCCCAGGGTGTGCTGAGCGGAAAGTACAAGCCAGGGCAGCCAGTCCCGGAGGGCAGCCGCGCCACGGATGAGAAGGGCGGCCAGAAGATGATCGAGCGCTGGTTGCGCGACGACGTCCTCACCGCCGTCCAGAAGCTACAGCCCGTCGCGGATGGGCTGGACATCACCATGGCGCAACTCGCCATTGCCTGGGTCCTGCAGAACAAGAACGTGGCAACGGCCATCATCGGCGCCTCCAAGCCGGAGCAGATCGCTCCCAGTGCTGAAGTCGCGGGTCTGAAGCTGGAGAAGGACGTGATGAAGAAAATCAACAAGATCCTTGCAAAGGTCGTCGAGAAGGACCCATCACTGACCGAGTCACCCAAGGAGCGCTTGGTCTGACGGCCAAAGACTCGATCTGTTGATCGAGCGCCGGGCGTGACGGTGAAGGAGGGGCGGGGGACACATCCCCCGCCCCTCCTGCCATGTGCGCCTCAGCCGTGGGTGGGTGTTTGCTCCGCGGCAGGGCGGCGGCCGAGCTCGGAGTCCAGACGGATGAGTCCGTTGCCGTCCTCGCCGATCATCCTGATGCGGCCGACGATGGCCGACACCGTCGCTTCCTCTTCAAGTTGCTCCTCGACGAACCAGTTCAGGAGCGGCAGGGAGTCAATGTCCCCGGTGCGCTGCGCCAGTCGGTAGATGTTGCGGATGGATTCCGACACCTTCTTCTCATGGGTCAACGCCGCCTCGAAGGCGTCGAGCACCGTGTCGGCGTGCTTCCCCGTCGGGTGCAACGACTGGATGAGGGGCATGGCTCCGCGGTCCAGCATGTGTTCGGCGAATTTGCCGGCATGGACCTGCTCTTCCTCTGCCTGGGCGATGAACCAGCCCGCGATCCCGGGAAGATCCTTGGCGGCCATGTCGATGGACAGCTGGCGGTAGACAACCGCGGCCTCGAACTCCATGGTCACCTGGTCGTTGAATGCCTGTTCCAGTTCATCTGTCAGATCCATGGCTATCAACCTATCGCGGAAGGCTGCCTGACGGCCGCGCAGTCAGGCGACCAACGATTATGGCTGCGAGAAGAAAACCCAGGGTCCCCCAGGACTCCAAAATTTCTTCCGCCACGACATAGGCCGTGTAGCCGGGCTGTTTCACAGCGCCTTTCCACTGAAGAAACTCCAGGATCTGTGAGATCACCCAGAGCGCCGCTCCCATGGAGAGAGCCCGACGGGCTGGCTTCAAGTCATCCCGCAGCCGCAGCATCACAGCCAGCCACGCGAGCCCCCCGAAGCCCATCACCGGGAGGTACAGCAACTGCCAGTCCACTTGAAGGAGTGCTTCGAGTCGTTCGTGCAGCATCAGCACTTCATCGAAGCCCATGAAAATCAGGAATGCCCCAAAAGTCATCGGCCACGTTGGCTGGCCCAACCGGCGTTGGGATGACAGCACCACCCATACGGCCCCCGCGCACCACAGGTACAGGGCCGAGACACCAGCGGGCACGTTCACCTGGAAATCCCACTGGTAATCAAAGAGTTCATAGCCAACCCAGAACGTTCGATGAGTACGTTCTGCGCCCATCCAGGATGCAGTGAACGAGATCGCGACGCAGAGAGGAAGAATCATGGCAGTGCAGAGGAAGAGCAGGCGAGTGCTCCGGTTGAGAACCATCACAGGATGAATCTTTTCACGAGGCGGCTTGTTTCTTTGGATGCCATGTCGTCAGAGGCCGGCTACTTGAAGGTGAGCTCAGCGCGCGATGGCTGCGAAAGTGCGCATGATGACGGCCAGATCTCCGAGGAAGCTGCGGTGGGTGACGTAGTCGCGGTACATCTCCACCTTGCGGGGGAGGATGACCTCGACGTAGTGCTGCTCGGGGTCCTCGACCTCGGCCAGTTCTTCCTGCTCGTGACGGAAGGCGATCGCTGCGGGGTCGGAGATTCCGGGACGGACGCTGAGGATCTCGAGGCGGGCCTGTTCCCCCCACAGCTCGACGTAGCGAGGGACCTCGGGGCGGGGACCCACGAGTGACATGTCACCGAGGACGACGTCGATGAGCTGAGGAAGTTCGTCGAGTTTGGATCCACGCAGGAAGTGGCCCACCGGGGTGATCCGGTCGTCATGGGAACTGGTGATCAACGAACCGGAGTTGGTGACTTTCATGGAGCGGAACTTGTGTATCCGGAAGATTTCACCGCCCTTGCCCACCCGCTCCTGACGGAAGAACACCGGTCCGCGGTCGTGGGCACGGATGGCGATGCTGACCCCAAGGAATACAGGACTGAGCACCATCAGACCAGCGGCGGACGCCACCAAGTCAAAAGTTCGCTTTGCGTCCATGGTCATCCCAGGATCGTGCGGACGGCAGCGATGACCTTCTCGATCTCCTCGTCGGTCATGGCGGAGAAGATGGGCAGGCTGCAGGCCTTGAGGAACTCCGCACTGGCGACCGGAAAGTCGGACTCGCTGAGTTGGTAGGTCTCACGCCAGAAGGTGAGAAGGTGCAGGGGGATGAAGTGCACCGAGGTCCCCACCCCCGCCTCGGCCATCAACTCAATGAAGCGGTCGCGTCCGACTGGTGCCTCATCGGTGAGGCGCATGCTGTAGAGGTGCCAGGCATGCCTTGAATTCTCGGGAGCATGAGCGGGAAGGATCACCGGGAGATCGGCGAAAGCAGCGTCGTAGCGCTCAGCAATCGCCGTGCGACGGGCCACCATCCCCGGGGTGCGTTGCAACTGGACCCGTCCCATGGCCGCAGCGGTGTCCGTGAGGTTGTACTTGTAGCCGGCGGCGACGACGTCGTACTGCCAACTCGGTTTGGTTGAGGAGTAGCGGTCAAAGACGTCCTTGTTGATCCCGTGCAGACGCATGGTGCGCATGCGCGCCGCCAGTTCTGCATCCGGGGTGACGATCATTCCCCCCTCACCGGTGGTCATGGTCTTGGTGGCGTAGAAGCTGTAGACGGTGGCCTCGTGACCGTGCGCACCTATAAGAGTGCCTTCGTTCAGGGTCGGAAAGGCGTGGGCCGCGTCCTCGATGACGGCGAGGTTGTTGCTTCGTGCGAAGTCCGTCAGCGCCCCATCCGGGACGCCGAGTCCTGCGTAATGCACCGGCGCGATGGCCACGGTGCGGGGGGTGAGTTTGCGTGCTGCGTCTTCGAGGTCGATGCACAAGGTGTGCTCGTCGACATCGACAAGCACCGGATCTCCGCCCAGATAATGCACGGCCTCAGCAGTGGAGGTGAAAGTCCACGTCGGCACCAGCACTTCCGTTCCCGAACCCACCCCCAAAGCCTCGAAGGCCAGGTGCAGCCCGGCGGTGGCGGAGTTGACGGCCACCGCGTGAGCATCGACGTCCAGAAATTCCAAGAATTCCTTCTCAAAGGCAGCGGCGTTCTGACCAGTGGTCAACCAGCCGGATCGCATCGCGTCGGCTACTGCCTCGATCTCGACCTCGGTGATGTCGGGGCGCGCGAAAGGCAGAAAATCCATGGTTCGAAGACTACCACCGGGCCCGTGGGAGGCCGGATGAGTCGACGGGCATCCCTCACCTCGCCGCGGGAACCACGTGACGAAATACTGCACCGGTGACAGAACGCTGATCCGCTTCTGTGGAGCACGACACGACGCGAGTCTGCCTGGTACCGCGAGTCCTCAGTGGGTTGCCACCCCGATGCTGACTGAACCCTCTCATGACTGCACGATAGACTCAGGCGACGATTCACAGCCCTAGGAGATTTCTTGCCTACCATCACCGCCCGAACAGGACTACTGCGCACCGGGTTGGCCGTGTGGGACGGGTTGTGCTGGGTACTGGCAGCCGTCGCTCTGGTCGTTGCCCGTTACAGCTTCGCCCTCACTGGACCGGAGGCCCGATTCGTCTTCCAGTACGCCGCCGCGGCCCTCGTGCTGCAAATCGCGATCGGTGTGATCAGCAAGCTCTACCGGGGCCGTCACAGCGTCGCTTCCTTCGAGGAGTCGGTGCTGCTGGCGATCATCACGCTGGGAATTGGGATGGTACTGGGCGTTGCCTCGGCCATCTTCGCAACTCCCGGCTATCCGCGGGTGGTGACCTTCACGGTGCCGCTGGCAGCGCTGGTGCTGATGGCAGCAGGCCGCTTCCTCTTCCGGACCCTGACCCGCAATACCCGCCATGCTCAGGACACCGAGCCGGTGCTGGTCTACGGCGCCGGCAATGCGGGAGCGCAACTGGGGCGGCTGCTTGCCAATGACCCGGATGCCCCCTACGAGATCGTCGGTTTCATCGACGACGACCCTGCGAAACGCAATCTCCATCTGTCGGGGGCCAAGGTTCTGGGGGGATGGAACAAGCTGGCGTCTGAGGCTGTCAACCGGGGAGTGTCCACGGTGATTGTTGCCATCCCGGCCGCCGATCGGGCAGTAATGCGTGAGATCTCGAGAGTGACTGAGGAGGCGGGGCTGAAGACCCTGGTAATGCCGCCGACACGCGAGTTGGTCTCCGGCCGCGTCGAGTTGTCCAAGCTGCACGAACTCGACGTCACCGACCTGTTGGGGCGGGCCCAGATCCATACCAACCTCGGGGAGATCTCCGACTACCTGGCCGGCAAGGTTGTCCTGGTCACCGGGGCCGGTGGATCCATCGGGTCAGAGATCGCTCGTCAGGTGTACCGGTTCGGCCCCAAGGAACTGGTCATGCTCGACCGCGACGAGTCGGGCCTGCATGGGACCCAGTTGCTGATCTTCAACCAGGGCCTTCTGGACACCCCCAACATGGTGCTGTGTGACATCCGAGACCCCGAAGCTCTCGAGAAGGTTTTCGAGGACCACAAACCTGACGTGATCTTCCATACCGCCGCGTTGAAGCACCTGCCGATGTTGGAGCAGTACCCGCTTGAAGGCTGGAAAACCAACACCTTGGGGACCCTCAATCTGCTGCGTGCTGCCGACAAACATGGGGTGGACAGGTTCGTCAACATCTCCACGGACAAGGCCGCTGACGCCACCAGTGTTCTGGGCAAGACCAAGCGTCTGGCCGAGGAACTTACCGCTTATTTCGCCCTCACAACCGGGAGGACGTGGCTGTCGGTTCGTTTCGGCAACGTACTGGGTTCGCGCGGGTCGATGCTGCACACGTTCACCCGACAGATCGAGAACGGGGGCCCGCTGACCGTCACCCACCCCGACATCACCCGGTACTTCATGACCATTCCGGAAGCCTGCGAGCTGACCATCCAGGCCGGAGCCATCGGACAACCGGCTGATGTGCTGGTCCTCGACATGGGTGAGCCGGTGAAAATTCTCGACGTCGCGAAGGGGCTGATCGCCCGCTCCGGGAAGAACATCGAGATCGCTTTCACCGGGCTTCGACCCAACGAGAAGATGCATGAGGTCCTGTTCAGCGACGACGAGAACCGCACCGCCACCGGCCACGATCTGATCAGCCGGGTCAGTGTTCCGCCGCTGGACCCGGCGGAGCTGGATCAGGTCGACGGCTCCGATCCGGACTCGATGTCGCGCCTGACCCAACAGCAGCATGGCGCGGTCGCAGGCCGACGTGCCCTCGAGGAGGCCGCGGCCGGTCTCGACGGGATCAAGATCAACCACCCGAGGGGCTGATGTGAAAGTCCTCTACATCGACCATTACGCGGGGTCGCCGACCGCCGGGATGGAGTACCGTCCGCACGCCATGGCCGTGGAATGGGCAAAGCTGGGGGTTAAGACCACCATCATCGCCGGCACCTTCAGCCATTTGCGCAAACGCAACTTTCCGGATGCGGTGACGGGACATCCCTACGACATTGACGGGGTGGAGTTCCGCTTTCTGCCCACCCGCAGTTATGAGGGCAATGGTCCGGGAAGGATCTTCAGCATGGCCGAGTTCGTCGGACTCGGACTGCTGGCCGCGACCCGAATCGCACGGGAGTTGCAGCCCGATGCCGTGATCTCTTCCTCGACCTACCCCTTCGACACCTGGTTTGCGCAGCGGGTTGCGAAGCTCTCCGGCGCGGTACTGGTGCATGAAGTGCATGATCTCTGGCCGATGACACCGATCGAACTGGGTGGACACTCCTCCCGTCACCCGTTGATGTGGGCGATGGCGGTGGCCGAGAAGTCGGCCTATCGCAGCAGCGACGCAATCGTGTCGATACTTCCCAGCATCCAACCGCACGTGCGCTCTCTCGGCATCGACACCCCTGTGATCCCGATTCCCAACGGCATCGATATGGACACCCCGATCCAGCCAGCCGATGCTGGCTTCGTCGATCTCGTCGATGACCTCCACTCCCGCGGCCGGAAGGTGATCGGCTACGCAGGAGGTATGACGCATGCCAACGCGATGGATGATTTCGTAGCCGCCATGGGCCACCTCACAGACGAACCGGTCACCGCAGTGCTCATCGGTGATGGACTGTTCCGGCAGGACCTGGAGAGACAGGCCGAAGCGCTCGGCGCCCAGGTTGTCTTCTGCGGCATGATGCCCAAGGCACGTGTCCACGATGCCCTCAGCCGCTGCGACGCCCTCTACATCGGTTCGAAGACGAGCCCGCTCTATGAGTTCGGGGTCTCGGCGAACAAGATCTTCGACTACATGAAGACCGGGGTGCCGATCATCAACGCATTCGCCTCCGAACACTCACCGATGGTCTACGCCGAATGCACCGTACGTGCAGAAGGGGAGAACGCGTTGGACATTGCGCGGGCCATCCGGGAGGCGATGGATCTTCCCGCCGGACGTCGTACGGAGATTGCAGAAGCGTCCACCTCATGGGTGCGCGAACATCATGCCCTGCCGGTGCTCGCGCAACGATTCCTTGAGGTACTGTTTCCGGCTGCTTCCTGACACCGTCCAACGTCCAGCTTTCGATCGCCCCTCGCCCTGGGGTTGTTGCGGTTGAGTCCAGGTTCAACGGTTCCACTAGGATGGAAACGTGACCGCCCCTGCACCAGAGATCCGCCGCCATCGCTCACCCGAGTACACCTTGTACGAGGACGATAAAGCGCTTGACGTTCTGGGATACATCTCCAGCCTCAGAAAGTATTGGCTGCCATCCCTGGTGGTAGGAGCCTTGATTCTTGGTCTGGGTTCCGTCTACGCCCTGACTCGTCCGTCAACCTTCACTGGACAGGCGTACGTACTGATGTCGCCGAAGGTAGTCGAAACGGAAGCGCAAGCCACTCAGCAGGCAGCGCTTATTCCGATGCAGATGCGCAGCTATGTGGAGTTGATCAACTCGCCTGTGGTTCAGGGGCCAGTCGCCAGAAAGTTCAACGTTAAGGAGCAAGAGTTCAAGGCCATGGTGAATGTGGGCTGGCCAAGCAACTCGATGGTGCTCATCCTCCGCGTCACGGCAGACTCCCAGAAAGACGCTGTGGGCATGGCAAATGGACTTGCTGACGGTTTCCTCTCCATGCTTCCCGGGTTCAGCCCGGGGAATGAGAGCGCGGCACTGGATGCCGACGTCATTCACCGCCCGGAGATGCCATTGGCGCCCAAACCTTCGACCAAGCCGGAACTGTTGGCACTGTCACTGGTCGCCGCCCTCAGCGCAGCCTTGGTCACCAGTGTCCTACTGGACCTCACCGTCGGACGTCGCCGGCGGCGGGACGTGAACGCCAGCGTCTGATGGAGGCGTTTGTCCCAAGGATCGGGACAACGACGTGCCTCGGGCGTAGCGGCTCAGTGAACTGCGAGTTCGATGGCACGCCGCCGTGATTCCAACTGGAACGCCGCGAAGGTCAAAGCCATGAACAGGTAAACCCAGTAGTAGCGAAGCGACGAGCTGGGTACCACTCCCACGACTGGCATGATCAGGCTGATTATCAGAGCCGAGACCTCGCGCCAGCCGTGCAGCTTCCAGAAGCCCCTGTATGCGATGACCACCCATACTGCTAAAAACGCCAACAGCGTGGGTAATCCGTACATTGTGGCCAGTTCCAACAAGAGATTGTGAGGATCCATCAGACTGCCGCCGTACATCGCGGCTGCCTGGTTCCGGAAGATGCCCATGGAGGCCCAGCCATGAACCAGTCGCCCTGCGTCCTGGGTCAACATGGAGATGGAACGGCTGATGATCTCCCCTCGTAGAAGGGTGGAACTGTTGAGGACAAATGGCGTGGTCATGAGAAACACGCCAGCTCCAATCGCTGCAAGGGCCCCGACCAGCATTTTGGGCACAGTGATGAGTCGCCGGTTCTGCAGACGCATGGCGGTGATGCCCACGAGACCACAGCCGAGAACGAGACTGAGCAATGCACCTCTGGACCCGATGACAAGGATGAAGAAGCACACCAGTCCCAGTCCGGATATCCGTCCGATCCGGGCAACAGGGGATGCATGGCCGCCGAGCAGTAGTTGTGCCGAAAGGATGATGCCCAGTAGCGCCATCGCCACAGAGAAGTCGTTGTAATTGGGGAAGAAGGACGCCACCACGAAACGGTTGCCGCTGATCGCTGCAGCAGTATTGGCATCTGGATAGATCAGGGGAAGGATCTTCACGCCTGTGATGACTTCTGCCACAGCTGAGAGAAGACAGATCCACAAACCCGCGAGGACGCCGTTCATTGTCCAACGCAGGGTCCGTACGGTTGCGGGGGTCAAAGTGATGGCTGCAGCAAGAGCGATCATGACCATCATCAACGTAGCGTTGTTCACCAACGGAACCCGGGCTCCACTCGTGACCCAGGCAAAGGATGAGCAGACCAATCCAGTGGCCAGGAATACCCACATGGCGAGGCTTGACTTCTTTGGTGCAGTCAGGCCATCCCGGAGGATCACAACGGCTGGGATCAGACCAGCGAGGACGACGCTGAAGGGGAGTCGAAGGATGAGGAAAACCGCGGCGATGAACAGCAACCACGATGCCCTCCGACGGGGCCGTGCACCTGGAGATCGTGGGAACGTTCCCTCGAGATCATCGGAGGGGGTAGGAGATCGTACGATCGCTCGAACAGCTTCCGAACCAGCCAAGGTTGCCTCCTACGTCGATCTAGCGGGGTGGTGTGAGGTGCAGGATGTAAAGCGGTCCTCGACAGTCAGGCATTGGTCCGCACCGACGGCTGATTCTACAATGGCACGCTCGTTCAGATCTGCGCACGTGCCTCGGAGAGGACAGCGGCGTGGAGGGGGCCTCCAAAAGATGTGTCCTACACTGTCACGGTGCAGAACGAAACGACGGAGGACCTCCCGAAAAGCAGCGGTTGGTGGAGGCGCCGTTTTCCCGTTGGCAAGGAACAGAAGGTGTTCCTCAAACATGTCCTCACTCTGATCAGTGGGACCGCGGTTGCCCAACTCCTGCAGTTGGTTGCCATGGTTTTCGTGGGTCGCCTGTTCACCGTCGCCGATTTGGCCATCTATACGCTCGTGATGTCCGTGGTCTCGGCGGTGGTTCCCATCGCTGCTGGTCGCTACGAACTGGCAGTGGTGCTGCCCAGAAGCGATGACGCTGCGCGACAATTACTCCGGTTGTGCACCTGGATCAACACCATCGTCAGTTCACTTCTCCTGTTGGTCATGCTGTTCCTTCGTGACCCGTTGGCATCCCTCATCATGAGTGGTCGGGGCTCGGGCTCATCAGATATTGGTCCCGAGGCTCTGGCACCGTGGCTGCTGTTCGCAGGACCTCTCGTGTGGTTGGTCACGCAGTTGGGCGTCATGTCCTTCTGGCTCACGCGCACGTCCAACTTCCGCCTGGTCAGCGAGAACAAGATCCACCAGGCTGTTTCTGTCTCAGCCCTCCAGGTGGGGACTGGTGCTTTGAGAACCGGAGTTTCGGGCCTTCTGGTCGCGACGGTGGTGGGTTATCTCGCAGCCCTGATCAACTTGGCGCGGAAGACATGGGGGGAATACCGATTTGAGGGCAATCCCCCCACCAAGCGGGAGATGGCGCGCCGGTTCGTCAAGATGCCGGCCCTGAACGGTCCCAATGCGGTGGTGGATGCAATACGCATCAACGGGATCAATCTCATGATCCCGTCCCATTTCGGGGTTGAAGCATTGGGGCAGTTTGGACTGGCTTGGCGAGCGCTCCAGGCACCCATGGGCCTCATCAATGCGGCCGTCTCGCAGGTGTTTTTCCCTCAGTTGGCGCGCGTGCCCAGAGGCCGCATGCGCAAGATCATCCAGAAGGTCATAATCAGATCTGTTCTGCTGGGAGCCTTACCGTTCTCCCTCATCTGGTTGTTCGCCCCCGCACTGGTTCCGCTGCTGTTCGGGGAGGGAGACAAATGGGCGCTGGCAGGGGACATATGCCGCCTATTGGTTCCTTGGTTGTACCTCAATTTCATCACGTCTCCCATCAGTACAGTCTTTGTGGTGGTACAACGTCAGTTCACGCTGTTCGTCTTTGCCGTAGCCTTCATGATTGTCCCACTCTCGATCATCGCCACGGATCACACGTCCATTACGAGAACCATCTCGATGGTGAGCTGGGGCATGGCCGGAATGCTCGTAATTTTCATCGTCTTGGCCTTGTGGGTGAGTTGGCAGTACGACAACGGCATGGGTGAAGAGAATGACGAGGCGGAAGAGATTCCCGATCACCCATCTGGTGATGCTCCTGCTCGCCCAGACATGACACAGGACGCAGCCGTCTCTGTATCGCAGGAGATGGAGTCACATCTCGTCCACGGCGAACGTGATGAGGATGTGGATCATCGCGAAGACGGTGAGAGAAACAGCTCCTCCACAAAGGAGGGGTAATTCTTGGCCTGGTTGTAGCCGTCCTCCCAAATCCTGCGTGCCGCTTCGCACCAAGACTGGTACAGATCAGAAGGAGCGGAAGCCACTTTTGCCACCAATGACGCCGCTTGCTCATCGGTGAAGTCCCTGGGCAGGAGAAACCCGTTGACGCCGTCTTTCACGATCTCCCGCACACCACCGACATCGGTGGCAATCACGGGGATGCCCAGGGCGATGACTTCCATGATCGTCACGGGAACCCCTTCAGACTCCGACAGATTGAGAAAGACCGTCGGCCGCAGCTCCCGGTAAGCCTGATCAAGTTGATCGTGAGGGGTATGTCCGTTGAGGCGGATCAATCCTTGCTCCTGTTGGGTGCGCGTCTCGTTTTGAAGTGCCTCCAGAGCATCACCGTCCCCGAAGTGTGTCCAGCGCACAGGAGAACCAAGCATGTCACTGGCTCTTGCCATGATTGAGGGGAACCTGTCAACGCGTTTAACGGGTACGACGTAGGAACACGATGCGACGTCGACGGGTCGTTGGCTACAGGCGATGACAGGGCCTGGATCGGCACTCCCGAGCCTGCGTGTACTGACCTTCGCAGCATATTCGGGAAACAGTTCATGCAGCACCGCAGTGCCTTGATCGGAGACCGGGTGAATGGCGTCGTATGCGTTGAGAATCATACGTCGCTCCGGGATGAACCCGCGTGTGGCCGCTTCGGGAAACAAGTCGTAGCGATGACTGCGTGACACGAGCCGCGTCACCGCCACATCGTGCCCGCGTAACCAAGTCGCAAGCAGCATGCCCACCCTGGCTGTCACGTGCAGCCAGTACGAGTAAATGATCACCTGGTCGGCTGAGCGGATCAGTGACTGGACCTCTGGGGTGACGAGCTGGGGACGCAACAATCGCCAGGAATTCTGAGCTCTTCCTTCGAACATCGCCTCCATGCCCAGCTTGGCTGGGTCGAGCGGCAGGCCCTTCCACGAAGAGGTGATTCGGCACAGGGCTCCGTTCGCGACTGCACCGATAGCTTGCCAGCCTGAGGGGCGAGGATCTCCGGCGCGCAAGACGACGCAGTTATCGGGGACGTGCCGGGTCTGGGCCGCCCCAGGCAAGGACTGGGTCGCCACGATGATCACGCGGTCAGAGCTTTTCGCGAGGTGCCCAATCTCGGCTTCGATGAACTCCTCTCCCTTGCCAAACGGGTACGTGTTCGTGATCAGAAAGACAAGGGAGGTCCTGGGGCGCTTCGATGTCGTCATGGACCCACCCTAGACTCGATGGATGACAACGAGGCGGTTCATCTTCCACGTGCCCTACAGACTTCAGTTCGATAATCCGAATGGCGGTGGAGTCCGTCCTGTGAAGATGCTGCGGGCTTTCGAGGAGCTCGGCGAAGTGTGGGTGATTCAGGGAGATGCGCGGGAACGCCGGGGCTCCATGGCTCGAGTGGAGGATGCTCTGAAAGGCGGGGTGGAATTTGACCTGTGTTACTCAGAGTCGTCCACGATGCCCACAGCGCTGACCGAGTCTCATCACCTCCCGACCCACCCGTTTCTGGATTTTAGTTTCTTTCGGCGTCTGCGCCGAGCCGGCGTGCCTGTGGGCCTGTTCTATCGAGATATTGAGTGGCGTTTTCCCATGTACAAGCGACTCGTCCCTTGGTACAAGGCATTCCCTGCCCTCGCCATGTACCGCTTTGATCTCTTCGCCTACGGACGCACTCTAGACAGAATCTTTCTTCCGTCACTTGAGATGGCTGAATGGGTTCCGTTGCCAAAAGGGGTACGCGTTTCAGCTTTGCCTCCAGGTCATGATGTAAAGCACGCACCTCAGGAGACCGCTCCCGCACCTCTGCGACTGATTTACGTCGGGGGATTCCTCAACAAGTATCGCCTTCACGAGGTGTTGGCTGCAGTGCATTCCTTGCCCGACGTTCATCTGACAATCTGCACCCGCCCGGATGAATGGACCGAGGCGCGAGCCGAGTACGAAGAATCGCTTGGGGAGAATATCCAGGTCATCCACAAGTCGGGTGCTGAACTCCAGCCATACTTTGATCGTTCCAATGTTGCCGTCGTGGCAGCTGAACCGCAGGAGTACTGGCGTTTTGCAGCGCCCCTGAAGGTGTTTGAGTACTTGGGGAACGCTCTTCCGATACTGGCCTCTCGCGAGACTTTGGCTGGTCGACTGGTGGAGGACTGGGGAGTGGGTTGGACGGTGGATTACGACCGCGCAGCAATCGCCGCCCAGCTCCGAGAACTCATTTCAGAACCTGCGAGAGTTTCAAAGAAGCGAGCGGCGGCACTCGCGCTGGGACACCGACATCTCTGGGTTGAGAGGGCGCGTCAGGTTGTGGAGGAACTTTCTGGGGAGCACCGCTCCGGAGGGTCGCTCTCTTTTTGACCATGGGATTCGAGGGCCCCCAGCACGAAGACCCACCACCAGAAGCTGACCCCGAAATTTTTGAGAAGGTAGTGATCGAAAAGGAAGGCGACGAGTCCGGCAACTACCGCCAGGACAATGCCATCCTCAACCGTCATGCGACCGGCTGTACTCCGGCTTTGCTTGAAACGTTTCGAGGCAGTCCTGAGAAACACGACGATGATCCCAGTCAGTAGGCCCAGACCCACGAGGCCCAGTTCGACGGCGACGCCAAGCGGTAGTGAGTGGGGGTTCGTAAGTAGAGGACCTTCGGCGGACCCAATGACACCGCGCCACGGAACGTCGAAGTATCGCGCCTCGAAGACGTACCAGGGCCACACTCGACCTGATCCCACCCCCAGGACAATTCTCTGAACGGTCTCAGTCCACACATCGAGAGATGTTTGCAGGTTCTGGGATCTCAACTCATCTGATAGCACGAGTATGCGCCGAGTCGTTGGAACGAGCAGCAACAGGAACCCCAGCCCGACTGCGCATCCGAGACTGATCGCTGCCGACCTCCACGACAGACGCGGAGTGTGCCACATTGCCATCAGCAGTATCAGAACGACCAAGCTCAGCACCCCCGCGCGGGACCCGGTCAAGAGCAGCGCCACTGTGGCCAAGGCGCCGCCGACCAAGGACCACCGTCTGTGGAATCGTTGAGCGGCCGCTCCGAGGAATGTACCAAGGCACAACAGGAGGACCAGATGAAGGATCGCCGACCCGCCCATGCCAGTGGCCATACGGACGGACTGGTGGACGAGGACCGCGCGTGGCCAAGCGAGAAAGCTGGAGATCACCAGGGCCCAAGCGCTCCACCAGAGTCTGTTGGTCAGCTTTTGCCGAGGAATGGCATGAATGACAGAGAATGCAGCCCACAGGCTGAGGGCTGAAGTGAGGAGGGGTACCAGCCTGTAGGACAACGGCACGGTGACTCGCACATCGGGGCGATCGGTACTGCCTGAAATCAACGGTTCACCGGATACCAATGCGCTCATCACGGAGTAGAGAAGAAGACCCATGAACAGGGCCGCTATCACTGTGGTTTTCCGGGACGTTTGCCTCCAAGGGATACGAGGCACAAGGGTTCCGCAGACTCCCACCAGGACAAACACAACAAGGTAGGAACTCCACAGCCAGTTGTCCCCGAATAGCGGACGGCGCATGTCCACGACCTGCATGACGATCGCCAGGGGAATGAGGGCCCAGGTTACCAAGCCGCGCAAGCTCTTCATGGTCTAGACGAGGTGGAAGAAGTCAGACCTCGCCATCCCCCAACCGGAAGTAGTTCACATCTGCCCAGTTCTGGGCCTCACAGAATCCACGACCATCGACGAAGACCTGAATTCCGGGAAGGTCTGCGGGGGAGAGATCCTTGTACTCGGGGTGGTCAGCCTGGAGGATGGCCACATCCACGGACTCCCCGAGGTGGTAAGCCTCGAAGCCGTACCCGGCAAGTTCCTCATCGGTGAACATCGGATCATGCACCTTCACCTCAGCGCCGCGGGTCTTCAGTCCCTTGACGGTGGGAAAGACTCCTGAGAAGGCGGTCTCTTTAACCTTGCCACGATATGAGGCGCCCAGGACGACGATTTTCTTGCCAGTGAGGTCTCCGAGCGCACCTTCGGCCAGTCCGATGGCGTACTCGGGCATGGTCATGTTTGCCTCGCGTGCGGTGCGCACGATGGTGGCGTCCGGGTCGGTGTAGAGATACAGCCGCGGGTACACCGGGATGCAGTGTCCGCCCACCGCGATTCCGGGGCGGTGAATGTGGCTGTATGGCTGGGAGTTGGAGGCGTCGATGACCTTGTGGACGTCGATGCCGTTGGAAGCCGCGAACTTGCCGAACTGGTTCGCCAAGCCGATGTTGACATCCCGGTAAGTGGTCTCGGCGAGCTTGGCCATCTCCGCAGCCTCGGCGCTGCCCATGTCCCACACGCCATTGCCCTGGGGGAGGTCGGGACGGTCATCGAAGGTGAGCACCTGTTCGTAGAACTCAATGCCCTTCTTCGTGCCCTCGGGGGTCAGACCGCCGACGAGCTTGGGATACTTGCGAAGATCCTCGAACACCCGTCCCGTCAGCACCCGCTCCGGGGAGAAGACCAGATGGAACCCCTCACCCTCGCGGAGGCCGGAGATCTCTTCGATCATCGGCTTCCAGCGGTTGCGCGTGGTGCCCACCGGCAAGGTGGTCTCGTAGCTGACCAGCGTCCCCGGGGCGAGATGCTCGGAGAAGCTGCGGGTGGCAGTTTCCATCCAGCCGAAGTCCGGCTGCCAGTCCTCGTCGTTGACGAAAAGAGGGACAACGATGACGACCGCGTCGGCTTCGGGAATCGCGTCGGAGTAGTCCGTGGTGGCGCGAAGGGCGCCTGCGGGCACCAACTCGGAGAGCTTCTCCTGCAGGTGTGCTTCACCAGGGAAGGGTTCGATACCGTCATTGACCTTGTCGACAATACTTTGCTGGATGTCGACCCCGATGACTTCGTGCCCCATGTCGGCAAATTGAACTGCCAGTGGCAGCCCGATCTTGCCCATGGCAATGACAGCAATCTTCACTCTGTTTGTTCCCTTCCAAGCATGGGTGCGAGGCACCCTTTCGTGGCTGAGTCTACCCATGGACAACGTTGCAGGCCCCAGACGTCCTTAACCGCGCACCTGGCCTGTGAGCAACGTCTCGATCGAACAGTGTGGCGTTCTGATTGATCAGTTTGGCGTTACTCTGGGACAAGAAGACCTCCGTGGTGTGTGTGGTTCAATCGCAAGACCTACACATCACCCGGGGGTCTTCGCTTTTCGTTCAGCCGACCCGCCGCACCCACCGTCGTCTCCAGAACAGCTAGCCTGAGCCCATGACTCCCGTGCTGGCGATTGGTCCGTCAAACTACGCCGGCCAGGCGACGGCATGGGCTCGTGCCGCCAGCCAACACCTACCGGTGCAGGCATGGTCATTCACCGGAGTGCCTCTACGCGGTGGTGGGTTCCACTTCGAGGTGGACAAAAGACTGTCGAGATTGGCATTTCGACTTCCGCTGCTTCGTGAACCCCGCTCCCAACACCTGCTGCGCGGAGTCACCCATCTGGCCCTCGACGGGTTCAAGACCTTCGCCCGATGGGACCGTCACGAAGATTTCCCTTCCGATGCCAGACGCTTTGAGGAGTCGAGCCTCCGGATGGCGCTGATCGCGCACGGCTCTGATGTACGCGATCCTCGAGCCCATCAGGAACGCAACGAGTGGTCCTATTTCAACGTCGGATCTGATTCCTGGCGGGATGTTCTGACGCAACAGACGGCCCGAAATCGCGCATTTGCCGAGGAGAGCGGCTGGCCGGTGTTCTACTCGACCCCTGAGCTCGCGTTCGACCTGCCGGATGGGCGGTGGCTACCGGTTGTGGTCGACATCGATGCCTGGACCTGCGAGGCCCCGTTATTGGAGCGCCCCCGGCCGCGCGTGGTGCATGTCCCCAGTCAACGCTCTCCAGCAATCAAGGGAACCCAGTACATCGTTCCGGTGCTCCAGAGACTCCATGATGAGGGCGTGATTGAGTTCATCGCTCCCTCCCGCATACCCCACCATGAGATGAGGGAGCTGGTGAAGACCAGCGACATCGTGGTCGATCAGCTGCTGTTTGGTTCTTACGGCGCGGCGGCGGTGGAGGCCATGGCCGCAGGTCGGGTCACGGTGGGACGAATGTCCCCGGAGGTGAGGGAACTCATGCCTGAGTCACCATGGATGTTGGAGGCAACACCAGAGACTTTGCGGGAGGTGATTCGCTCAGTGCCGGACAGACGGCAGGAACTGCGCGACCATGCCGAGGTCAACCGTCAGTTCGTTCGCCGCTGGCATGACGGGTCGGAATCCGCGGCACGGTTGAGTGGGTACCTAGGAGTCAGTAAGAACCAGTAGGAACTACTCGCGGCAGAGCTAAGACTTACCGCGGCTGTTGGGCGGTCTGGGTCAATGTGAAGTCTCCCTGCACGATCATCAACTGCACGACCGTGTCCTCCACCCAGACTCGTTCGGCCCAGACCATGCCCTGGTAGTCACGAAGGTCGCGCAGCGTCGAGGCGTCCTCAACTGCGATGTCCATGACCTCGAATCCCGCTGGTGCGGACTGGCACAACGTGACGGCTTCGACGTAGCCCTCGAACCAGGTACCGGCCTGCTGGGCGGAGACGAACTCCAATGCGATGCCGTTGCCGGGTGCGTTGGAGGGGTCACGGTAGGTGCCGGTCAGGGCTGCTGTGGGGACGGGAAGTTCCCCGATGGTGCCGCCGCATGGAGGCAGGGCTTCCCCGGCGATGAGGGTGGAGTCCTGACCGTGAACCCAGGTTCCGTTGGGGTTGAATTCGCCCTCACTGGGATCCACCACTTCAGGCGTGAACCCCAACCACTCCTGGGGCAACGAGGTCTCATCCAGAGATCCGGCGGTGGAGGGATCTGGGCTCGTAGTTCTTGGTGGCGGGGCAGGTGGCGTCCTATCCACGGTGGGGGGACTGGTGGGTGGGACGCGCTCCGGTGCAGGCGAGGTGGAGGAGGGGGTCGTGGCGGGTGAGGTGGGGGAGGGTGTCGGGGCAGGCGGGGAGGGTTCCTGGCCGCCGCCACCGCAGCCAGCGAGAACCAGCGCAGCAACGAGGGAAGCGATTCCGTGAGTGGGTTTCAGCATCGCGGACGGGTGAGCTCGAAGTGATGGTAATCGCTGTAGCAGGCACCCCAGTGGCCGCCACGACGCTTGAACTCAACGGGAAAGACCGTCGTGGACATGTGCATCCCGGGAATGGACGCGCTGCGACCTGTGGCATAGCGCGAGGTCGGGTACCACCGCCCTGCGGCGTAGTAGGGATTCTTGTAGGGGTTGATGTCGAACGCATAGCCGTAGCTGTGAGGAGAGACGCGGTAGGGGTTTCCCACCACCTGTCGGCAGTTGAAGGCGGAGGTGTTGTCATCGGCCATCATGGCGACATCGTCGCCTCCGTAAGTAGCACCAGGACGCATTTTGGCGATGGGGAACTTTTTGTTGTAGGCGGCTCTGAAGGTTGAGATGGTCTGATTTGCGAGGTCGGAATCAACGATGATCGTTCCCTGGGCAATGCCGCCGGATGGGGTCCAGTGGGTCATTGCCACTGCTGTGAGTCCGCTCGCTCCTACGGGGCAGCCTGAATGCCAGGTGGCTCCAAGTTCGGAGGTGGTGACGGAGCGAGTCGATGCGCTGAACTTCTGCACTGTGGTGACGGGGTAGCGGAAGAGTTTGCCGTCGTTGCGGAGGGCGATGAGGCCGGCGTTGGTGGTGTTGTATTGGTCGGTGCTGAGGGCTGTCATGTTGTTCCAGCCGTTGCCGAGTTTGTAGTGGGTGAGCGTTGTTGCGTTGGTGCCGACTGCGAGGTATCGCAGGTTGCCGTCGGTGTCGATGGCGGTGATGTCGGTGTAGTTGTTGGCGTCCCAGTCGCCCACGCCAGTGGTCACTGTTAGCCGGTCGTGGTTGGTTGCGATGGTCACGGGTGCGAGGAAGCTGGCCGAGCCATTTGTGGGATAGAGCTTGGTGGTGCCGTCGGGTTGTTCGGCCAGGAGCGCGGGTTGGCCGTTTCTGGATCTTGCCATGGGTGTGAGTTGTGTGAAGGATTGCCAGCCGTTGCCGATTTGCCGTGTTGAGGTGATGGCACCGGTGGAGTTCCCGGTGTAGAGGATGAGGGCTCCGTCGGGGTTTCGGGCGACCAAGTCCATGTGGTTGTCGCCGTTCCAGTCGACGCCTCCGAGGACATCTACTGCTTTGTTCCAGCCGTTGCCGATCTTCACTGGGTTGTTGAGGGAGCCCGAACTGGTGGCGGCGTAGAACAGGAGGTCGCCGGAGTCGGTGCGTCGCATGAGATCTTGGTGGCCGTTGCCGTCCCAGTCGCCGGGGAAGATGATGCCATCCGGGGTCCATCCGTTCCCGATCTGGACTGCATTGTCCAGTCTCACTGTCGGATGCATCGACATCGACGGGAGCGGTGCACTTCTGGCGCTTGGTACCTCTTCATCACTGGCGGCAGCGTCGGTCTCAGGTGTGACTTCGCCCGCCAGATCCGTTTCGGACACTGTGCCCTGCATCGAGCCCTGGGAGGGCTCCGGCCGGCTGGTCAAGAGGCTGGGGTCAGGCTCAACTGGCTGTGTGGCCTCAGGTAAGGACACAGGAGCATCTGGAGCCGTAGTACTGCTGCTGGGATTCGCTTCAGGCGGCTGCTGGAGTGTCGCTTCAGGTGACTGTGGGAAAGGGGTGGCCGAGGCAGCACTCTCTTCAGCCGTGGAGGAGCCGCCCGGGTCAGCCTGGCTAACTGTCGCGGCAGAACCGAGAACCAGGGAAGCGATGCAAATGAGTGTGACAATGCGACGCTGCATGGCCCAAGTGCAGGCCCTCGATTTGCTTTTGTCAATGGTTGAGCAGGTTGGCTCAGTCGGTGCCGGTGTCCATGGCCGAGCGCAGACCGGCGGAATCGACGTCGTCGTCCGGCCGGACAGCACCGATCTCGGCGATCTCGTGGGCGCCGCCCGGGGTCAGCTCACCGATCAGCTCGGCTGCCTTCCCACTCAAGGTGCCCTGACGGGCGTAGAGCTCCAGCTTGTCGCGAGAATCGGCGATGTCCAGATTGCGCATGGTCAGCTGGCCGATGCGGTCCGTCGGGCCGAATGCCGAATCCTCGACGCGCTCCATGGAGAGCTTGTCCGCTTGGTAGGAGAAGTTGGATCCACGGGTGTCCAAAATGGTGTAATCATCACCGCGGCGCAGCCGAACATCCACCTGACCGGTGACGGCCGAAGCCACCCAGCGCTGGATGGATTCGCGACTCATGAGCGACTGTGGGTCCAGCCAGCGGCCCTCGTAGAGCAGCCGGCCCAAGCGCTGTCCCTGCGAGAAATAGTTGGACATGGTGTCCTCATTGTGGACGGCGGCCAGCAGTCGCTCGTAGGCGATCCACAGCAGCGCCATGCCCGGGGCTTCGTAGATTCCGCGCGACTTGGCCTCAATGACACGATTCTCGATCTGGTCGCTCATGCCCAGTCCGTGGCGTCCACCGATGGCATTGGCTTCCAGCACAAGGTCCACAGCGGAATCGAACCGCTTACCATTGATGGCGACGGGCCGTCCCAGCTCGAAGGTGACGCTGACGTCCTCGGGAGCAATGTTGACGGACGGATCCCAGTACTTCACACCCATGATGGGCTCGACGGTCTCCAGGGACACGGCGAGACTCTCCAGGGTTTTCGCCTCGTGCGTCGCACCCCAGATGTTGGCGTCCGTTGAGTAGGCCTTCTCCACGGAATCGCGGTACGGCAGGTCCCTGGCGGCAAGCCACTCGCTCATGCCGGTGCGTCCGCCCAGCAGGGTGACGAACTTCTCGTCGAGCCACGGCTTGTAAATCCGCAGTGATGGGTTGGCCATCAGGCCGTAGCGGTAGAACCGCTCAATGTCGTTGCCCTTGTAGGTGGAGCCATCGCCCCAGATGGAGACGTTGTCCTCGGCCATGGCGCGCACCAGCATCGTGCCGGTGACGGCTCGTCCGATGGGCGTGGTGTTGAAGTACGCACGCCCGGCGCTGCGGATGTGGAATGCCCCGCAGGCGAGAGCGGACAGGCCCTCTTCAACGAGAGCTTCCCTGCAATCCACGAGGCGCGAGATCTCCGCACCGTAGATGTCTGCACGGCCGGGCACGGAATCAATGTTCGGCTCGTCGTACTGGCCGATGTCGGCTGTGTAGGTGCAGGGCACGGCGCCGTTCTCACGCATCCAGGCAACAGCCACGGATGTATCGAGGCCACCGGAGAAGGCGATGCCGACGCGCTCGCCGACGGGAAGGGAAGTCAGGACTTTGGACACGGCGTCTACTGTATCGGCTCGGCTCGATTCTCCCCCACGGACGCTAGAGTGTGGAACTGGTTTCGTCTCCAGAACCTCTCACGAAGCCTCAGTCACCCGACAGGAGAGACATGCAGCAACCGCATGCCGTCATCGCCCTACCCAACAACATCGAAATTGATGCGCGCGCGCAACGCAACGGACTCGCTCTGCTGGCGGCCGGTTACAGGGTGACGATGGTGGGGTTCGGCAGCGGCATACCGCCACGAGGCTTCATCGCGGGGATGCCGTACCGGCTGTGCCCGCCACGCGGAGCGACGCCAGCGAAGCGACCCCTGTCGTTGGTGTACCGGGGTGTGCGGAAGGCATTCCACGTGACGGCGAATCGTCGCCCACCCCAGCAAGTGCTCAAACAGGTTGCGAGAGTCGACGAAGCCACGCATCGAGTCGCGGACAAGGCACGCCAGCTCAAGAACAAGGTGAGGCCCCCGGCACCGGAGCCGGAGCCGGATCTCAAGATGTGGGAGAAGGCGCTTCCCCATGTGCCGGAGATGATCCGGGCCATGAAGCCACACCTTCTGGAACTGCGGCCGGACGTGATCGTCACAGACGTCCACCTCCTGCCACTGGCCACGGAGGTGGCAACGATCTGGCGAGCACAGGGACACGCCATCGGTGTCGTCTACGACGCCCGCGAATACGTGTACGGACTCGCCAGCGAGGACAGCAACGTCACAGAGGGGTTCCCGGCGCTCGAGGCGGAGTTCATCGGCAGCTGTGACGCCACCGTCACCGTGTGTGAACCCATCGCAGACTTCCTGGCGGAGAAGTACAACCTGCCCGTCACCCCGCAGTTGGTGCCCAACGCACCCATCTACGGTCTCCCTCCCACAGAGCACCCCATGACCGTGCGGGACCTCCTGCACATCGATGCCGAAACGCCCCTGTTGGTGTATGCGGGTGGTCTGTCCTACCACCGCGGAGTGCACGACGTCGTGGCCGCGCTGCCACAGCTGCCGGGAGTCCATCTGGCCATCGGCGCTCGACGCGGAAGCAGCTACGTCCTGGAGCTTGAGGAGTTGGCGGAGAAACTCGAGGTGACGGATCGCGTGCACTTCGTTCCTTTCGCCCCCACGCATGAGGTGGCCGAATATCTGGCCTCGGCGACGGCCGCAATCTTCCCGTTCCTGCCGGTGGGCAACCACAACTGGGCTGCACCCAACAAGTACTACGAGTCCATCCAGGCCCGGTTGCCCATCCTGACCTCCAATATGGAATGGCTGGGGGAGCGGGTTACCGAGCTGGGGATCGGGGAGGTTTTTGAACACTCCAATCCCGATTCCGTTGCCGAGGCCACCAGGAAGCTGCTCTCACGCATCGATGAATACAAGGCGCGTTTCACGGACGAGATGGTGGCGCAACACAGCTTCGAGGCCTTCGTCCCCACCGTGCAGGAAGTCTGTCTGGGCGTCACCTCGGCCCGTGCCAAGCAGGGACTGCAGCCCAGCCCGCTCGAAGACCACCTGGGCGCCATCCGGCGAGACATGATTGAGCAACGCGCATCACTCGCCGATTCAGAAATCTTCGAGAGCCGTCCGTGGCTGAGGATTGGAAATTGCAACACCGGTGGTCAGGCCAAGCTCTGGGCGACGTCCCTGATGCGCGATTATCCCGAGGCCATCGCCGAGTCGGTGTGGCTCATGCGCAACCAGCCGTTCAGCTTCCCCGTCGACGAGAGCGTCGCCTACCCCCAATGGGTCGCGCCGGCATACCAACGAAATCTCATGCGCAAGCTGGAGAATCGCGTCACCCATGTGTTGACGGAGAGTGGCCGCTCCGCAGTGGGGGCGAGATTCGGCAAATATTTCCATCAGGAAACCGCATGGTTCAAGAAGGTGGGCATCGCGCAGGCTCTGGTGTTCCACGGCTCGGACCTCCGCAACCCGCGTGGACACGCTGATCTGGAGCCGGATTCCCCCTTCCGGGACGCCGACGACGAACTCACCATCACCCTGCAGGGGCAGGTGGATGCGCTGATGCCGCACGTCACAGCATTCGAGGGACCGATCTTCGTCACCACGAACGACCTCAAGGACTACGTTCCACAGGCCACGTGGCTTCCCGTGGTCGTGGACACCGAGCTGTGGTCAAGCGACATCGAACCGCTGACCCGGGCTGGTGCGCCCAAGGTGTTCCACGTGCCGTCGCGGGGGAGTCTGAAGGGCTCAGATGATGTCGACCTGATTTGTGTGAAGCTCCAGGCCGAGGGCCTCATCCGCTACGAGCGCCAGGAGGGCCTCACCCGGGAACAGATGTGGGAGAAGATGATGGACTCCGACATCGTCATCGATCAGTTGCGCCTCGGGGACTACGGCATCACCGCCGCTGAAGCCATGTCCGGCGGCAAAGTGGTCATTGGCCACGTCGCTGATCGCGTCCGGAAGCGCATCGACGGTGACGTCCCCATCGTCGAGGCCGCATGGCACAACCTGCGCGAAGTCTTGGAGGCCGTGATGGAGAACAAGGACCGGGTGGCCGACCTCTCGCAGGCTGGTCGCGACTATGCCCGTCGCTGGCATGATGGCCGTGCCAGCGCCGCCGTGCTGGCTGACTTCATGGGGTTGTGACGGACTGACGATGAGAGTGCTGATGCTTGTTGCCACGTCCGTGGCAACCGACACCCGGGTGCTCCGCGAGGCGCGGACGCTCGTGGACGCGGGCAACAGCGTCCACATCGTGGGGCGCTCCGTCCCGCCCGGGTTTGACGCGGGCGAAAGCATCACCGTCTCCAGCGTCGGGGCCTCCTCAGTGTTTCGCGCTGAGGGCCAGGCGACTCTCAGCGGACGGAACCTGACCCCGCCGGTGCGGCTCGCCCGTTGGGCTTTCCTTCCTCAACACCGTCGCAGCACCTTCGGGCGCTGGGCCGACGGCACCTACGAGGATGCGAAGGGGCGCGAGTTCGACGTCGTGCATGCGCACGACTTCACGGCCCTGGCCGTGGGGGAGAGACTGGCCCGCGAACACTCCGTCCCGCTGGTGTATGACTCCCACGAACTGTGGTCGGGTCTGCCCCGAGAACACCGGCCCACACCCATCATCAAATACAAGGAACGTCGTCTTGAAGCGGCCCTGGGCGGCCGCGCCACGGCTGTGCTCACGGTCTGCGAGGGGGTCGCCGATGCGTTGCGGCGCCAGTTCGGCTGGAACAACGTCACGGTGGTGCGCAACAGCTTCCCGTACCAACCGGGACTGCCCGCCCCCTTGAAGGCGCCCACCGGACTCGTGTATGCGGGGAGGGTCGCTGCGTTCAGGGAATTGGAAACGATCGCCGCAGCCAGCCTCCAGGTGGAACTCCCCATCACGATCGTCGGGCCAGCGGACGGGACATTCCTGAGGTCATTTGATCGGGGGCGGGTTGACGTGCGCCCCGCACTTCCCCTGGAGGGCGCTTCCGAGCTCATCCAGGCCGCCGGCCTGTCGCTGGTGACCCACTCCGACAAGTGGCAGAACCACATATTGGCCATGCCGAACAAGCTGTTCCATGCCGTGAGCCTGGGTGTCCCGATGGTGGCGACCGACGTGGGAGAGCTCGCGAAGATGGTCCGCAAGCACAACCTCGGAACGCTGTACACGCCCGGTGATGCCGCCTCCCTGATTCGGGCCGTGGACGACGCCGTGGCAGGATACGAGGAGTTTCACGCCTCCGTCGAGGCTTCGCGAGAAGAGTTGAGTTGGTCAAACGACGCTGCTCGTCTCCTCGATGTGTATGCGAAACTGAAAGACGGACGGAGCGACCGTCCATGATGAGATGCAGCCACGAGCTGCCGGGGAGGGTGGAAGTTGTCTGACTCCACTGCCAAGACCGGCGAGCAATACCGGATCTATACGCCGCACAAGGCGGGCCTCCCGAACATGCGGGAGTACTTCACCGAGTTGTGGCGTCGTCGTGACTTCGCCATGGAGCTCAGCCACACCAACATGCGTGCGGCCAACACCAACACGGTGCTGGGGCAGGCGTGGCTCGTCATCAATCCGTTGTTGCTGGCCGGTGTCTACTTCCTTTTGGTGAAGGTGCTGAACCCCGGCGGGAAAGCCGATTTCGCTCAGATCACCTCGGGACTCTTTCTTTTCTTCTATCTCACTGGTTCCATCACGGCCTCCGCCACGTCCATCACCAATGCGGGCAGCCTGATTCTCAACATGAACTTCCCGAAATTGCTGCTGATCTTCTCCAACGTCTATCTCGCATTTCGTAGGTTTCTGCCGACCCTCATCGTCTACGCCGTGATCCATATTGCCTATCGGAAACCGTTGACGCTGCAGATGTTGTGGATTCCCGTTGTCATTTTGGTGGTGACCCTCATGGGAGTGGGGCTCGGTGCTCTGATCGCCACGTGGCATGTTTACTTCCGTGACACCGCACAGTTCCTGCCGTACTTCATCCGGATCTGGCTGTACCTCTCGCCGGTCCTGTACTCGGCAGAGAAGTTTTTGGAAGGTCCTATCGGTTCAAAGGTGGGGCAGCTCATCCAGGTCAATCCGATGTTTTCGCCGCTCGGCGTCTGGTCGGACGTGCTCAACGGTATGCAGCCGCCGTGGTTGTACGTGGGAGTCATGTTCGCCTGGGCGTTCGGCCTCTTGATCGTCGGTGTCCTGTACTTCATGTCCAGGGAGCGTGAGTTCGCTGTCCGCCTCTGAAGCCCCCATGGAACGCGATCCCGGTGCCCCGGAGCCCGTGGCCGACGCGTCGGTCACGCCCTTGGCGCAGCCCTCGGGTCACGCCGCCGTCGTCGTCAACGATCTGGACATCACCTACCGTGTGAACCTCGAGCGGAAGTCCACGTTGAAGAATGCGCTCGTCAAGGCGGGCAAGGGACAGAAGCAGAAGTACCGTGAGGTCAGGGCGCTGCGCGGCGTGAATTTTGAGGTTCCCCGGGGGCAGTGCACGGGCTTCATCGGGGCCAACGGTGCTGGCAAGTCCACTCTCATGCGCGCGGTTGCCGGCATCCTGCCGCCCACGCAGGGAAGCATTGAAGTGCGCGGCAAGGTGTCCACCCTCCTCGCGCTGGGCGTCGGGTTCAACTCCGCGCTCACCGGACGTGAGAACGTCGTCCTGGGCGCCCTGGCAGCCGGGCTCACCCGCAGTCAGGTGAACGAAAAATTCGACGAGATCGCTGACTTCGCAGATCTCGGTGACTTCATCGAAATGCCCATGCGCACCTACTCCTCCGGCATGTTTTCCCGCCTGGCGTTCTCCGTGGCCGTCAACATGAACCCCGACATCCTCATCATCGACGAGGCACTCTCGGCTGGCGATGCGAGTTTCAAGGAAAGGGCAGCCAAAAAAATGGACGCCCTCATGAAAGAAGCCGGCACCATGCTGCTTGTCTCGCACGCACTGGGGACCATTCAGGATCTTTCCGACGAAGTCATCTGGCTCCACAAGGGCAGGCTCATCAAGCGCGGAGACCCCAAGGACATTTGCAACGCCTACCTGGAGTTTCTCAAGGTGGGCGACGAGAAGATGATCATGGAGGACTTCTGAAACCGACGGTCGCCATCGTCACCACCGGCCACGACGTGGGGGACGCTCGTCTGTACAAGACGGTGGCGGCGCTGCGCAGGGCGGGGTGTGATGTCCAGGTGCGTGGGCTGGGCGATGAACGCCGGGCTCCGGATGGCTGTGAGGTCATCACCGCGGCGCCGGCCGGGAAGGTGGCGCGGGCGCTCAGGGCCCTCGTGTGGCCGTGGCGAGTCCACGCCGATGTCCTGGTCACGATCGATCCGGACACATCGCTCAGCGCGTTTCTGGCCACTCGGTTGCGCCGTATCTCGTGGGTCGCCGACGTACACGAGGACTATCGGGCGGTTCTGCGCGATCGCTCCTGGGTTCCGCGCCCCCTGCTGGCCCTGCTGCAAGCAGGCGTCAGCGCCATGAATCAGCTCATCGCCCGCGCAGATCTGGTGCTGGTGGCAGACGAGCACGTTCCTCCACTGCACGCTCGCCGACGCTATGTGATGCGCAACGAGCCGGACTTCTCGCTGCTGCCCGCCCCAGTGAACCGTGTTGACGGCGACGGCTGGCGTGCGCTGTACGTGGGGGATGTCCGTCGTACGCGAGGACTGCAGACGATGGTGGAAGCCGTGGCCGTGACGGCGTCGGACGCACAGCCATGGGAGTTGGACATCGTCGGACCCTGCTTGGGCAATGACCGCGACTGGCTGTTGACACGATTACAGGATCCAGACTGCACCGGCATTCGCTGGCATGACAGGCAGGGTCCGAAACGTTCGTGGGAGATCGGTGCAGGTGCCGACGTCGGATTCTGTCTGCTCGCGCAGACCCCCGCCTTCACCGAGGCGATGCCGTCGAAGATCTACGAGTACATGGCGTGTGGACTTCCCACCATCGCCACACCGCTTCCACGCGTCGTCGAGTTGCTGCACAGCACGAACGCGGGAATGCTCGTGGAGTCCGTGGATGAGACCGTGGAGGCGCTGCGTCGTTTCGCCACGGACACCGAGTGGAGAAGCGGGCTCACAGTCTCCGCGCGAGCTGCGGGAGAAGTCGCCGCTGGTCTGCGCAGCACCTATGACGAAGCGGCGGGCCTGATCGCGACGTTGCCCGCACGCTGAGGTCTGTTGTGCAGGATGAGCGCAAAACGCTGAG
>RCNJ01000247.1_pt1 | contig 33281 bp, 30 predicted proteins | sample 2041171 | NCBI WGS metagenome assembly RCNJ01 (sample SAMN09708213, study PRJNA481090) | feces metagenome | biome: feces | host: Pygoscelis adeliae | place: Antarctica: Rookery Lake | collected 2010-03-01 | reverse complement strand
ACTGAACCACATAAAATACCACTCACAATTATTTCAAGATGTCAGCGGTTTGACTTTAAACCAATTGGTAATAAAGTTATTGTAGAACGGATGCAAGAAATTATAGAAAAAGAAACTCCAGATGCTTGTGTTACGAAATGTGGTAAGTTTTCTGAAACATTCAATAGCTTCTATAGTAAGGAATTATATAAAATAATAGAAGGACGTTTAGAAAATGATAATAAATCTGTTCATTCACTTTTAGAAAAGATAGATACTTATTATGTAGATGAAAGTGATGCAAAGACTTATAGCCCTAACTGGGATATGTTTATAAATTTAAATACTAAAGAAGAATTAGAAAAATATATAGAGGTTATAGATATAAATAAAAATAGTCTTTCTGAATAGGTTTATGTATTTAAACGTATTTAAAAAGACTATTTTTATTTACTCTTTATTAGTTTGATAAAAAGTGATATTATAAGAATAGCGATATGTATCAGAATAAGCAAGGGATAAGGTGGGGTAGAAGTGAAAGACTTATACGGAAGAGAAATCAATTACCTTAGAATTTCTGTAACTGACTTATGTAATTTAAGATGTCAGTACTGTATGCCAGAAGATGGAGTGTGTAAACTTGAACATGAAGACGTATTATCTACAGAAGAATTTTATGAAATAGCAAAAGCCTTTGTAGAACTTGGTGTTAATAAGATAAGAATAACTGGTGGAGAGCCTCTAGTTAAAAACGGTATAGTAGAACTTGTAGAAAAAATAGCTAGCTTAGGTCTTAAGGATCTAGCGATGACTACTAATGGTTTACTTTTACCTAAATATGCAGAGGATTTAAAAAAGGCTGGACTTGATAGAGTAAATGTTAGTCTTGATACATTAGATGCTGAAAAATACAGTAAGATAACTCGTGGTGGAGATCTTTTTAAAGTTTTAAAAGGTATAGATGAAGCAAAAAGAGTAGGACTCACTCCAATAAAAATAAATAGTGTTTTAATTGGAGATTTTAATATAGATGAAATAGAAAACCTTGTATATATAACAAAAGAAGAAGATATAGATGTAAGATTTATTGAACTTATGCCAATAGGTGAGGCATCAAGCTGGGCGACTGAAAAATTTGTATCTAATGAAATGATTTTAGATAAAGTTCCAGAACTTGAAAAAACAGAAACAACAGATTTATCATCACCTGCAGTTTATTATAAATTTCCAGATGGAAAAGGTAGAGTAGGAATAATAAATCCAATATCTTGTAAGTTTTGTGATGCTTGTAACAGAGTAAGACTTACATCACGTGGTAAACTAAAGTTATGTCTTCATTCAGATGATGAGATAGATCTAAGAGAAGTATTACGAAGTGGTGGAGATTTAAAACAGGTAATAAGAGATTCGATACTTAAAAAACCTGAAGAGCATCATTTAGAAGAAGGACAATTTATAAAAAGAAATATGAATGAGATAGGAGGATAAATATGGGACTTACACATTTTAATGAAAGTGGAAGAGCACATATGGTAGAAGTAAGTGATAAAGATGAAACTAAAAGAGTAGCTGTTGCACGTGGAACAATTTCTATGAAAAAAGAAACAGCAGATATGATAAGAGATGGTTATATTAAAAAAGGTGATGTATTAGCTGTAGCACAAGTTGGTGGAATCATGGGTGTAAAGAAAACTAGTGATTTAATACCAATGTGTCACAATATATTTATTAGTGGTAGTGATATAAGATTTAATATATTAGAAACTAGTATAGAAATTGAAGCAGAAGTAAATACAGTAGGAAAAACTGGTGTTGAGATGGAAGCTTTGACTGCTGTTAGTATGGCTGCACTTACAATATATGATATGTGTAAAGCAATAGATAAAGATATGGTAGTTAGTGATATTAGAGTAATTAAAAAGACTGGTGGAAAATCAGGAACTTATTTAAGAGAAGAATAGGAGTGTTTATTTATGGCTATTAAAGGAAAAGTACTTGAGATAAATATAAGCGATAAAAAAGGTGTTATGAAAACTCCTATAAGTGAAGGTAACTTTATAGTTGATTTTGGACTAGAAGGAGATGCACACGGTGGAGATTGGCATAGACAAATTAGCCTTCTTGGAAATGAAAGTATAGATAAAATGAGACAAGATGGTGTAGAAGATTTAGATTTTGGAAGCTTTGCAGAAAATATAACAACAGAAGGAGTAGTTCTTTATGAACTTCCTGTAGGAACAAAGTTAAAAATAGGAGATACTGTTCAAGAAGTAACTCAAATAGGTAAAAAATGTCACAGTGGATGCGCTATAGCACAAAAGGTAGGAGACTGTGTAATGCCTAAAGAAGGAATATTTACTAAGGTATTAAAAGCTGGAAAAGTTAAAGTTGGAGATACTATAGAAGAAATAGAGTAGTAATAGAATGATGAAATTTTTTTAAAAAGACATTAGAATTTTCTAATGTCTTTTTTTATGTTGAAATTAAGAAACTTGGGTATATAAAAGACACAAGTAATATAGCATTATCACAATAATAATAGGAGGCAATAAATATGAAAAAGGGCGGATATGAAGGGTTTTTAGAAACAGGTAGACCACCTGCGTACGGAAAAAATGGAGCAGTAGCTTCACCACATTATTTAGCAACTCAAGTGGGACAAGAGATGATAAAAAGAGGTGGACATGCAGTAGATGCTGCAATTGCTATGAGTGCAACATTATGTGTTGTATATCCTCATATGTCAGGAATTGGGGGAGACATGTTCTCTTTAGTATGGGATAGTAAAGAAAAGCAAGTTAAATCAATCAACGGAAGTGGTAAATCTGGAAGTGAGGTTACAAGAGAAAAGTATAAAAAATATGACAGTATTCCAGAGAGAGGACCACTAGCGGCAAATACAGTACCGGGAGTAGTTGATGGTTGGTTTACGTTACACGAAAGATATGGAAAACTTAAATGGGAAGAATTATTTGAATATGCGATAAAGTATGCAGAAGAAGGTTGTGCTGTAACAGAAAAATTTAGCAACTTTATAACAGAAAAACAAAACATATTAAAAGATTTTGAAGAAACATCAAAGATATTCTTGCCTAAAGGAGAACCACTACAATCAGGTGAGATATTAAAACAACCTGATCTAGCTTGGGTAATAAAGAAAATAGCGAAAGAAGGTCCAAGTGGATTTTACGAAGGAGAAGTTGCAGAAAAAATGATATCTTCTCTTAGGGATGCAGGAGGATTTTTAAATAAAGATGATTTAAAGAATCATCAAACTGAAGTAGAAGAACCTTTAACTACTGATTATAAAGGATATAAAGTTCATGAAGTAAAGCCAAACACACAGGGAATAGCTGCACTTATGATGATGAATATATTAAAAAATTACGATATGCAAGAAATAGGGGACAATACATCAGATTATTATCATTTAATGGCTGAAGCAGCAAAGATATCTTTCCATTATAGAGACAAGTGGGTTACAGATAGTAGTACACTTGATATACCTACAGATGCTTTACTTTCAGAAGAACATGCTAATACTATGAATGAAAAGATAAAAAATGGTAGTGTATATGATTTAGATGAATTAGAAGAATTACCTGAAATAAAAAACAGTGAAGACACAGTTTATATGTCTGCTGTAGATGGTGAAGGTAACTCAGTATCATTAATTCAAAGTATTTATCATGAATTTGGTTCTGCATTTATGCCAAAAGGATGTGGGTTCTTATTACAAAACAGAGGGTCATTTTTCAGTTTAGACGAAGATCATCCAAATGTACTTGAACCAAATAAAAGAACATTCCACACAATAATACCAGCAATGGCTACCAAAGATGATAAACCATTTATGATTTTTGGAACTATGGGTGGAGAAGGTCAACCACAAACACACTGTGCACTTTTAACTCGTGTAGTTGATTTCGGATATAACATCCAACAAGCAATAGAAGCACCTAGATGGCTTTATGGAAGAATGTGGGGAGATGCTAGCATGACATTTAAACTAGAAGCTAGAATACCAGGTTCAATTAGACAGATTCTAAAAAATAAAGGTCATTTAGTTGAGGTAGAAGAAAATTATTCTCAAACTATGGGACATGCACAAGGAATAATAATTGATCAAAAGACAGGATTTTATTCAGCGGGAGCAGATCCAAGAGGAGACGGTCTAGCACTTAGTTGGTAAATATAAAAAAATAAGAAACAAAAGAGAGGATGATAAATATGAGTCACATGCTACCGGTGGATTTACTCCACTGGGTAATGGCACTACTTCCAATACTAGCATTACTTGTAATGCTTGTATTTCTTAAATGGTCAGGACCTGTATCAGGTTGGACAGCTATGGCCATTGCTGGAATAATTGCTTTAACTTTTTTCAGAACGCCGTTTAAAGGTGTAGGAATAGCTTTTGGTAAGGGACTATGGGATGCATTATTTATATTATTTGTAGTTCTTACGGCCCTAGTACTTTATCAGATAACAAAACAAGCAGGAGCTTTTGCTGTTATTAGAGAAGGAATTCAAGAGCACAGTCACAACCAGTTGTTTTTAGTTTTAGCATTTGGTTGGGTATTCTCATCATTACTTCAAGGTGTAGCAGGTTTTGGTGCACCAATAGCAATAGTAGCACCACTCTTAGTAGGAATAGGAGTTAAGCCACTCATGGCAGTTGCTATTCCATTAATAGGTCACGCTTGGGCAAATATGTTAGGATCACTGGCGGTTTCTTGGATTGCTACTAAAAACTTAATAGATATTACAGATGAACCACTTACACTTCTTTATATATCTATACTACTTTGGATAGTAAACTTTATGTCAGGAATAACTATATGTTTCTTATTTGCAAAATGGAAAGGTATAAAAGAAGGTATTGTACTAGTTGGTATAATTTCTTTAATTCATGGTGGAGGACAATTATTATTAAGCCAAGTAAATGCTACGTTAAGTAACTTTATACCAGGAATAGTAGCACTTGGAGTAATGTTCTTGCTTATGAGAACTAAGAAGTATACGCAAAAGAGTAAAGTCGATGATATAACGGATATTATGGTCACCGATAAGGCTGAGATTAAAGATAGTACACCGGATATATCGCTTCACCAAGCGTTTATGCCTTACTATGTTTTAATAGTACTTTCTGTTGTAATGTTAGGTATACCTTTTATTCAAGATGCAATTGGACAATTTAAATTCGGTATTCCATTTGCAGCAGTGAAAACAGGCTACGACTTTATTGTACCAGCAGTGGGTTCATATTCTCCTATAGCAATATTAACTCACCCAGGAACTTATTTACTAATATCATCAATATTTGGTTTCTTTTGGTTTAATCATTTTAACCTTTATGATGGAGCTTCAAAGAGGAATATATTAACTGGAATAAAAAGTAGCGGAATAAGTTCAGTACTTTCAATTTCAGGATTTTTAACAATGTCTCAGATTATGTCAGGTACAGGACAGACTACAGTACTTGCACTTGGTATAGCTACAGTAGCACCAGCTACTTTATATGTGGCACTAAGTAATGTTATTGGTGTAATAGGTGCATTTATGACTTCATCAAACACAGCATCTAACGTAATATTCTCACCACTGCATTCATCTGTTACAAGTTCAATTGAAGGTCTTAGTTTACCTATAGTAATTGCAGGACAATCTGCAGGAGGGGCTATAGGAAATGCTATTGCACCAGCAAATGTTATACTAGGAACTAGTACGGTAGGAAATAAAGAAGATAACGCTGCAATACTAAAGATAACATTAGTTTACACAGTAATAACCAGTTTAATAGTTGCAGGAGTTTCAGTACTAATATTTAAATTATTTTAAAAATATTGATATAAAATTATAAACAAAACAAAATAAAAGACAGCTTTGATTTAATCAAAGCTGTCTTTTATATTGTTAAATTATTAATTTTTATTTATTTTATTTATGCAACTGTTTCATCTTTTTCTCTTAATAATAAGTTAAGGGTAAATGCTACGATAGTACCTGTACTAATTCCAGATGAGAATATGTTGTTCAGTAATCCTGGTAAATCCTCAAGGTACTCTGGAGTAAATGTAGCACCAAGTCCAAGACCTATTGAAACTGCAATTATTATTAAATTACGGTTTGAAAGTTTTACACTACCTAGTGTCTTGATTCCAGATGCTGCAACTATACCAAACATTACAATTCCTGCTCCACCTAAAACTGGGTCAGGCATGATAGCTATAAGTGTAGCAATTTTTGGGAATAATCCAAGTAAGAAAAGAATAATTCCTGCTATTGTAACTACATATCTACTAGCCACTTTAGTTAATGGTATAAGTCCAACGTTTTGACTGAAAGAAGTGTTAGCACCAGATCCAAAGAATCCTGCTATAAAGCTTCCAACTCCGTCAGCTAAAAGTCCTTTTGCTATTCTGTCTTGTGAGTTTTCTACATCACATGCATCTTCTACAGCTACAAGCACTCCTACAGTTTCTATAGTAGTAACTAGATAAGCTGGTATGAATGCAAGTAATGCTGGGAAACTAAAGGTTACCCCAAACTTAAATATTTGTGGTAGCGAGAACCAACTAGCATCAGCAACTGCTTGAAAATCTAGTAGTCCTAAAGGCAAGCAAACTATATAACCTACAACTATACCAACTAATACAGATGCACTTCCAAGCATTCCCTTACCATAATGGTTTAAGAAAACTATAATTAAAAGTACTCCCATTGAAATTGCAAGATTTTGAAGACTACCATAGTCATCAGCTCCTGCTCCTCCAGCAGCCCAGTCCATTGCTACAGGTAAAAGAGTTGTACCAATAAGTGTAACAACAGTTCCTGTTACAACTGGGGGAAAATATTTCATTAATGGTTTTATAAATCTACTAAGTATCATTTCTACGAAAGAACCTAGCATAGTTGCACCAACGATTCCTGCAATCCCTAGTCCCATTCCACCTGCAGCAGCACTAGCACCTACAGCAAGTGATGGAGCTACAAATGTAAAGTCAGTTCCCATTACTACAGGAAGTTGTCCTCCTATTGGTCCTATTCCATGTGATTGGATAAAAGTAGTTATTCCAGAAACAAATATTGTTGCACTAACTAAGAACGCAACATCTGAAAGTGAAAGTCCAAGTGCTGAACCAACTACTAAAGGTACTGCAACGATTCCTCCAAATGCAGTTACTATATGTTGAAAAGCAAGAAGTATAGCTGTTGGAAGCGGTGGCTTTTCTTCTAAGGTACATATAAGACCCGAATTGTTTTGAGATTGTTGATTTTGATCTAAATCGTTGTTTAAATCATCATCATTCATTTGTAATTCCTCCTAAGTTTATAAACTAGTTATTAGATAAACTAGATATTATAAAAAATATTACCTAAAGATTACTATATAAACAAAATATTTAGGTATGATTATATTATACAATAATGAGAGGATTTTTAATAGACTTTTCATATATTTTGTGCTAAACTAGTATGTGGACCAATCGAAACACATTAATTATGTCAATAAAGAAATAAATATACATAAAACTAGGAGGATGTAAAATGTTAGTAAATAAAACACTTACAGATTTTGTTGAATTAGTAGGAAGCGATGCACCAGCACCAGGTGGTGGAAGCGTATCATCATTAGTAGCAAGCTTAGGAACAGGATTAACTGCAATGGTTGGAAGCCTTACAATAGATAAAAAAGCAGGAGAATCATTAAGCGATAGCGAAATGAAAGAAATAAAAGAAAACGATGCAGAAGCTCGTAAACTAATGGGAAGACTTATGGAAATAGTTGACGAAGACTCTAACGCATTTAATGGTTTCATGGAAGCTCTAAAGCTACCAAAAGAAACTGATGAAGAAAAAGCTTCAAGAAAAAAAGCTATGCAAACTGCTATGAAAGATGCAGTTAATGTACCTTTTGAAGGAGCAGAAAAAGCATTAGAATCATTAAAAGTTATAAACGTTTTCATCGAACACGGAAACCAAAATGCTATAACAGATGCAGGTGTTGCATCACTTCTAGGAGCAGCAGGAGTTCAAGGATTAGTTTACAACGTATTAATAAACCTTGGAAGTATTGATGACGAAGCATTCAACGCAGACATGAGAAAGAAATGTGATAAGTTAGTTGAAGAAGCTAGAGCATTAAGAACAGAGCACGAAGACAAAATATTTAAAGCATTAGCTTAAATTTAATATAAGAAAAGGTAGGATAATATTATCCTACCTTTTTGTATTTTTTGTGTTAATCTATACATATACTTTTTTAAAATACTCTAAAGAAAGGGTGTGTCTATGAGTAGAAGAAATGGAATTACTATAGAAGATGCTCTGAAAATGGATTGTATGAAAGATAGTAAATTGATATCTGGATTTAAAGGTATTAAGAATATAATTTCAAGTGTAAATGTAATGGCAGATCCTGATGTTATAAACTGGGTAGGAGAAGGAGACTTTCTATTAACGACAGGTTATAGTTTCAAAGAAAGTACTTTAGATGAACAGAAAGATATAATTAGAGAAGCTTCTAAAAAGGATTTAGCGGGTATTGGAATAAAACTATATCCCTATTTAGAAAAACTTTCACCAGAGCTTTTAGGATTATCTGAAGATTTAAACTTACCTATAATAGAAATAAATCATGAGATGTCACTATCTGATATAATGACACCAATCTTTAATGAGATTTTTAACAAACAAGCATATTTACTTAAGAAAACAGAAGAAATATATGAACAGTTCATGAATGCAATGTTAAAGGGCAAAAATGTAGTTGAGATTACTAAACTTATAAGTGATGATATTAAAAATCCGGTTCTTTTAAGACTTGATTTTTTTGAAGAAGAAATCATGCAATTTGATAAGATAGAAGAAAATGAAGAAGAATTATTAAAAGAAAATGTCATTAAATTTTATGAAAACTCAGATAGACAGAAAGAAAAAAAGATAGATGATTCAAGTGAATTAATAGATGGAAAACATATAAAACGAATGGTTGTCCCAATAATTGCAAAAAATAGTGTGTTTGGACATATATTTGCATGGGGAGTAAAAGATAATCTTGAAGGATATGAATTATCAGTGCTTGAAATAGCTTCGACTACTATAGCTCTTGAAGTTTTAAAAATGTTATCAGTTCGTGAAGTTGAAAATAGATATAAGAGTGAATTTATAGAAGATCTTATATCATTAGATAAAAAAAGAAAACAAACAGCTATTGAACGAGCTCAGTTTTTTGATATATATGAAGAAGATAGATTTTTAAGTTTAACTATACAAATTATTGGTAAAGATAATTATGAAGAAAGCCAACTTGCAGACTTGGATGTGGTAAAAAATCCACTTGAAGAACAACTTTCTAAAGTACATGACTATATAGAAAGAACTATTAAGAATCTCGAATTTAAAGGTGTAGTTGCAAGTAAAACGGAAAGGATTATAGTTTTATTATCATTTAGAGAAGAAGATGATATAAAAACTTCACTTGATGAATTCTCAAAACAAATAGAAAGTATGGATAAAAGATTTAAAAACATAGATATGAAGGTTGGGATAGGTAGAGTTGTTACTTATCTAGAGAATTTTGTAAATTCTTATATAGATTCTATAAAAGCCATATCGACAGGAAGGATTTTAAATAGTGAACTTGTTACTAATTTTGAAAGTTTAGGTATATATAAAATACTTAGCCAAGATCATTTAGTAGAAGAACTTGAAAAGTTTTATGATATTACTATAAAACCACTTGTAGAGTATGATAAGAAGAAATCTACAGAACTCATAAAAACACTGGAAGCATATTTTCACAACAATGGAAATTTAAAAAAGATGTCAGATGAGTTATTTACTCATTACAACACTATACTTTATAGAGTACAGAGAATTATGGATATAACTGAAATGGACTTAGAAGATCAAGATGATAGATTAAATCTTGAAATATCACTTAGAATAAAAAAATTACTCAGAAGATAAAAAAAGACCTAAATGATTTAAATCATTTAGGTCTTTCTATTTATACTTTTGTTTAATTATTCGCTTAAAAGTGCTACTGCACGTATTGGAGAACCCGTTCCTCCAGGAATTCTAAGTGGAAGTCCAAAGTATAAGAATCTCTTATTTACAACTTCGCTTAGGTTTGCAAGGTTTTCTGTATTAGTAATGTTATACTCACCACAAACTTGGTGTCCTGAGAAGTCAAGATCATCTGGAGTTTGATCTATTGCTGGTGCATCTACTGCAATATTTACTACTCCTTGTTCTGCTAACCACTTAGCAGCATCATAACTAACTCCTGTGTAGTGGTTTTTATATCCTTCACCAGGATACTCTCTGTCGTAAAGTCCAGTGTGCATTATGAAAATGTCACCTTTTCTTAATTCTTGACCAGATTTTTTGATAGCTTCTTTTAAATCAGAAACTTCTATATATTCTGGGTATCTCTTGTGAGTAAGATCTACACATATAGCAGTACCATAGTAATATTCAAGTGGCATTTCAACTATATCCATTCCATCTTCTTTATACTCAAGTACAGCGTCACTGTGAGTTCCAGCGTGTTCACTTATTAAAAGGTTTCTAGCGTAGAATCCTAAATTACTACCAGTCGCATCTCTACTTTCTTGATGAGTTTGGTTAGTCATTATAAATGTTGGTTGGTGTATACCAAATAGTGGCATACCTTCATAGATATCTTGTGTTAAATCAACTAATCTAAAATTATCCATATTCATTAAATCTCCCCTCGAAATAATATTTTAATTTGTATTGCCTATATATATTATACCACTGAAAATAATCTTTAACAAATTAAGGGTGAAATATATTAAAAATTAGATATATTAAAAATATTTTGAAGTAATATATAAGTAGTTATAAGACTATAATGGATAGAAGGTTTTAAAAGCTTGGAATATAACAGTTGATTATATGAAATTAGAGGCTGTTTATATAAACTACACAAAACAAACGCTTTTGAAACTGATAAAACCTATTTATTTTGTATATGTTTAACAAACAAAAACACATACATGTTATGGTATAATTGTATTAACAGCAAAAGTCACTGTCACACAAATTAATGTAAGTTTCTAAAAAACAAGTTATAAAGAAACTTTGTATAAAAGTTACAATTTATAGCAATTTAACATTTGACTGAAAACGGTATCACGTATATAATAAGTATATAAGATACTAGCAACTAACATTAATATTAGGAGGAGTAAATAATATGTATGATGTAATAATTAAGAACGCTAGAATCCCTCAAGGGGACAACACAGTTGAAACTAACATTTTAGTAAAAGATGAAAAGATAGCAGGATTTTTAAACGATATAACAGGTGTAGAAGCAGAGAACACAATAGATGCTGAAGGAAACTTAACTTTCCCAGGATTTATAGACTCGCACACTCACTATATGTATCACGGATTCGGACACAGAGAAAACTGGATCACAGGTTCAGCAGCATCTGTAAGAGGTGGAGTAACAACAATAATAGATATGCCTTGTTGTACAGTTCCATCAACTAGAACAATTGAGCAATTAGAACTTAAAATAGATATAGCAAACGCTCAAACTCTAATAGACTATGGTCTATGGGGAGGAGTTACAGGAGAAGACGTTAGAGAAGGTTGGATGCACAACGTTCAGGAACAAGCTGATTTTGGTGTAACTTCATTTAAAGTTTACATGACACCATCAGTACCAACTTATCCAAGAGTTACTGACCCTGAAATGCTTGAGTGTTTCAAAGAAGTAGCAAAGACAGGTCTTCCAATAGGAATACACGCTGAGAACTTTGCAATGTGTGATTTCTATGTTAACAAATTTGAAGCAGACGGAAGAACAGATGGACCAGCATGGTCAGAAGCTAGAAACGAATTAGCTGAAAAAGTTGCAATTGAATTAGGAATAAGCTTTGCAGAAGCAACTGGTGCTAGACTTCATATAGTTCATATGAGTACTGGAATCGGTGCTAAACTGATAGGAGAAGCTAAAAAGAGAGGAATAAATGCAACAGCAGAAACATGTCCTCACTATTTAACAGAGAACTATCAAGAAGCAATGACTAATTATGGTGCAAAAGCTAAAATAGCTCCACCACTTAGAACAACAGCAGACAACGATGAGTTATGGGAAGGTCTTGCAAACGGAAGCATAGACTTCATGGGTACAGACCATGCTCCTTACGAATTAGAAGCTGAGAAAGAAAAAGAAGGAATGAACATATGGAATGCATTCCCAGGAATTCCAGGAACTGAAACAATGGCTCCTATAATAATCTCAGAAGGATATAACAAAGGAAAATTATCACTTTCTAGAGTTGTAGAAATATTATCAACAAGTGCTGCTAAGCAGTATGGATTATATCCTAAGAAAGGTGCTATGGAAATCGGATCAGATGCTGACTTCGCAATAGTTGACCTTGATAAAGAGTGGACAATAGAAATATCAAACCAAGCTTCAATGTGTCAATATACTCCGCTTGAAGGTAAGAAATTAAAAGGTAGAATAGTTAAATCTGTACTTCGTGGAACAGTAGTATTTGATGACGCTGAAGAAGGAGTTCTTCCAGAATTATCAGATAAAGAATTAGATACATTAGTTCACAACTACCCAGAAGGAGTTAGAGAGAAATATTCAGAAATATTTGAAAAATTCCCTGACTTACATTCTGCAGAATTTAACAACAGTTATAGAAAAGAACATCCAGAGCAAATAGACAAAGATGTTAGAAGAATAAAAGGAATCATGGTTAAACCAGGATTCGGTAACTTTGTTAAGAGACAAAGCATACAAGTATTACCAAAAACTATAACTTATAATGAATCACCAAAAACAGGACTTAATAGAAGAGACTATCAAGAATTACCAGAATTCAAGTAAAATCTAGTAATTTATGATATAATATAAATAATAAATATTAGTGGCGTACAGACTATTAAAGCTACACGCCACTAATATTAAAATATAAACACCAAATTTGAGGAGGAAACAAATTATGATGCCAACAGAAGATATGACAATAGAAACAGGACACAGATATGGTATAACAATGATAGACATGCTAAACGACTTTATAGGAGAGGACGCACCTTTAAGATGTAAAGGAGCGGACAATATAATCGAAGACCTACAAAAGTTAATGAAATGGGTAAGAGCAAGAAACGCTGAAGGAAAAGACGACGTTCATTTAATTCACGTTCAAGAAGCGCATAGAAAGAAAGACGCTGACTTCAGAGTTAGACCAAGACATGCAGAAAAAGGAACTTGGGGATCAGACTTTATAAAAGAATTATACCCAGAAGGTGAAGAGTATATTATTCCTAAAAGAAGACATAGCTCATTCTGGCATACAGACTTAGATTTATACCTAAGAGAAGAAGCTATAGATACAGTAGTTTTAGCAGGAGTTTGGACTAACGTTTGTGTTAGATCAACTGCAAATGACGCATTAGCATTAGCGTATAGAGTTATAACTTTAACTGACGGTGTTGAATCAGTATCAGATGAGCAACATGCATCAGGACTTCGTGACCTAAACATATTCACTAAGTTAATCACTATCGACGAATTTACTTCAATGATAGATGATAAAAAAGATCCATGGGCTGGAGCAGGAGACACAGAAAACAAAGCTGCAGATGACTTTGGAGAAGACAAGTAAATTATAGATACAAAAAATAAATGGGTGACTGCTTCCTTAGGGAAGTAGTCATCAAAATTACTTTATAAAGAAAGCCGTCTTGTTATTTTTAAGACGACTTTTTTAATAAATAGGACCATTTGAAAGTGGGGAAACAGTATGAAAGTAGTTGTAGGAATCTCTGGAGGTAGTGGAGCTATTTATGGAGTAGCACTACTTAAGATACTTAGAGAATTTAATATAGAAACTCACTTAGTTGTTTCTACTATGGGAGAATATGTTACAAATCATGAATGTGGCGTAGACCTAGAGGAACTTAAATGTTTAGCTACATATTATCATGACAATAAGAACTTAGCAGCGTCAATAGCTAGCGGTAGTTTTAAAACTGACGCCATGGTCATAGTACCGTGTTCAATGAAGAGCGTATCGGCAGTTGCAAATGGAATGTCTGACAACTTATTAACTAGAGCGGCAGATGTTATAATAAAAGAAAATAGAAAGTTAATTGTAGTACCAAGAGAAACTCCATTAAGTCAGATTCATCTAGAGAACATGCTTAAATTATCTAAAATTGGTGTGACTGTAATGCCACCATCACCAGCATTCTATAATCATCCACAAGATATAGGAGACATAGTGAGTGGAGTAGTTGCAAGAATTTTAGATCAGTTAGGGATAGAACATGATCTTGTTAAAAGATGGGACGGACAGTAATACTGAAGGGAGGTAACTAAATTTTGGAAACACAAATGTTAAGAGCAAATTTAGAAACACTTAAAAACTTAGGTGAATTAGAATATGTAGATAGAGAAGTAGATCCGAAGTTTGAACTAGGCGCAGTTCTTAGATATTTTAAAAATAGAAAGCCTATAGTGTTTAACAATGTAAAAGGTTATGATATGCCAGTTGTAGGAGGACTTTTTGGAAATCGTCCACTATATTATGCAATGATGAATGATATAACTGCAGAAAACAGACTATTTAAGTTTATGGATGCTATAGCTAATCCTAAACCTACAAGACTGTTAAGTGACGGACCAATAAAAGAGAATATAATAACGGGAGATATCGATATACCAAAGATACTTCCATCTCCAACATCACATGAACATGACTCATCAAGTTTTATAACAGCAGGTATGTTAATAATTAGAGAGCCAGATACAGGAGAAATCCACATGGCAGTTAGAAGATTCCAGATTAACGGTGGAAGTTCTATAAGTGCATTAATATCAGGTCACTCTCCAGCATTACTTGAGCAATTTGCTGAGTATGAAAAACTGAACAAACCTCTTGAATGTGCGGTTGTACTTGGATATGATGCTACGTTTTTATTAGCTTCACAAATAGGTTCAAAGAGATACGGACTTAATAAATATGAAGTGGACAGTGCACTTCGTGGTGAGCCATTAGAACTTGTTAAGTGTCACACAGTAGACCTTGAAGTTCCAGCTTATGCTGAAATGGTTTTAGAAGGTCATTTAGTTCCAAATAAACGCGTGGTTGAAGGACCATTTGGAGAACTTATGGGTTATTATGGAGAAAAAGCTCCAAATCCAATAATGGATGTAAAGTGTATAACACATAGAGATAATCCGATTTTCCAACATGCTTTTCCTTGTAGAGAAGAACATTTTACAAATGGTCTTATAAGAGAAGCGGAGATGTTTGCATCTATAAGTAATGTTACAATAGATGTAAAGGATGTTAATATCACTATTGGTGGTGGAGCAAGATATCATGCAATAGTACAGATAAATGCTACAAAACCAGGAGATGCTAAGACAGCACTTATTGCAGCACTTGGAAGTAGCTATGATATAAAACATGTAGTTGTTGTAGATGAAGATATAGACATATATGATGTAGATAGTGTAGAACTTGCACTAGCTTCAAGAGTACAAGCATCAGATGACATGTTTATAATACCTGGTGCAAGAGGATCAGGACTTGAAGCTTCACATGTTGCAAAAGGTGTAACAGATAAAGTAGGAATTGATGCTACAAAACCTATAGGAGGAGAGCATGCACATGAGTTTGAATTTGCTATAATTCCTGGTTTTGAAGGTGAATTAGATATAGAAAAATATCTACCAGGCATTAAAAATAAATAAAGGTGGTATAGACTATGAGAAAAGCCATAGGTTCAGTAGAAACTAAAGGTCTAGTAGCAGCTATGCAGGCTGCAGATACCATGGTTAAAGCAGCAAATGTTAACATAGTTGACATGGACATAGTAGGTTCTGCACTTGTAGCAGTTATAGTATCAGGTGAAGTTGCAGCAGTTAATGCAGCAGTTGAGGCAGCTACAGATGTAGCAGGCCAACTTGGTGAAATAATAGCTACAAATGTAATTGCAAGACCAAATGAAGAAGTAGATAAAATGCTAGATGTAATTTTAGGGGAGTAAAAAAATATTAGCTAAATGGTGGTGAATATAATGTCTAACCCATTAGCAAGAGTGGTTATGAGTAATGTTGCACAAAAAAGTGGGAAAGTAGAAAGAAGATCTTCAAACTCTACAAATAGAGCTGTAAGAGGGAAAGGTAAGCCTAATCTAGGAAGACAAGGGAAAGAAATTTTATCTAGTCTATTAGATGGTAATACTAAGGTTAATGATAACAGTAATAAATCATATGACAAAAGCACTTACGGAAGAGGATCAAATGTAGGAAGTAACACTTCGCAGACTATAAAAACTCTAGACTCATTAGTTCCAGGTGGTTCAAGGAAAGCAGAAACTAATATCAGAACTAATGATAGAAAAAAAGATTGTGTAGTAGATAAATCTAGACCAAATCTAAAATCACTTTGTACTTTAGATAATATATCTGTAGGTAAAGCAGGAATAGAAAAGAAATCTACTAATAGTAGACCTGAAAACAGATCTTTGGATAATAGAACAAGTGATAATAGACGAGATAGAGATATGATAAACAAACTTAATCTAGATGATCTAGCTAGAGGAAAAAGCACAAGTACAAGTAGTAGCGAAAAGAGAAGTATAAAACCTTCTACTAATAAATCTAGTAGTGGAATGACTACATTAGGTGAATTAGCTGGAGATAAGACGAAAAACAGTCAAAAAAAAAATAAAGAACCAAATAAAACTGTAAAATCAAAAAGTAGTTATGTAAAATCGAGTGTAATAAATAATTTAGAAGCTCATATACCTAAAGTATCATTACAATCTATAGGTAAAGGCTCTTTATTATAGGGAAACCTAAGGAGGTGTATGCATGAGAGCGGCGTTAGGATTAATAGAAGTAATAGGACTAACTACAGCTATAGCAGCTCTTGATGCTGCAAGTAAGGCAGCGAATGTCAGTCTTGCAGGATTTGACAAAGTAATTGGCGTAAGTCAAAAGGTAAGCGTTACTATTGAATTAGCTGGAGAAGTTGCCGCAGTAAATGCAGCAGTAGAAGCTGGAGTTGAAGCAGCAGAAAGAGTAGGAGAAGTGGCAGCAAGCCACGTAATACCGAGACCACATGAAGAAGTAGATAAACTTCTACAAGAATTTGAAAAAAACTTAAAAGAGAAACAAGAAGCTAAAGATGATATAGCTAAGAAAACAGAAGACAAAAAAGCTAAAGAATCAGATAAGAAAGCCAAAGAGTCAGATAAAAAAGAAACTGAAAAAAAAGCAAATAAAAAATAATTCTTTAAATAGGGAGGAATAATCATGAGTCAAGCATTAGGATTAGTAGAAACAAAAGGTTTAGTAGGTGCAATAGAATCAGCAGACGCTATGGTGAAGGCTGCTAACGTAACATTAATAGGATACGAGAAAATAGGATTTGGATTAGTTACAGTAATGGTAAGAGGAGACGTTGGAGCTGTTAAAGCTGCTACAGACACAGGAGCAGAAGCTGCTAGAAATGTAGGAGAGTTAATCTCAGTACACGTAATACCAAGACCACACTCAGAAATAGAAAGAGTTATATTAAAGAACGACTAATTAAGTAAAAAAATACAGGATAACTATGAGGTGTTAGACGATGGATAGATATAATCTAACAAAAGATATAGTAGAAGACTTAGTTAATAAAGTTAAAACAAAGTCTAATCAAAATGGAGTTTGTTTAGATGAAGACTTTGGTTGTGAAGAGAATCGTATACTTGTAGTTTTTACAGGTAGTAACTTTAGGCTAGAAGAATCTCTTAGAAAACTTAGCAGGGCAAAAAAGTATGGTTTCAGATATGACATAGCTTTTTCTTTTAGTGGTGCGCACATTATGGGAGAAGAAGGAATAGCAGAAATCACAAGAGCTTTAAATCCTGGTAGAGTTTATACTGAAGAAGATCAGCTAGTATTTGATAAGGTTATGAAAAGTGTAGACGGAATAATAGTTCCAATGGCTACACAAAGCACAACAACTAAACTTGCACTTGGAATTCAAGATAGTTTCATAGCAACTTTACTGTGGCAATCACTTTGGCACGGTAAAAAAGTTTTTATGGACTTCTATAGTGTACTGACTTATAACGGTATGGAGTCTAGAAATCCAGTATTGACTGAAATGATGAGCGACTATATATCTAAGTTAGAACGAATGGGAGTAATAAATTTACAAGATAATGATGATTATAGTAAAGATTTAGTTAATAGATTTAAAGAAGATGATTTAAACATAAGTGTTGAATCAGATGTTAAAAAAAAACCTTTAATTACTGATGTAATTGAAAAGGTTGATAATAAACAGATAACTTTTGATAAAAGGGTAATAACTGAAAATGATTTATTAAGTACAGTAGGTAATAAAAAAGAGATAATTGTGCCTATAAATACAATTATTACTCCTCTTGCTCTTGATACAGCAAAACAACAAGGTATAACTGTAATAAGAAAGTAATACTAGAACTAGGAAGTGAGGAGATCTACCTTGAGAATTGGCAGAGTAATAGGTACTCTAGTTGCAACTAAAAAGGACGAAAGCTTAGTTGGAAATAAACTTATGGTAACTCAACCTATAGATATAGATCAAAAACCAAAAGGTGACCCTGAAATAATGGTAGACACTGTAGGTGCCGGAATCGGCGAGGTTGTAATCTATTCTGAAGGTACAGCATCTAGAAATGCAGCAGGAAAACCGGATTCCGCTATAGATGCAGCTATCATAGGTATAGTAGATAATGTAGATATATATAAAGATGTCTTAGAGACATAAATACTCGGAGGGGGGCGACTAGCTTGTTAAAACCAGAAAACATTAAACAAGCAATGGAATATAGAGAAATAATAGACGTTTTAATGGCAGATGATAGATTTGCAGACATTGTATTATACAATGGTAATGTTATAAACGTAGTTTCAAAAGAAATATACACAGCTGATATAGCTATAAAAGGTAAATATATAGCACTTGTAGGTGACTGTGAAGATTTAATAGGACCAGATACAGTAGTTGTAGATGTAAGAGGTAAATATTTATCACCAGGATTTATGGACTCGCATATGCACTTTGAGAGTAGCATGCTTACAATTACAGAATTCTCAAGATTATCAATACCAACAGGAACAACAGCACTAATCGCGGATCCACATGAAATAGGAAACGCATTAGGACCAATAGCAATGAAAGCTATGGCTGATGAATGTGAGGTAGTTCCAAACTATGTAAGTCTTCAAGTACCAGCGCTTACACCAGATGCTCCAAGACTTGAAACAGCAGGAGTTGACGTTAACTCAGAGGATATGGAAGATTTATTAAATTATCCAAACATTAGTGGTATAGGAGAGCTTCAAGGTTATTCATTAACTAAGCACGTTTATGAGCATACTCCAGAAATAATTACTGACCTTTTAACTTCAACAATATATTCTAAGAGTTTAGGTAAACCAGTAGATGGTAACGCTCCAGAATTATTTGGTGCAGATCTTGCATCTCATATAATTGCTTGTGGTGGAAGAGCTTCATGTCACGAAACTACAACTAAAGAAGAGTGTATAGAAAAACTTAGACAAGGTGTATTCGTATTCATGAGAGAAGGATCTACTCAAAGAAACATGTCAGAATGTATAAGAGCAACAACTGAAGAAGGATTAGACTCAAGAAGATTAATTCTTGCATCAGATGATATGGTTGCTGAAGACTTAGCTAAAACAGGTCATATGAACGACCTTATAGCTAGAACAATAAAAGAAGGTGTAGACCCAGTTGAAGCAATTCAAATGGCTACTATAAACCCTGCAACTTATTGGGGATTCACTGACAGAGGTATACTTGCTCCAGGAACAGTTGCAGATATCGCTGTAATTGATGACTTAAACGAAATGACAATAGAAGCGGTGTTCATGAACGGTGAATTAGCTGCATCACAAGGTGAACTAGTAATAGACTTACCACCTTATACGTACCCTGATTCAGTTAAGAACTCAGTTACATTAAAACATATAGAAGAATCAGACTTACAAATAGAAGCAGACGGAAATTCTGCTACAGTAAGATATATCCAAGCTATACCAGATCAAAACTTAACTGATGGTGGAGAAGCAGAAACTAAAGTTAACAGAGGTATAGTAGAAGCAGATACAGACCAAGACCTTCTTTACCTAGCATGTCTAGAAAGATACGGACGTAACGGAAACATAGGTAAATGTATGGTTAGAGGTATAGGACTTAAGCAAGGAGCATTTGCTCAATCTATCGCACATGATACTCACAACATAACAGTTGTAGGTACAAACCTAAAAGATATGGCTACGGCTATAAACAGAGTAACAGAAATAGGCGGTGGAGTTGCTATTGCAAACAATGGTAGAGTATTAGACGAGATTGCATTACCAGTTGGTGGACTTATAACTGACGAGTTAGCTGCTGATGAGGTTGCAAGCACTATGTCTAGACTAGAAGGTGTAGTTGCAGATCAATTAGGTGGAACATTACATGCTCCATTTATGCATACTTCATTCTTAGCACTATCAACAAGCCCTAAGTTCAAGATATCAGACAAAGGTTTATTAGACGTAAACAACTTTGAGATATTAGACCCAGTAGTAAAATAAGAATATAAAAAGTGAATCTTAATATAATAAAGCTCCATGATGAAAATCATGGAGCTTTTGTTATAATTATAAGTAGGTGGGTAAATATTAGCTATGGACAACTATACATAAATAAAAAAGTTCAGATAAATGGGTTTATATGGAAAACGTTTTCTCATATTATGTACTAAGGAACAACAATTTAGTCATAATATAACTATCTTATATAATAAAAAAGGGAGGAATTAGAATGAGTTTTTTTGAAAAAACTTTTAAACTCGAAGAACATGGTACAGATGTAAAAACAGAAATTATTGCAGGTATTACTAGTTTCATGACAATGGCTTATATATTAATTGTAAATCCATTGACTTTAGAAGAAGCTGGAATGGATTTTGGAGGAGTATTTACAGCAACGGCTTTATCAGCAGTTATAGCAACGCTTGTAATGGCATTTTATGCAAACTATCCATTTGTTCTAGCACCAGGAATGGGACTTAATGCATTCTTTGCATATACAGTAGTAATAGGAATGGGATATACTTGGGAATTCGCATTAACAGCAGTATTTTTAGAAGGTATAATTTTTATACTTCTATCATTCTTTAATGTACGTGAGGCCATTGTAGAAGCAATACCCATGTCACTGAAACATGCGGTCTCCGTAGGAATTGGTTTATTTATAGCGTTTATAGGACTTGTTAACGCGGGAATTGTTGGAGAAGGTGGAGCTATACTTGAATTAGGTGATATGACATCAGGGCCAGCATTAGTTGGTTTAGTAGGATTAATAATTACAGGAATTTTATTAGCTAAAGATGTTAAAGGTGCTTTATTAATAGGAATTTTAGCATCAACAGTAATTGCACTTCCACTAGGTGTAACATCGCTACCAGAAGGGCTTAAATTTTTCAGCTTACCACCTTCATTATCATCAGTAGCTTTTAAACTAGATTTTTCAAATATATTTACAATTGATATGGTTATAATATTATTTACATTCCTTTTCGTAGATATGTTTGACACTATAGGTACACTTGTAGGAGTAGCTTGTAAAGCAAATATGCTTGATGAAGATGGAAGTCTCCCAAGAGTTAAAGAAGCTCTAATGGCAGATGCTATTGGTACAACAGCAGGAGCATTACTTGGAACAAGTACAGTTACAACCTATGTTGAGAGTGCATCAGGAGTTGCAGAAGGTGGAAGAACAGGTCTTACAGCCTTATCAGCAGCAGGGATGTTTGCATTATCATTATTCCTAGCACCACTATTTCTTATGATACCAAGCTCAGCAACAGCACCAGCGCTTATAATGGTTGGATTGTTTATGTTAGAACCTATACTTAAGATTGATATTCACGATTACACAGAAGCGATACCAGCTTTTTTAACTATAATTATGATGCCACTTGCATATAGTATAGCTGACGGTATAGCATTTGGTATGATCTCTTATGTATTATTAAAAGCATTAACTGGAAAAGCTAAACAAGTATCTCCAGTTATGTATATCTTAGCAGTACTGTTTTTAATAAAACTTTTCGTAGTTTAGAAATATAATTATAAAAAATATAATGTTAAATTAATATCCACTTTCTTTTGAGAGTGGATATTAATTATATGTAAATTAAATAGACAAAGGAGAATACACTTTATGAAAAATGAAATTACTCGAAGAATAGATTTAGCTCATGGCAATATAGAGCCTGAATTGGTTCTTAAAAATGCCAAAATAATTAATGTATTTTCTCATGAAATAATAGACGGAGATATTGCAATAGATAAAGGTCAAATAGTAGGTATTGGTAGATATTCAGGAGAAAAAGAAATAGATCTAGAAGGTAAGTTTGTATCACCAGGATTTATAGATGCTCATGTACACATAGAATCTTCTATGGTTTCGCCATCTCAATTTGCTAGAGTAGTAGTGCCTAGAGGAACTACTACAGTAGTTACAGATCCTCATGAGATAGCAAATGTATCAGGGCTAGATGGAATAAGATATATGTTAGATGATAGTAAGGAACTACCTCTAGATGTTTATTTTATGATACCTTCATGTGTTCCTGCTACTCCCTTTGAAAATTCAGGGGCAATACTTAAAGCAAAAGACTTAGAAAAACTAATAGATCATAAGAGAGTTTTAGGTCTTGGCGAAATGATGGATTACCCAGGAGTAGTATCAAAGGATAATGACGTAATAGACAAAATTGAACTAGCCCACAGATATGACAAAATAATAGATGGTCATGCACCAGAAATTACCGATAAGGACTTAAATGCATATAGAGCAGCTGGTATTTTAACTGAACATGAATGTTCGACAGTAGAAGAGATGTTAGATAGATTGAGACTAGGTATGTATATACTTATAAGACAAGGGTCAGCTGCAAGAAACTTAGAAGAATTAATTAAAGGTATAACAAAAGAAAACATGAGAAGATGTCTGTTTTGTACAGATGATAAGCATCCGGAAGATATATTAAGAGACGGACATATAGATAATAACGTTAGATTAGCTATAAACTATGGCATAGATCCGGTAGCAGCAATATCAATGGCTACACTTAATGCAGCTGAATGCTATAAGTTAAAGAATAAAGGTGCAATAGCACCAGGCTATGATGCTGACTTATTAGTAATAGATAATCTAAAAGATTTGAACATATTACAAGTATTTAAATCAGGAGAACTTGTAGCCAAAGATAAAAAATCTCTATTTGAGGTAAAACAGACTGACACAGCTAAAGTTACAGATACAGTAAATATAGATAATATGGAAGAAAAAGATTTAAAGATAAAATTAAAAAATGATAGCGTAAACGTTATAAAATTATTGCCACATAACTTGGTTACGAAGAAAGTTGTTAGAAAAGTTAAAGTATCTGATGGAGAATATAAACATGACAATAAAGTGGATATATTAAAGCTTGCAGTTATCGAAAGACATAATAAAACTGGAAATATAGGTCTTGGACTTGTGGAAGGATTTGAACTTAAAAACGGTGCAATTGCATCAACCATAGCACATGATTCACATAATATAATAGTTATTGGTGATAATGATAAAGATATGATTACAGCTATAGAAGAAGTTACAAGATCTGGGGGAGGCATAACGATAGTTAATAATGGAGAAGTGTTAAAAACTCTAGAACTTCCGATAGCAGGACTTATGTCTAATCTATCAATGGAAAAGGTAAATGAAAAACTAAAGGCTATGTTAGAAATTGCCTATGAAAAGCTAGAGGTAAGTAGAGAAATGGAACCATTTATGACATTATCATTTTTAGCATTACCAGTAATACCAGAAATTAAACTAACAGATATGGGACTATTCGATGTAACAGAATTTGAGTTTATAGATTTAGAGACTTTAAGATAAATAGTGTAATAAAATTTTATTATATTTAATTTAAAGAAATGGAGAGGTGAGATAGATGAAAACAACACAAACATTCAAAGCATCATCTACACAAGAAGCATTAGAGCTTCTAGATAAATATAAAGAACGAGCTAAGATTATAGCAGGTGGTACAGATATAGTTATTGAACTTAGAAACAATAAAGTAAATCCAGAAGTAATTATAGATATATCCTCTATAGATGAGATTAGATATATAAAAGAAGATGAAGGATATATATATCTGGGAGCAGGAACTACGTTTACAGACATAGTCTACTCGGAAGTCTTAGACGATAAACTAGAAGGACTAAAAGTATCTTCTAGATTAGTAGGATCACCATTAATTAGAAATAGAGGAACAATAGGAGGAAACATATGTCATGGTTCTCCAGCAGCAGATACAGTACCACCGCTACTGTCGCTTGATGCCAGATTAACGATTAAGAGTAGTAGAATAACACGGGAGGTAAATTTAGAAGATATGTTTCTAGGCAAAGGTGATGTTGATCTAGCTTCAGATGAAATATTTACAGATATAAAATTTAAAAAGCCTGTAAAAAAACAAAAAGTAGGTTTTAGTAAATTGGGACTTAGAAATGCACTTGCGATATCTAGAATATGTTTATCAGTCTATCTAGACTTAGATGATGAAGATAAAATAAAAGATATAAGAGTATCTAGTGGAGCTCTTGGGAAGAATGTACTCAGGGAAAGAGCAGTAGAAGATGCTATAAAAGGGTTAAGCTTAAATCAAGATACAGTGGATATCGCTTCTGAAAAATTAGTTGAAACAGTTAAAGAAAGACTTAAGGGAAGATCTAGTCTTGAATATAAAAGCAAAGCTGTTAAATCACTATTAATAGAAGCTATAAACTCAGCTAGCGGAAAAGAGTTTTTATAATAAAGGGAGGAGGAGAATGAAATGGGAAATATTAAATTAAATGTAAATGATAAAGATTACGAGGTTGAGGTAGATGGTTCTATAACTTTAGCAAAACTTCTTAGAGACGAACTACATCTTATGGGAACTAAAATAGGATGTGGAGAAGGGGAATGTGGGGCTTGTACTGTGATAATGGACGGACAAACAGTGGCATCGTGCTTGGTACTAGCATTTCAGGCTGATGGAAGCAAGATAATAACAATTGAAGGAGTTGGAGGAAAGACCGGAGATCATCCTATTCAAAAGGCTTTTGTAGAAGTTGGTGCTGTACAATGTGGGTTTTGCATACCAGGTATGATACTTTCAGCAAAATCTCTATTAGACAATATAGCAAATCCAAGTGAAGAAGAAATAAGAGAAGCTATTTCAGGCAATATTTGTAGATGTACAGGATATGAAAAAATTGTAGAGGCTATACAGTTAGCAGCAAGAAATATGAGCAAAGGAGAGGAGGACAATGAATAAGGGTGAAGTAGGAAAAAACAAAAAGAGAGTAGATGCACTTAAAAAAGTTACTGGTGAAGCTGTATATCCAGAAGATATAATGATGGAAAACATGGCTCATGGTGCTACACTTAGGTCTACTAAACCACATGCAAATATCGAAGTAGATATATCAGAAGCAGAAGAAATGTCAGGAGTTATAAAGGTACTAACCGCTAAAGATGTACCTGGAATAAATGATCATGGAGTAGTTCTTAGAGATCACGAGGTGTTTTGTGATACAAGAGTAAGACGAATAGGAGATCCAATAGCATTTGTAGTAGCTGAAACAGAAGAGATTGCTAAATTCGCTCTAGAGAAAATAAAAGTGGAATATGAAGAATTAGAAGCTGTATTCTCACCTATAGAAGCTATGAAAGAAGATTCGCCTAAAATTCATAGTAAAGATAGTAATGTAATGTTTCATTACAAGAATAGAGTAGGAGATACAGAAAAAGCGTTTAATGAATGTGATGTAATAGTAGAAAATGAATATACAACGTCTATGGCAGACCATGCTTTCTTACAACCTGAAGCGGGAGTTTCATATTTAGAGGAAGATGGAACTTTGGTGTTAAAGACTGCAACTCAATACCCTCATTATGATAGAAGCGAGATAGCTGAAGCTTTAGGTTTAGAAGAAGAGAAGATAAAAGTAATAAACATGGAAATCGGTGGTGCTTTTGGAGGTAGAGAAGATATAAGTTTACAAATTCACCTAGCACTTGCAACATATCTAACAGGTCGAACAGTTAAATGCGTGTATCAAAGGGAAGAGTCATTTTATGCTCATTCAAAACGTCACCCGTTTATTATGAAATATAAAACAGGAGCAGACAAAGACGGTAAATTAAAAGCTATGGAAGTTACAATAATAGGAGATACAGGTGCTTATGCATCTTGGGCTATAAATGTTTTAAGAAAAGGTGGAGTTCATGCAACAGGACCATATGAGATACCAAATGTAAAAGTAGATAGTATGGCAGTATATACTAATAATCCTTATGCTGGTGCACAAAGAGGATTTGGAGCTACACAACCACCAGTTGCATATGAACAACAGATGGATATGATTGCAGAGAAAATAGGACTTGATCCTGTAGAAATGAGACTTAGGAATGTATATAAAGTAGATAGTAAGACTTCGAATGGACAAGTATTAGTTGAAAGTGTTCCTATGGATAGATGTATAGAAGAAGTTAGTAACTATATGGATTTTACAGACCAGAATTACAAACAATTCACAACAAAACCTAATAGAAAGAAAGGTAGAGGGCTTGGTGCAACATTTTATGGAACAGGTTATGGTAATGGATTTCCAGATATATCCCAAGCAGAAGCAGAGCTAAAGGAAGATGGAACTATAGTAGTATATGCTGGAGCTACTGAAGTAGGACAAGGATGTAAAACTATAATGAGACAAATTGTAGCAGAAGTTTTAGGTGCAAAAACAGAAGATATAACATTGATAAGTGAAGATACAAGTAGGATGTTAGACTCTGGAACTGCGGCAGCAAGTAGACAAACTTATAATACAGGTAATGCAGTAAAAAAAGCTTGTAAAAAATTAAGAGCAAATATAATTAAAAGAAGTACAAAACTTTTAGAAGCAAATAGCGAAGTAGGACTTGATTTAAAAGACGGATATGTATTTGTAAGAACTTTTCCTGATGATAGGATTAGTTTAAAAGAAGTTGCGAAGGAATTAGATCCAGAAGACTTGAAAGTAGCAGGAGACTTTATAGCACATGCTACAGAAATGGATGAAGAAACTGGACAAGGAGCACCTTATTGGCCATATACTTTTAGTGCATGCGGAGTAGAACTTGAGGTAGATGTTGAAACAGGTAGAATTTACTTAACAGATGCAGTTATGGCACAAGATGTAGGTAAAGCGATAAACCCAAATCTTGTAGAAGGACAGATGGAGGGTGGATTTGCAATGGGATATAGCTATGCGATTTATGAAGACTTAGGTCTTAAAGATGGTCGTATAAAAAACAATAAACTATCAAAATATTTGATCCCAACAGCTCTTGACGTTATAAATCTTAAAAAAATAATAGTAGAAGATCCAGAAAGTACAGCTCCATTTGGTGCAAAGGGAATAGGTGAACCTGTAATGGTACCTGTAGCCCCAGCAATATTAAATGCTATATATGAAGCTACAGGAGTTAGAATAAAAGAGATACCAGTGACTCCTGAAAAACTTTTAAAAGCAATTAATGAAAAATAATCTTAAAAGGTGTATAATAGATATACGATAGTCTTAATAAACTATAACGAGTTATTATATACGTTTTAAGGAGGATACAAAATGAAAAAAGTAAGAGTAGAAGATGCATTAGGCATGATTTTGGCACATGATTTAACAAAGATAGAACCAGGGAAATTTAAAGGAGCCGCATACAAGAAAGGTCATGTTATAGAAGAAAAAGATATTAAAGGCCTTAAAGATGCAGGTAAATATCATATATATGCAATGGAATTAAATGATGACCAACTTCACGAAGAAGATGCAGCACTTAGAATAGCAGAAGCTGTAAGTGGAAAAGGAATTTATTTAGAAGGTCCATCTGAAGGTAAGATGACTATAAAAGCTAAAGAAGCTGGTCTTCTTAAAGTTAATGTAGAAGCTTTAGAAGAAATAAATATGGTAGATATGATAACTTTAGCAACATTACATGATAATACTTTAATAGAAAAAGACCAAGCTATAGCAGGTACTCGTGTGACTCCTCTTTCAATAGATAAAGAATATATAGAAAAAATAGAAGAAATTTGTAGTGAAAATAGTACAATACTTGAAATAAAAGAACTTAAAGAATTTAAAGCTGGAATAGTAGTTACAGGTACCGAAGTTTTTGAAGGTAGAATAAAAGATAAATTCGGAATAGTTCTTGAAAATAAGATCAAAGAATTTGGAAGCACTGTAGTTGGAACAGAGTTCGCAAAAGATGATGAAACTATGATTAAAGAAAAAATAGAAAAACTTATAGATGATGGAGCAAATATAATATTAACATCAGGTGGAATGTCAGTAGATGCTGATGATGTTACCCCAATAGCTATAAGAGAAATATCAGATGATATAATATCTTACGGATCACCAGTACTTCCAGGAGCTATGTTTATGGTAGCTTATAAAGGAGATATACCAATAATTGGTGTACCAGCTTGTGGAATGTATCATAGAATTACAGTACTTGATCTTGTATTACCAAGAATACTTGCAGAAGAAAAGATTACTAAAAGAGATATGGCAAAACTAGGTCATGGTGGACTTTGCTTGAATTGTGAAGTTTGTACATTCCCAGTATGTCCATTTGGAAAATAAAATAGGAGTGATATTTTGAAGCTTTTTAAAGAACTTAATATCTCTCTAGATAAAAATGAACTTATATCTATGACAGGAGGTGGTGGCAAAACCACCTCCATGTTTAGGTTGGGGAGAGAACTTTTAAAACATGGTAAACGAGTACTTATATCAACAACTACAGCTATATTTAAACCAAATGAAGATAGCTATGAAAACTTATACTTAATGAAAGACATAGATTATAAAGACATAAAAGGCTCTAATAGTGGGTTAACTGTAATTGGCGAAGAGATATCTAAGAACAACAAGCTCATAGGAGTAGATGGTGAAGTAATAGATGACATATTTAAAATGGAAACGTTTGACTATATAATAATAGAAGCAGACGGTTCAAAGAGAAAGTCTATAAAAGCACCAGCATCGCATGAACCAGTAATTCCAAGTTTAACTACTAAGATGGTAGGATTAATTGGAATGGACTGTGTTAATAAAAAGATATATGAACAAAATGTACATAGAACGGATATATTTTGTGGTGTAACCAATAGTAAGATTGGGGATATCATTAATAAAGATGTTATTTATAATTTAATAATTGCAAAAGAAGGTATATTTAAAAGTACTCCACCTGATAGCGAGAAATATTTGATTTTAAACAAGGTAGAGACTAAAGAACGAGAAAAAGTATCTGACAAAATAAAAGCTAAAGTCTCATTAAATAATATTGATGTAAATATAATATCAGGAAGTATGGGGCGTGAAGCTAAGGTTACAGGTATTGTAATGGCATCAGGATTTTCAAGAAGAATGAAAACAGATAAGTTATTATTAAAACTTGGAGATAAAACAGTGTTAGAGAGAGTAATAGATGCATGTGTAGATAGTAAGTTAGATGAAATAATAGTAGTTTATAGAAAAGATGAAATCAAGGGTATAGCGAACAGCTATAGCCTTAAAGTAGCTTTAAATGAAAATGCGATTGAAGGACAAAGTGAAAGTATAGAAGCAGGTATTAATAATATAGATAGTAATACAGATGGCATAATGTTTATAGTAGGAGACCAACCACTATTAGATAATGAGACTATAGATATACTTATAAATAAATTCAGAACTCATCAAAAACAGATAATAATACCTAAATATGGGGGACGTATGGGAAATCCTACAATATTCCCATCATCTTTTAAGGATGAACTAAAAAAGTTATCTGGAGATGTGGGTGGAAAAGAAATAATATATAAAAATTTGAAGCGAGTTAAATATGTAGATATAGAAAATCATAAAGCAGGAATAGATATGGATACTGTTAAAGAATACGAAAAATTCAAGGAGGAATTTCAATGATTACGGATACAGTAGTTATAAGAGGAGCAGGGGATGTAGCTACAGGAATAGGTTATAGACTCCATAGATGTGGATATAAGGTACTTCATTTAGACATCGAAAAACCCATGGTAATAAGAAGAACTGTAGCATTTACTCAAGCAATATTTGATGGAGAAGCTGAGGTAGATGGTATTAAGTGTAAACTAGTAGAAAATATGGACGAGATAAATAATGCTTTTGAAAATGATTATGTAGCTGTTATGGTAGATTCAAAAGGAACAATAATAGATAAATTAAAACCAGATGTTGTAGTAGATTCTATAATTGCTAAGAAAAACTTAGGAACTAATAGAGATATGGCAAAGACTACTATAGGAGTAGGACCTGGATTTGTAGCAGGAGAAGATGTTGATGTGGTAATAGAATCTAATAGAGGACATTTTCTAGGAAGTATAATATTAGAAGGATCTGCTGCACCTAATACAGGAGAACCAGGAAATATAGCAGGATTTACATCAGAGAGAGTAATAAGAGCAAATGCTGATGGAACCATAGAAAATGTACATGATATAGGAGACATAGTAAAAAAAGGTGAACCTATTGCTTATATTGGAGAAACTGCAGTAGAAGCTAGCTTAGATGGTGTTTTAAGAGGATTAATAACTGACGGGACAGATGTGAACACAGGACTTAAGATAGCAGATATAGATCCAAGAGGATACAAATCATACTGTTATACCATAACTGAAAAAGCGCGTGCAATTGGAGGAGCAGTTCTTGAAGGAATACTCCATATGGAAAAGCTCAGAAAGAAGCGTGTTTAAATGGAAATTATATCTCTAAAAAAAGTGATAGAACAAGTAGAGGAAAATAAAAAAGTAGCATTAGTTACTGTTATAAATGAAAGTGGAGTAAGTCCTGCGAAACAGGGTTTAAGTATGGCTGTACTAGAAGACAAAACAACATTTGGTACAATTGGTGGTGGAGGAGTAGAGTATGAAATTGCCAAAATAGCTTTTAGTCAATTAGAAAAAGATGAGAGCATAAATTATTTTTATAAAGGTAAGAATGCTAAAGTAGATGTATTTATAAAAGTATTTAATACTAGTGAAAAGCTTTTAATTGCAGGCGGAGGACATGTGGGACATGAACTTTATAATGTAGCTAAGACTCAAAAGTTTTATACTGTAATATTTGATGAAAGAGAAGAATTTGCAAATAAAAAAAGATTTCCAGAAGCAGATGAGATATATCTAGGAGATATAGGTGAAAACTTAGAATCTTATAATATAGATGATAAATGTTATATAGTAGCGTGTGGACCTAGTCATGCTCATGATGAAATGACTATAAGAAAGTGTATAGATAGAGGCGCTAAATACTTAGGTATGCTTGGAAGTAGAAAAAAAATAAAAACTATTAAAGAAAATTTAAGTAATGAAGGTGTATCAGAAGAAAGTTTGAATGAAATATATGCACCTATTGGAATTAACACAGGTGGAGATAGTATCAATGAAATTGCATTTGGAATATTTGGAGAAATCTTAGCTGTGAAGAATAATTGTGAAATAAACCATATGAAAGATATAAAGAAATAGAGTATAATAGATATGTAAAAGATGTTGAAAGGAGGAAAAGAATTGATATATTTAGATAATGCTGCAACAACTTTTCCTAAGCCAGAGGTAGTTTATGACGCGGTTATGAAATGTATGAAAGAATATGGAGCAAATCCAGGAAGATCAGGACATAGGCTAGCACTAGAGGCAGGAAGAGTAATATATGATGCTAGAGAAACTATAAGCGAGATGTTTAACATAGACAACTCAATGAATATAGCTTTTACTTATAATGGAACAGATGCACTTAATACTGCTATAAAAGGTATATTAAAACCAGGAGATCATGTAATAACATCTACTATGGAGCACAACTCAGTTTTAAGACCATTAAAAGCTTTAGAGAAAATGGGGGTGGAACTTACTATAGTAGAGTGTGATAAAACAGGCTCTATAGATGTAGCTGATATAGAAAAAAGTATTAAGAAAAATACAAAAGCTATAATAACAACTCATGCATCTAATATAGTAGGAACAATATTTCCTATAGGAGAAATAGGTAAGATAGCTAAAGAGAATGATCTTATATATGTAGTAGATGCAGCTCAAACTGCAGGAGTATATGATATAGATGTACAAGCTATGAATATAGATATACTAGTTTTCCCAGGACACAAGAGTATGTTAGCGCCACAAGGAACAGGTGTTATATATATAGGGGAAGATGTATGTATAGATTGTACTAAACAAGGTGGAACTGGAAGTGCTTCAGAGTCTTTAGTACAACCAGAGATGATGCCAGATAAATTTGAAAGTGGAACTCCTAATACACCTGGAATAGCAGGACTGGGTAGAGGCGCTAAGTTTATTATGGATACTGGAATGGAAAACATAAGAAAACATGAAGAAGAACTACTTAGTTATTTCTTAGAAAATTTAAATAAGATAGAAGAAATAATAATATATGGACCAAATGATGCTAGAAAACAAGCACCTGTTGTTTCTTTAAATATTAAAAATGCAGATTCTTCAGAAGTTGGATATATGTTAGACTCAGAATTTGATATAGCAGTAAGAACTGGTCTTCATTGTGCACCTCTTGCACATGAGACTATAGGAACGTTAAAAGAAGGTACTATTAGATTTAGTATAGGTTACTTCAATACTAAAGAAGATATAGATGAAACATTGAATGCTTTAAAGACTATAATAAAAGAGTTAAGTTAATAGAGAAAAAGTATAAAAAGCAATTCAACAAGTTGCATTTAAGAGATGTAATGGTTTTGATGACATAGCAAAGGACTTAAGCTTTTCCTTGTTTATTCCAGAATCATTATATCTTCTATATATAATTTAATCTAGCAATCATAGTAAAATGCTGATAATCAAGCTGAAATATAAAAAATAAAAAAGAAATTTCTAAAAATGGTTGACATGTAAAAATAAAGCTGATAGAGTAATACAAGTCGTCGGGAAAAGAAATTGACGGCAACAGAAATTATAAATAAAAACAAAAGAAAATAATTTACAAAAGCTATTGACAAAACATTCACAAAGATGTTACAATAGATAAGCAAGTTTGGTCCTTGAAAATTAAACAGTAAAAAGAAGTTAATTCCTTATAG
>RCNJ01000246.1_pt1 | contig 33525 bp, 44 predicted proteins | sample 2041171 | NCBI WGS metagenome assembly RCNJ01 (sample SAMN09708213, study PRJNA481090) | feces metagenome | biome: feces | host: Pygoscelis adeliae | place: Antarctica: Rookery Lake | collected 2010-03-01 | reverse complement strand
GCGATTATAGCAGTTAAGAAAAAGAAGTAAGCTCTTAAGTACTTGATTCAAACATACCAGTAATTGCCAATCTACGAATACCAACACAGGGTTCACCCGACTTTCCCGATGCGGACTAGCTTCAAATGTTCAATTTCTCGGTACAAAGTGTCTCCGCTGTCACCCTTAACACGGGTAAACTGTCTAGCTTTCTACTTCTATATACAGTCCTCGTCACTTGTCAAGGTATAACAATGTTCCTTTGATCGTGCAAGGTACAGACTTCGTCTACAACGAGATGGAGCTGCTGCTACTTAACATTGGCGAGCTACACGAGTTAACTCACAAGCCATCTTTACGCTCTGTAAATGTTATGCATTATTATGGTCTTCCAGATAGGTCTGTAGGCTCGGCTTATAGTCAACATTCGACAATGGATGGTAACCAGTGTTGAAAGCAGTACTATTCCGAGAATCGTCTGATCCGTGGCCGGTTCCGTATCACGTTTTGGTAGAAAGGAGCAGATCTACATTCCCGAGATCTGCCGCATCCGACACCCCTCCAGAAACAGGAGCTGCAATTCCATAGTTACCACATATAAAAGCAGTGTAGATAGCCACAAGAATATACAATAATTCTGACTACCGGGAAGGCGTCAAGCATCAGCTCATTTCAAACCGTGCAGAAATGCGTCCTGTGACAACAGCAAAGGTTTTTAGAGGTGTCGACATCCCCTCAGGTGGATTAAAGTCAATGCTGCACCGCGACATTCTACTTACAATAGAGGATTTTCGATACCCTCCTGGCTGTGCAACATACGACGAAACTGCCGCCAAGCTTGATGCCCACTTTATAGCAGAGGCCATTTGAACAGCATATCCAGAATTGGTCAAGTACATCTTTGCTGAGTACGACATTCCTTACCCAGCTATGCCAGCAGTCGAGTTGCTCGTGCTTGGAAAGACAGATAGCAAGACGCTTGGTCCAATCCTTCTCAATGAAAGCACTCTTGATGGCTCCTATGAGGTCATAGAGAATATCTACAAGCATCAGTTCGAACTAGATAACAGAGAGTTCGACGACCACTTGTTTTTGGCATTGTGCCTTACTTTGAGTGACTCCCTCAGAAGACAAGGATAGCGACAAATTAGGCGACTGAGAGACCGATGATAATTTAATCACTGCCTATCAGCGACCTACAAGCCAAGCCGGAAAGAGTTGTGCCACCTGCAACGGATGAATATTGCATCGCGCCTTTCCCACGGCGGCACTGTGGAAGTGGTTCATGGCGAGCTGCCGTGGCAGGTCAACATGCACTCTGGCCCCCGCTGTGCACCTCGGTGTCATCATCCGTCTCCATCGTCTCCCATGCTCTGTCCGGTGAAATTGCGTAGCCGAATCCAGCAAGGCAGCAGCTATTGGCAACTTAGCCCTTGTCGCCTAGGCCAATGCCATTCATCCAGTTGGTGATGGTATTGTTGAGGATGATGGATGCCCTAGGCCCTTCTATAAATCGAAGAACAAATGGGTTGCGGTTGGTTGCCTCGCAAAGCGTCTAGGCTAGCTAGACGCTTTCATTGTCTATGCGACCTCCATAAGAAGGAGGCTTTTCCCCGTAGATAGTGAAATGTAGAAAAAAAATGAGTTACGAAAACATCAGTTACAACAGGTATTGCCGTGCTCTGGCCGCTGAAATTGCGTGACGGAATCCAGTCAGGCAGCAGCCATTGGCTGCTTAGCCCTTGTCGCCTAAGTCAACGACACTCCGAATCGCCTTGATCGCTATTCGTCTCGGTGCACTGCCCGCTTCAGGCGTTTCGAGGCGCCTCGGAATGACCCGCTGGCACTCATACCACAACATTCCACGGCGTTATGAAGCACAAGGGTTCACTGGCATTCAAGATCTGGAGCTTGATGTGGGAATGCAACCACACTCCAACCCCCAGATCTTCAAGCATGCTGAAACGGAAATATTACACGAAACGGGGACCCCGGCAATGGTCCTGAAGTCGCCGCCAATGAGCCTGGCGAATCGACCGAGAGAGGGAAACCGAGCATAGCTGACCTGCCTCGCTGCACCTCAGGACTCGAGAGAAGCGTCCATCGTCACAGGAATTGCAAGGGTTTGCTGTACACTTGCAAGATTAGTACGAGGCTGTCCTTCCTTTCAGGCTTTCAGCATGACAAAATGAGGGGGGCAATGACAGGGAGCATGACAGGGAGCGCGATCCTATGTACGAACCTTGGAAATGAAGCCGGCAAGCAAAATGTCGCTCTTTACGGAAACAAGTTCCACCAAAGAAAGGGGGAAAAAGGGCCAACGGCGAAAGAGTCGGCCGAAACCAGGACTCAAAAAATGAAAGGGGAAGCAGGGAAAAAGCACTGCAGGAATTGCGATACAGACCGGCATGACGAAGCCACATGCTGTCAGCTCTACCCAGAATTGAGACCAGAATGGGCCACGAAGGCTCCGCCTGAGAAAGAAAGGCAAATGGTGACCTTCCTATCGTCGTTCAGAGCCGCCCGGGACCCCGGATTTGGACCAGAAAACTGTCTACTTGACACCAGAGCCAGCCATCATATGAGCTGGGACCGAAGCCTATTCTCCCAATATACGGAGAATACGGACGTGACCCAGACGGTACAAACCGCCAACGAGAGCGTTATGCTCCGCTGGCAAAGGGACCATTAAGGTAACCTTCGTCAAATCTGACGAAACCGAGACAACTGTCACACTTTCGGACGTCGTTCACCGGCCCCAATTGGGCACAAACGTTCTCTCTCCGGCGTCAAGATGCATCAAAAAGGGGTATTCATCGACGGCAAAACCCAGACTCTCCCAGTATGAGAACCGAGAAGAGCTCTGTCAGTACTCGATGACCCGGACCTGGATAAAAATCCGTACTAAAAAAGGCTCGCCGAGTTCCCACGTCTACCGGGTCACGCAACCCCAATCAATGGAGCTATGGCACCAAAGACTCGGCCACGCGTGCCACTCGCATGGCTTTGCCGGCGATGCCGATTGAGGGTCTTTTTTGAACCCTAAGCCCTCCGTCATTTGGGCGGTTTCCGGACCGTCTGGTTAAATCAATAAGCCATAACTTGTTCTCCAAGTCACGAAATAGCTCTCGGGAGGTCATAATTCGACATGTCCAGTTTGCCAATTCGATTTTACCCATACCAAATGCCGCCATAGATGTCGCCCCTCTCTTGAGGCAACACGTCCAGCCTCATCTATTGACGCTCTTCCACCCGACTGCCTAAGATGCAGAACGCCTATCACCGAAAATGAGAAATTAATCGTGAAAAACTCCGTCAAGCACCCAAGAAGGAAAAGCTAAGCGCTTTTTCGAACATGTTCAAAGATCCGGACAAAGTGCGAATTCGCCTGGATGACGATTGTTTCGGCTTCTGGACATCTTGTCAGATGTCACCAGAAGGGAAATTCTTACGGCGTAGTATATGGTAGAGTGTCGAGGTATCTTTAAATTTGTTTAATGCCCTACGATACCATAATGATTGTGAGACGTGCGAGCCGCTGCACCGCCTCACGTCGAATCTGCTCTTCCTCCTCTGATTCATTTCCAAACCTGCCTTCGAGGAGACCTTTAGGGGAGTTGTGAGTGTGTAGATCTGCCAGAAATCGAACGTGGTTAGGCCAGCTTTCCGCAGTCGTAAGGACGATCTTGTCTGGCGGTTCCGTCGGTTTCAATTCACTGTCCATGAAGGACACCATAAAGCTGCATAAGTTGTGCCGTGCCCAGTCTTCTGCTCTGTGCTTAGGTTTTGGCTTGGAACAATGTATTCTATGCCTGCTGTGAACTGGTTACGAATGCCCTGGCAACGGAAAATATGAGGTCTTATGTAATTTGACCAAGCCATCATTGCGTAATTGTCCCTCGAGTTTCAGGAGTTCGTAGCCTTCCCTTTCGAGCCGCGCCGATTGGAGGAGGGCAAGTCAAGACGGAGAAAGCGTTTGGCGGCCGCTAACAACAACGACGTCTTGGCAAGGCTGAACACCTTGGTGGGATGGACTCCCGCCTCGTCGCTCCAACGACGTTCTTCACTATAAACACCACAGCTTTGCTGGAATAACAATCATCCATAATGTCTACCGGTAACGCCGCTATCCAACTCCCGCCAGTCGGCGCACATCCGCCAGGTATGCAACCCTGCGCTCGTGAGCTCGAATACAAGCTCCAGTACACCCCGCGCTCACAGCGTTCTGATAGCTCCCACGCTCCATGAATGAGAATATGAAAGCTGACGATGAGTTCAGCTCAGGAGGACACCCCAGACCCAGCCGCCGAGGTAGCAGCTGGTGAAAAAGAGAAGGCGGAGCAGGAGGCCCTTCCATACAAATGGACTCAAACGATCAAGGATGTTGATGTCTCCTTCACCGTGCCTGGAAACTATAAGGGCAAGGATTTGGTGGTTGAGATTAAGAAGAACAAGCTTATTGCTGGTGTCAAAGGGCAGGATTCTATTATCTCTGTACGTGCTACCTACCTTCCATCTGGACTGAACAGCGACCAGATTCGGTTCTGCGATGGAGTGGTCTCAACCGGATACAGGCAGCACCAAACATCTGGACAACGTTGGCTGAGGCTCGCGATGAGAGACTGAACGGCACAGGAATCTGTTGACTCCATCCTGTCACCTATCTGCCCTACCGATGATGGCCCCGAGGGAACCAACGCCTCGCGCCAGACAACACCACGAACAACTGCAAGAGAAAATGAGAAAGACTAACAACAACCCAGGGCGACCTCCCCTCCCCAATCCATGTAGACGACAGCACCTGGACCCTAACCTCCATCCGCGGCGGTCTCAAATCCTGCGATATCCACCTCGACAAAGTGAACAAGATGGAATGGTGGGCGCACGTCGTCACCTCGGCACCAAAGATCGACGTCACCAAGATCCAACCTGAGAACTCTAAGCTTGGGGACCTTGACGGCGATACGAGAGGCATGGTCGAGAAGATGATGTATGACCAGCGCCAGAAGGAGGCTGGTCTGCCGACGAGCGATGAGGAGAAAAAGGCGGAGTTGTTGAGGAAGTTTCAGGCGCAACATCCGGAGATGGACTTTTCGAATGCGAGGGTAAACTAATGTGGCGATAATAATAGTACTGTTAGCGAGCGATGTGTTTCGAGCGATGAATAGATGATGTTACGTCCATATGACTTCTCAATGACAGCAAAGCGGTTGATAGCATGAGGAATGATCTGGTTAATGAGATATCGTCCACGGATGGCAATGTACAGCAATTTTGCTGACGAAGCTGGCACCTGCAAACTGGTTGTTGGCTAATGTTATTAATGCTTGGGTCTAGGGTAACGAATTCATCCACGATGGTAACATGTTTGGATTCTCCCAACGAGAGCATTCGTACGTCGATACCATTCGGTTTTCCATCAGCAACACTTCAGGCAATTCCAATTTCGTCATGTTTCTCGGTCCTCAAGATCTCGCGATCCCATTTGCGGCTTTGGCGATTTGATTTTGTTTTCCATCCAGCAAGAACTAACCAGTCTGGAGGCTCTCTTTATATACACAAATGTTCTCTAAACTTCTCGTCATCAATCCAGACATATCCTCACCCCAACTCAAGTTCCAGCCACCGTATAAAGCATACAATTCAACTCTTAAGAGCAGCATTAAGCACCCACTGTCGTTGGCCAACAAGTCACCAATTAAAATTGAAACTTCGGTCACGATCCATGTCCCGACTAACCAGTCTCCATTCCCAAATCAACAATAAGTCGATGATCGAATCGAGAATATTCGACTGTGCAAGAACAGTCCTTGCCAACCGGTTGGACATTGCTACCAACTATTCTCGCAGCCAGCAGCCACAATACCACAACTCAAGTTCTGGAAGCAGTATGAAGCACCAGCCTTACCAACACGCCACAGAAATAAAAATCTTTCCTGGCTCAGGTGATATCTCGACTACCGGTTTCTAGTTCCACAACTTCACTATAGGCTGATAATTGAAGTAAGAGCACCTACCTTCGCTAGCAACAGTCCTTGTGTCAACTGTTTGAGCAATGCCAACAACGACTGGAGCAAATTAATGATGATACTTACGACATCGTTGACAACGTGGTTGGTATCTTGCGAGACATCGAGTACTGTCCGATGCGATTCGATCCTTGTGCGATTAGCAATTTCAATTTGGGAATCGATGAGCCAGGAGACGAAGCTCATGACTCCGTTTTGCAGGTATTTTTGCTGCTTGAGATGGCATCAACTTACCTGTTGTGGGCTGCCGGCTATATACCCCCAATCTTACGACGTGGTCAAATCACACTCAATCCTCGCTTCCTCAAAATATTTGCATTCTTACCTACCAAACTCGATCTTGGGTGTCAGAGGTCAAAAGTAAGTCCTCAATCTCATCCATCATGCTCCTCATCCTTTCAACACCACAGAAGTCACCAGCAAAAATATATGACCAGGCTGGGGTTCGATCCCAGGACCTTATCCGTGTTAAGGATACGTGATAACCAACTACACCATCCGGCCGCTTGTGCTTGTCTGCTTCTATCGGTGGTCTGACTCGTGTTGTTGTGGGGTTGGTGGTTTGAAAATTAAGTTTTGATCTTGGTCCACCCTACCAACCCCAACCAACCAACAACTTTAACTCCGCTAAATTGGGCTGAAAAAGCTTGATTCAACCACTAACCATGTTCTGGGTGCGGTAATTTCACCCTCGGTGGATTTGCGACGGGGGGTGTTTTGGGGATAGGTGGAGGTCAAGTTTGACAAAAATATACACTGAGCATGAGCTCAGAGAGGCTTACTCTCTGACGGGGAGTCGAACCCCGGTCTCCCGCGCTTTGCCGCTCTTCCTGATTGGGAGGACTTAATGACAAGCGGAAATCATGACCGTTAGACCATCAAAGATGTTTCATGCTCTTGAGGGCCGCGGTCATATTATATCCGTAAAATGGGTGTTGCGGACATCGATGGGGAGCGGAAATTGAGCGATGGAGTAGTTCAGATGAGAGGGTACAATATGAAAATGTCAAGTAAGATGTGGTGTAAGGGTGAATGAAGAGAGATAGGTAAGTAAGGGTAAGTATAGGATGGAGCTGGGATGAAGTTGACAAGTGACGGAAGACTACGAGATGATATACATGTGGCAGCAGACAAGTGAGAAGAGTGCATAAACGACGGGATGGGAAGCTTGTTAGATTTCAACGTAAAATGCTGGAAGTTTTCCATTGAAAGTGACGTAAACATATTCGAAGTTTGATGGGCCCGTATACGTGGCATCAACCACAGCAGAACAGAGGAAAACGATACGCACCTAGGCCCTCTCTCATCTCTGCGAACGGTTATCTTCCTTCAGAAAGTCCCGCTACCATCCATGACTAGCGTTTTATATGGAGAAAACAAAAGTGTATCTGAGCATGAGCTCAGAGCGTCTTGTAGACTCTCTGACGGGGAGTCGAACCCCGGTCTCCCGCGCTTTGCCTGTTGACAAGCGGAAATCATGACCGTTAGACCATCAAAGATGCTGCTGATATTTGGTTTCCAATATACGAAACGTGACTTGATTGACAGTGTGGTTTAGCGCCTGGGATGGCTGACAAAGTCCTAATGGAAGGTCGTCTGTGAGCCAAGGAGGAGAGGTATGCAGGACGGAACGTGATGAAGGCTGGAACTTAAAGTGAAACGGAGTACTAGTATGGCATTCGCGCTCTGATGTTGTCTTGTTCGTGGTATTGTTGTGATGTTGTTTGGGAGAAGAGGTCGAGAAGTGAGAAGGAACAGAAGCAGCAGTTTCAGCCACATCGAGGCTCTGCCGATTCAGACCGCCCAAGGCTGACACGAATCAGACACCAGCCACAGACACCTTTCCTAATGCGATAATCCCATTGACATATCTTGGCAAAATTGCGTGCTTGGTGGGGGTAGAGGGGTGGCAGCAGCTGAAAGGAGCGACAAGGGACATTACACTACCCCTCCATCGTCTAAGGCATATTGGGCACGTAGGATGATTAATGGGCGGGATATAGAATGGCGACATGCACTGCTAAATCGCCTCTGCGCCAGTATAAAGACCTTCATGCTTCCCTGAATCGCACTGCTTCTGTTCAATTCGCTTCCTGACTGCTTTTCCGAGATACCCGTTGACGTGCCTTATTAACTTGCTCATCTTTATCTGATCGTCACCTATCATACGACTTCTGACTTTAAATCTGTTGACACTCACAAACAACACCACAAACTTCACTTCATACACACAATAGTAATCATGTCTACTGAAGAGAGAGCAACCCCGTAAGATTTCCCTCCATCAATCGCCAAACACCGCCACCCTCTCAGTCCTTGTTTTCTAACATCTTCTCGCAGCCTCCGCCTCGGCTCCATCGCCCCAAGTTTCAAGGCCGAGACCACCAAGGGCCCAATCGACTTCCACGAGTTTGTTGGCGACTCCTGGGTCGTCTTCTTCTCCCACCCAGACGACTTCACCCCAGTCTGCACCACCGAGCTCGGCGCATTCGCAAAGCTTGAGCCAGAGTTCGCCAAGCGCAACGTCAAGTTGATTGGTCTCTCTGCCAATTCCATTGACCAGCACGATGCCTGGATCAAGGATATCGATGAGATTGCTGGTTCCCACTTGAACTTCCCAATCGTTGGAGACAAGAGCAGAGAGATCGCGTACAAGTACGATATGTTAGATCACCAGGATATCTCCAATGTCGATTCTAAGGGCATTGCTTTCACCATCCGCTCCGTTTTCATCATTGACCCAAAGAAGACTATGTAAGTACTCATCTCCCCCGCTACCGCAGACTCGACCTCTCTCAATAATCTCCGAGAACCCATCACTAACAACTCCCAGCCGCACAATCCTCTCCTACCCAGCCTCCACCGGCCGCAACACCGCCGAAGTCCTCCGCATCGTCGACTCCCTCCAAACCGGCGACAAGAACCGCATCACCACCCCAATAAACTGGCTCCCAGGCCAGGACGTCATCGTCCACCCATCAGTCTCCAACGAGGAGGCCAAGACCCTCTTCCCAGAGTTTCGCATCGTCAAGCCATATCTCAGATTCACTCCGCTGGCCAAGGGAAAGACCTCTGCTGGTGTTTGACTGCATGGTCAGAGTAAGCTGTAGGAGCCGCTTGAGAGTTGAAAGATACTTGATGACGGGGTATCTATAGCGGGATACATGGGAGGATGAAAGATTGAATTTAGCGTCATGAAAGATGAATGATACAACATTCCCATCTGGTACTTATTGCTAAAAAAATTTGCGAGTGCCATGTTTTATAGACATTCGTAAATCGGCGAGTCGCCAAATATGCGCCAGCGCCATCGAACACTTTTCGCCCGCGCAATTACCCTCGATCATCGCCATCTCGTGCCAATAACGAAACATTGAAACATGTAGTTGCTGACGTTGTAATAGCTGTTACTGTAATACGCAGTGCTAACTTTCAACACTTTGCTATCGCCAGGTACTTACCACTTGCCTGAAAACCGATTAGCAATTGCTGGCGCCGAGATACAAGCCGTTGTTTTGATTTTAGTGGTGAAGATAGCGAGTTTTGATAACACAAAGTTAAAAGTATGCATCCAAATGCTGTGAATGGTTAACTGGTTGTTGTCTCAAGCCGCCGCTGTTTTCCGATTTAGGAATTGACAATCAATTAAGAAAAACCGATTAGTACTTAACAAGAACATACCAAGCATCGCGGCCAATATTGCTTCGTTGCCATCTTCACAATCCGACGCCGTCACGACCTCTTTGCTGTCACGGTGTCCGCACGCCTGTTCGAAGCACAAACTTGAGTACGAGTACAAAAAGATGCTCCGGAGCATTCATCTCGATACTCCTATCCCTGTTCTTGGCATTCGTCTAAACGGAAATGCGCCACCTGCGGAAATAAGCAACTGGAGGTCTTGGAGATTCCGGGGATTTCTTGGCTTGCGACACTGGCCGTCAACCTCGCAACAACTTCAATATGACAGGAAAAATGGGCCACAAGATCCTCCAATTTGCTCGCTCGAGGTGTTACCCTCGGAACACTGAAGACCTGGAATATACTGTGCTTCAGAAAGGAAGGATGAAAGGAAGAAATGGCCAAGGGCGCAAAGTGTCGCTGACACATTACTCCAACTTTACTCCTCCGCACGACCCCTCCATGATATGGGGAGGCGAGCCGCTAATGCGCCAAAGACGCCAGCATTTTCGTAAGATATATGACTGGATATAAACACAATCGATATCTCATCTCCCAATATTTGTCGTTTGCAATCCTGATATCGTTCTGCGTCACCCATCTGCTTGGGTCTGAAGCTTATCTGATGCTAAGTGGCTAATTGTTCGACACGGCGCTGCTGACGATTTGATACGCATATACGAGCCGCCGGCTTTTCCACCCATCTTCAAGAATTGAGTCTTCCTTTCCAATCTTTGCCAATCCGCGTTCGTTTGCGATTCCACAACCATTTTGCATCACCCGACAGTTCGAGTCGAAAGCTCACTAGACGCTGAGTGGATAAGCGCGGATTGGATACGGCAACCGCACTGCAAACACTTCGATTCACACAAGTCGCCAATATATCAACCCGTTGTCTCGAGTCGGAGCGCCGGTTTGAGGTGACGAAAGACTAACTTTGACAATTGCTCACAACGCGGTTGTCGCGCTTAACTTTCTTTACACCTTCCCTCAGGATTTCCAACATCACCGAACCGGACGATCGCCTGCGTTGACCCTCGCCAGACAAAATTGATATATCAGGCACGGCTTTTGCGGCCAATTTGAACGAACAGCCGCTCAAATAAATAGCGACCACATATCCTCACTTTGAGCGCACATTGACGCAGCGCGTTCCGCCACGCACCGCACTTCTTGGAACCTCCAGGTCGGCACACAACACGGTACAGCATCACCCTCACAAGTAGCAACATACCGCAAACACAAAACAAAGATGGATGAACCATCATACTCATGGACGTTGGCGTCGTCTCGTGACGGCTCGAAAGAGGAGGCTGATGCCGGCGAGACGAGACCAAGCCAAAGCCAACGACCATCAACAGCCTCCATCGCAGCACTCACATACTTGGACACCGACTCACCAATAACACACCACTATCTTACCTTCGACACTCCCCTACCATTTCTCTCACCAGCGCCGCTGTCCGCAGGTGGACCACCACCACCCCAGCCAAACCTGAAGAAATATGCCGACCCATTCAAGTGGCCAAAGACGCGCAAGCAGATGACAGTAATCCTCTCCTGTATCGCGACCCTATTCACAGCCTACAACGCGGGCTCCTACTCTCCACCCATCCCAGCCATGGCCCAAGAATTTGGTGTCTCGGACCTCACAGCCTTAACCGGCCTGACGTCGTTCTGTCTCGGCTTTGCGATAACACCGATGATTCTCGCGCCCTTCTCAGAGATCCAGGGCAGGTATCCTGTGTTTGTCGCTGCAGGCATATTGTTTGAAGCTATGCAGATTGCTTGCGCGCTCACTCCGACAATGGCTGGGATGATCGTGGCGAGATTCTTTGTCGGGTGTGGGAGTTCCGTATTCAGCAGTATGGTTGGAGGCGTGATCTCGGATCTTTATCATGCCGAGGATAGGAATACGGCGATGGCGCTTTTCAGTGGAGGTGCGTTGTTTGGGACAGGGCTTGGGCCGCTGATTGCTGGTACGTTGGCCCAGCATTTGAGTTGGAGGTGGGTGTTCTGGGTACAGGTTATCAGTAATGGGCTGGTGATTATGATGATTATTGTGTTTTTTAACGAATCGAGGGGCAGTGTCCTGCTGAGTAAGAAGGGTAGAGCGCTCAACAAGTGGTATGAGGAGAGGGAGAAAGCTGGCTGCGTCGGCGTGGACATGCCGAATCCAGACGGACCTGGTGTGATTAGCCAAAGGATAAGATGGAAGGTCAAGAGTGACGAAGAAAGAGAGTCAGTGATTAAGATGATCCAAATCTCCGTGTGGCGTCCACTTCGTAAGTCCAATTCCCCTACCCCTTCCACACCCAACCGCAAGGACAGAAATACTAATTTCTACTTTAAGACCTCTTGTTCACCGAGCCCGTAGTATTCTTCTTCTCCCTCTGGGTCTCCTTCGCGTGGGCAGTCCTCTACATGACGTTCGCCTCCATCCCCCTCATCTTCCAAGTATCCCACGACTTCAACACCGAGCAAGTCGGCCTCGTCTTCATCGCCATGTGTATCGGTTCTGCGCTCGCCACAGTGCTGGCTATATACCAAGACCCATACTCCTCCCGCCTCGGACACTTCCTCGGTCGCTTCACAGGTCGTCACAAGCGCGCCAACATTGCCGCGGCGGGATCTATGTCCAAGCGCGAGGCTTCCGCATCCGACGCGATAGGAGCACCTGATGCTCCTTCCACTTCGTCCGAGAAGAATGGTGACGAGGAGATGAAGGATAAGAAACACTACGACCCTGAGATCCGTCTCTACTTTTCTTGCCTCCACTCCCTCCTCCTCCCCATCGGCCTCGTCATCCTCGGCTTCACGCAATATCCCTGGGTCCACTGGATATTCCCATGTATCGGCGTCCTCCTCGCCACGATGGGCATTTACAGCGTCTACCTGGCTACATTCAACTACCTTGCCGACGTATACCACAGATATAGCAGCTCAGCGCTGGCAGCACAGAGCTTCTGTAGGAATGTGATGGGTGCGGTGTTCCCTTTAATTAGCAATCCGATGTTTAAGGGGATGGGATTTGCGCAGGCTGCGGCGACGCTGGGTGGGATAGGTGTGGTGCTTACGGCTGTGCCGTGGGTGTTGGTTGCGTTTGGGCCGGATATCCGGAAGAGGAGTAAGTTTGCGAGTGAGTTGTTGTGAGGCTAGTGAGTGAGACTGAGGAAGCATATGTGTCATTTGAGGCGTTAAAAGGTGGATTGCATATAGCACTATTATAATCTGACACTCGGTGAGTGTATATAAGCATAGCGAATCGAAAACTCTTAATACAGTCCCTAGGATGGCGCTCAATAATCAGGTGCCCTTACTGCCCTTTTCGACCCCGCCCGCCGTTAAAACAAAGCAGTACCTTCTAGGATGTGGGCACAATAGGTAGACAAATCCAAGTCTTATCTCGTCGGCAAGAAACCCAACTGCTCCATCAACCAGAAAAACCCAAGCGAAGAATGCCAACATCGCCAACGTGATGCCGACGATGAATGCAATCCCAAGTACAAGCCAATAAATCGCACCCAGCAATGTAGCTGCCCATGTTCCTGGTTCTTGGGACCATGTCGGCTCAGAGTCCGTGGATGTCGTAGTCGCCATCATCGGTGTCTTCGCGAGAGAGATTAAGACACTGCTTGCGGGCTTTGAAGGAGAACCGCCTGCGGAACCAGCTCTTGCTTTGAACCAGATGCTTAACCAGTTTGTCGTACTTTGAGAGCCTTGTGATGGAGACGTTAGCTGACTTTGTAAGGCCGTCTTTATTGATAACGCGGGGAGGAGGAGGTGTTGCTGCCAAGCTACCTTGATTCTCCTTCGCCTCCGTTCAGGCTTTCATCCGCACGGTAACAAGGTCGACCACTTCAGCACAATTTTCCAATTGAATTGCGATGGTAGCCAAGGAGCCTGACACAAATCAGTAGATGCACAAGTGCGTTGCGGTAAATGCGTACCGTTTTCGAATGCCCTCATCTTTTGATGGTCGTAGCTGCCTTGCTGTCCCTGAAGCTTTCGTCATGTGGTCATGCTGCTCGAAAATAGTTTGACGTACGGGCGTCTGGCAGCACCCATGTCTTCAGACTTGGACATGGTCGTCAGAAAGTCTATTTCTCGATTGTAAGCACATCACATAATATGGTAACTGCCTTGGTGGCAACCAGCTTACCGCTCTCAAAGTCCCGGACTGCCTTCACGTCGTACGAGCTCCCGAGCTCGAGCTCGGTCTAGTATCTTCTGCTGCGGATTAGGATTGTAGTAGGAGCTAGCCCTGATGAGCGTCTCAATGATATCTGAGACACTTGTTGGTCTCCTGCTGTCTGCAACCAACTATATTGGAGGAACACCTCTCACATCCTGTCTGATGTGCTTGGGATCACTTGGCCCCTTCTTCTCGATATGTGTCCCTTGAGCAACTATGAAATCTTCTGTCACCGTCATTGTTACCGCCATTGTTATCGAACTTGAAATCGATTCTTACTAGAGTATAACTGCTGAACCTCAAATGAAGAAGTTGCTGGTCTTTATACCTGGTTCCAGGACAGTTGAGACGGTAGCGTAGTACCATGTCTTCATCACCCTTTCCTCGAGTTCGAGATCCAAGTAGGTCAGTTCCCGAGCCGCTTCCACGGAGAAGCTGGCCTATGAGGCTTCCCAGGTCATCTAACGTCCGCGGACAGCTTATTGTCTTCGGCTCATTTGCGCTAATGATTCTTCCACCAACTCACTGGCCGATTTCAGCTTTTTGGAAATGAGGGAAGCTCATGTGAGGAGGCCTAGGTCGGGAACCGATCTTGTGGCCTGCAGTGAGCTTGACTTCCTCCCTTCTCATCTTGTTTTAGTTTTATTTTACTGAGGGCTAACCATTGGTCCAGCAATCCTCATCGACCTAGCATTGATCAGAGGTATGGACGGATCTACTCGCTCGTGCGACCGTCTGGAGGTGACTACGCACGTCCATGGCCGCATCAAGTCATGACAAGATTCCCGGTTTGATGATGTTGTTGCCAAGCTCGATCTTATTGCCGGTTTTGCATGGAAAGACACAAGGCATAGGGTGACAAAGGTGCTGTTGAAGTCCGTGGAGGAATGGAGGGGCAGGGAGTTGGATATGTTGAAGGGGAAGCGGAGAGTGGGTGTTCGGTACCTTGTCGACGAGAAAGGCATGGTTGAAGAGACTATCTATGAGGTCAAGGGCAGCAAGAAGAGCGGTGGTATCTGGTTTAGATCACTTCTTGTATTATGAATGTCGTTTTGCACTTTCATTATTCAGGCGCTTGAGCATTTGCAGTTACACGGAAGCACTGTTGCCTTCCAGCAACAAAGGCAGCAGGCTCACTTAGAATGAGACAGGGATTGCCATGGATTGGTGCGATTTTGCCCAAGATAAGCCGCGTGTAGGTCACCGATTAAACAAGGACATCGACTGAGTGCTTAAAAAGCCAGTAACTTTGTTCATATTGAGCCAGCCGGCCATTCCATCCACATTCACGCGATGTGAAATCGGTGGCCTTACGACTATCGGCTATTCCAATAAGAATCCTTGCTGTCTATACAACAACGCCGGACTTAAGCTTTAGCCTCACTCTCCCTTTTTCGGCCTTCGAAGACGACCGGTATGGTTCCCTTTCCACCCGTAGCGCCAGAAGCTTCAGCATCAGTTTACAGCCGCAGCTAGACGTTTACGCCATGTCGACGTCCTCATCGCTGCCGCACTCAAAGTTCTCAATCTCCTGCATGCCCATCTCCCATTCAGACTGGGACAAAGCCTCAACAGAGCAGGTGTTTGGAGAAAAACCGTAAGTAGAAAGCTCGTCCTGGTCTCCGTCATAAGAGTAATAGTCATCTTCCTCTACCTGAGTGGGTGTTGGTGGAGGAGAGGCAGCCGCCGCGGTGGCTAACCCAGCATCTATGCTCTTAAAGACCACTCTGTTCTTGTTGGCAGTATTGCGCTTTGGGACCTTGTAGTTTTGCATCGTGGAGGCCTTGAGGCCGTTGGCGGACTTGTTGTTCTTCTCCTCTTCGCCCAAGAAAAGAGTGGCCCAATCTTCTGGAGTCATGCCGCGGCCAAGACGCTGTGGAAGACCGGTGGCTGCGGTTGAGGTCGCAAAAACCTTGCCGCCTGTCTCCTGGATGGCCTGGCGCTTCTTCGTATTTTTCGGGTCCATGTAGTTGACGAACGCCTTGATTGGCTTGTTGAGGCCGATGAACGTAGCGATGTCACGATCGTTTCTGAAGAGGAGGCGGATGTCGCTGCCGTAGCCGATGAAGGTGTGTGGGCCCATCCCCATACCTAGGTATGTCAGTCTCCGTCGTGAAAGTGTTACGGTAGTTCAAAAACCTACACCTAATGAAGATTTCCATTCTGGACCGCTTGCCGTCGGCCTTCAGTTCCCGAAGAAGTATATTCTTGTAACCCTCAAAGTTAAGTTGTCTGATCCTAGCGGTATTGCGCTCGGTCGTGATCCTGTCGTCCATCTTGCCGGTAAAAGAGTACTTCAAGAACGAGATTCTGACTATGCGTGGACGATCTGTAGTCGAGTTAGTTCCCCAGAGCCTTGGTGGTGATGTCGTGTCTGGCGCCCTTACAATCAACGTCCCTCCCGAAGTCGGGTGTGAGATAAATTCCGTAGCCGCCTCTGGTTCCCGCAAACCAACAAGTGCCGTCGACGCTGTAGGAGCCGGTCCTGGCCACCTGCTGCTGGACGGTGTCATGGGAGAGTGTGCCATCGCAGTAGTCGCTGTTCTTCCTTGTCTCGAAGGGGGCCTTTTTGCGCGTGTCCTCGTGAGCGTTTGTGAGATAGCGAAGGAGGTGCTTGATGAGGATGATGTCGCGAGCGCGAATGTAGGTCCCGTCCTTTGACAATGGATGCAGATGGGATAGGGGAATGGCTCCGTTCTTGTCATAAGGAAATCCCATGGGGTGTGTCGGATATAGAGGATATATGTCTGTGATTCTTCTTGGATCCATGTTTGCGATGCTTCTTGGATCCGTTGTGGAGGATCAATTACCACAGTAGAATACACCTTGACATGGGAGTCAAAGATGAAAATGGGGACATAGAGGGAGGCTAGCGCGCCGCGCGATTTGGACTAAGCCGACAGAAACGCTGACTTCTCCGTCAGTGCTCTACTTAGTACTGGCTATTGAGGCCAAAGAAGGTCTCCAGCCTCGTAAATATCACTGAGAGCTTTGTCAAAGTGCCTGTATGCGGAGCCTCAGGAACAGAAGCCATTTTTGACTCCCACCTCGATCACCGCCTTTGTCAGTCCCAAGATAACCAGTTCGCACTCTCGTAGTCATAGCCACCAAAACATTGACAGAGACTTGAACTGGTCTCGGTTGCGCTCTGTCGTCTTGTGCTTTGCCGTCCTTCTTCATCTGCCAGTCCATCTCCCAGTCCATCTGCACTGGGGTCGAGGTTGTCGTATGTGTCGATGGGAAACCACTGGAGGAGTTCGACGACGAGTATGAGGAGCAGAAGAACCCATGGACACTTGATAAGTTTCTCAAGGTCGATGAAGATGCCCAATTCAATATCGTGGACATGATATTGCCAACACAGAAGAACTTGATCAAGATCGGGAAGTTCGAGTTCGCTTCGGTGGTCTCTGGTACAGCCGCAGATACATAGGTTTTCAATATTTGTGCAACTAACATAACTATATGTAGTAATTAAGAAGGAACTTGAAGAGCAGAGGACAGTACTACAGCGACGGACTCTCATAAGGAAGGCGAGTGGGTTAGGCTACAAGGTGATTTGGTGTTCAGCACAGCTGAAGTGTTAAAAATTGCTCGGGAGGCAGAGAAGAAACCGTCGCAACACGACCACGAGGACGACCACGTAAACGTCCAATTGAAGAAGAGGATAAGGAATAGGAAGTAGTTCTTAGTAGTTCAGCTTGCCCAGATTCTGAAGGGAGCGTTATTATGGTTAGAAAAGCCCCTCGTTAGACCATACCGCCCGTTCGACCATACGATACGTTATGACCAGAAATTATAACCTAAGAAGCTGCAAAATGCTCTAAATTTCACATCACATGTGTGACCACATACTGCTATCTCACAAATTTGAACTAGATTCGCTGTCGTCGTATGTAATTTGCACTGTAACACTAACGTTAGGGGACTTCAAGCTGTGCATGATAATTTGGAGGTTAAGGTGCTACTTCGTGAGATGATTTCAGTGCATTCAAAGAGTACATCATTTGACGGCCAGGAATGAGTGTGCGAGTTGTATGTTGTAACATCCATAACTATGACTAACTAGCCGCGAAGCAAAGGTGCACGAATCAACCGGCGCAACACCAATTTACAACACATCTAGATCGAAATCTCATACCGCAGGAGTTTTCCTGAAATCTCCTCCCGCATACGTATGTTTCTGCCCCGAGGCCTCAAGCTCGGCCTCAATATCCATCAAGCGGTTGTACTTTGCAACCCGCTCCCCACGACAAGGGCTACCACTCTTTAGGTGGCCCGTTCCAAGGCCAACAGTCAAGTCAGCAATGAAATCGTCGGTCGTCTCACCTGAGCGATGTGACACAAACACATTCCAGCCAAGACTGAAAGCCATCTTTGCACTAATTAAAATTAATATCAGCAAATGTGGCGGAAGAATTGGGTTGTGGGTAGGATTCTACATACGCATCTATTGACTCTGTTATGGTCCCGATTTGGTTCATTTTGAGTAACAGCGAATTGCAAGCTTTCTTCTCATCGGCGGTTTTCATACGCCCGATATTAGTTGCGAGCAAGTCGTCTCCAACGAGCTCAATCTCGCATGTCTGGTTGAATTTGGACCATGCATCCCAGTCATCCTGAGCAAAGGGATCCTCTAAGAGAATGATTGGGTACTTCTGAATTAAGTCTTGATACAGACGACCCAGTTCTGCTGCCGACAGTGTAGCATTGGAAGAAGGCTGGACCGCCGGATCCTTAAACGCAAGATCGTATTTGTCTGACGCCAAGAACTCGCTTGAGGCTGGATCCATCGCGAATTTAACTCGTCCTGTGTATCCGCAGTTGTCTACAGCGGTTACAAGCAGGTCAAGTGCCTCATGGGGCTTTGAGATTGGTGGCGCAAACCCTCCTTCATCTCCGATTCCGATAGCTAATTGATGTTAACTTAAATGATCCAATTCGCACATTAGAACTGCATAGAACCTACCTGATCCCCCAAACTTCTTCCTTATCACACCCTTGAGTTCATGGTAAACTTCAGCGCCCATTTGCACTGCATGAGCCATCGATTCTGCGCCAACAGGCGCAATCATAAATTCTTGAAAGGCCATGAGATTCCCGGAATGTACGCCGCCGTTTAACACATTGAAAAAAGGAGTCGGTAAGATATATGGCTTGCTGAACCTGGATTGCTGCCGGATGAACTCATACAAGGGCACATTCTGTTCAGCGGTCAGTCGAATGTCTTTTGCGTAACAGCATCAGAACGGCGAGCAAGTGGGGTACATACCTGTTCGGCAGCGGCAGCGCGCGCGCAAGCCATACTGACACCGAGAATAGCGTTGGCACCCAAATTGCTCTTGTCCACTGTGCCATCAAGTTCCCGCATTAAAGCATCGATATTGGCAAGTTCTGTGGCCACGTTGAATCTGCGTTCAATGACCGCTGGACCTAGAACATTGTTCACGCTGTGCACTGCCTTTAAGACGCCCTGGCCGTTGTACACGGACGAGTCGCCATCGCGCAACTCAACTGCTTCGTAATCGCCTTTGGACGCCCCCGAAGGAACTAGCGCTCGAAATGTGCCTACGCGCCAGCTAGATCAGCGTGAGACTAATTGAAGCAAGCAGTCAGAAGTGGTTGCAATTTACCTTTGTTAGTTACCACGCACACTTGGACCGTAGGGTTCCCTCTCGAATCGAGCCTTTGCGCAGCTTGAATGGAGGTGATCATTTTTGAGGTCAAATTAGCGATAGGGTACTCGAGATTTATGTAACTTATTCGTTGTTGTAATATGTTGGATGATGAATTGTATGAGGTTGAAAGTGTAATATAACCTCTTTGTGAAAGTCATGCAATGAGGCCTTGGTGACATCATCTTGAAACGTCATCACGGCGTAAGGGTAACGCGGCAAACGTCCGGAGCCATCTATATGATCAACCACCGCACGTACGTAACATACCTCTTGTGTGCATATACAGTAGGGTGCCAGAAGTATTCGTACAGCCCACTTATTCATAGCCCATGTAATTGTGCGCTGCTTTAATAATTCAATACTTTGTATACACGTTTGCTTTCTTGGGTGATGAGCGTCCTTTCGCCTTCGTAGCTGTGTACTGAACAATTGATTTGGCTAGTCGATGTTTGGTTTCAACCTTTTGAAGGGACCATCCAAGGCTATTAAATTCAAGAATACGGCCTCGCAATTGAGGTGATAGCGCAGGGCGTTTGATACGAGGAAGCATTGTTATCGTTGTTGAATATCTAGAGAATCAAAATCGGAATTATTAAGGCAGCGTTCAATTACATGGGCTGTGAATACGAGGGCCGTACGAATACTTCTGGCACCCTACTGTACTTGTGGAAAATGATACGTAAGTTAAGACGGCCAAACTCCAGTACTGATATGAAAATGATGTGAGAGTGAGGCCGAACTGACACGAAGACGTGGCCTCGCCTCACCCTGCTTACCCTGCTCACCCTCACTTCATTCTCGGCTTTGACCTTCAGGCGACAGGGGCCTTCGATTCCGCGCTATGCCTACGATTGAGACTACTATCCAAAGGATACGCGGACTTGTGTATGGAAGAGCAAGGGAATGGCCAATGCTTTTCAATATGTGGTCGTATGTATCAGATACTCAGCTGATATAAACTTATATGCAAATAAATCACTTATCGCAGACACTCAAAGTGTGCTCTGATGGAATGCAAAAGCACAAAAACAAACGACAGTGGATATTCGCTGATGGTCACCCACCCAACTACTAATCCACCGATCTGGAGATTGTGTATGGCAGAACGCACGGGATATCCAATTCTCATCTGTCTACGGTCATATGTGTTCGATATCTGAGAATGTATTTAATAATGTAACATTGAACGTGTTAGCATGATAAGGCTCCGTTCCACAGTGTCCACGTCGCCATAGCTTATCCACAGAGCAACTGGCATCTACAAACTCAAACTAACACAACTTCACATCAACCTCATCTAAACCTTGCCACAGTTCCAATCTCAAATACCGAACCGAAAACTCACCACCAAGCACCATTATTGTAATGTTCAATTCCAATATCAGCATGCGCTCAAAGCCAATAACTTCAAACTCACCGATCCTCACCTTCGTACGCAACACCCACAAGGTCCCGAAGCCAACCGGCTCAAACCCGGCGCCTCAATATCCTTCAGCATCTAGCCCATTCAAAGGCTCGCCACCAAAAGCAGCATCTCCACATGCCTCTCACCATCCTTCACCACACCCAGCCGGGGCGCCACCAAAACCATCCTTACAGCCTAACACACCACTCAACCCACCATCATCAAAATCCGGCGCAAAGCCAGCAGCTTATGCCAACTCAGCGAACCCGACCAAGCCTCCATTGGCAGCAATGAACTCTGCGATAGTGGACGGGATAGCGAGGCCTAATGGCGCGAGGCCCGGCGGAAAGGCTCAGCCGCTGCCAAAAGGGTATAATGCTGTTGCTAGGAAGGTCACGCTGGCTATTGTTGCGCTGCCAATTGCGTTTGTTACGAGCTGGGTGTTGTGGGAGAGGTTGGTTATGGGGCAGGAGAAAAAGGAATTGATTAGGCCGTATTTGCCGGATGAGAAGCAGCCGGAGGGAAGTGACTTTTTGAAGGGGAAGAGGAACTAGATGTTGAGATAGGATGGTACAAGCGAAGATGTAAGACAGAGGTGTATATTATAGCATGTACAAAATGTACCATCGAGCTATAATGCCATAAATGATGTCCAGGCACTTAGTCGTTTTGATATTGGGTTCGCAACTTCTGTCAAAATGGCTGAAACGTTGTCGATGCATGGTATAAGAATACTCAAGGACCTGTTGTCATCTCCAGAGAACTAAGTACTGAGACCGATCGATACCTTGGATCAGTAGGAGAATCTCTATCGCCAAATACTAATAAGCTGCCCACTTTCTCGCAATGAACAGGCTTGCGGCATACGGCTTTTGGTCTGAAGTTTGTCAGTTATGGATGTTTCTCCAACTGGTTGGCTTTCAGTGTTTCAATAATTTACGCAAGGATACTTGGGACGGGAGTGAACAAGTAATTGGGATAACCGCCAGGGTGGCGCGCTATTTTGCTGCCGATGGAACTTTTCGCATACCTTCTCCAACGCCTCATCTTCAGTGCAAGCATTGCCCTCGTATCCTACAATTTTCGAACAGCAACATGCTTGATATAATAACATGATGTACAAATATTGTTACAGCCTCTCCATCTAATCCATTTAATCCATGGTTCCGCCAGTCAACTCCTCGGCCACTCTGACCATTCTCTTTCCTGTAACCTTGGCTGGCGACCTGTAGTAGTCGGCAGCCGTCTTCTGTGTACCCGTAACCTCGCTCAACATCTCCTGGAGCGTTGGAGGTGCTCCCTCTGCCTCCCAGATGTTGTTCTTGTTCTCCGCTCCTGGAATATGTGCAAATGGCTTCTCAGTGAAAACCTTCTCAACCTCCGCGTCAAGCTGCACCTCAGTGGTGATGAAGTTGCGAGCGTGCATGTACAATGTGTGCAGTGCATCCCTCCTCTTCTCCTCCAAGGCCTTTGCTCTCTCCTCAACCTTCATAGCCATAGCAGCAACGCGCGCCGCGCGATCTGGATCTGGAAGCTGGCCTTGCTGGAATGTACGCATAGCCTTGGTGACGGTTGGGTTGGTCAGGACATCTCCTGGGTGCATTGGGCGGTAGGCGCGGATATCGCGCTCCTGGCTCTTCTTCTTCGAGATCTGTGCAATGCGGTTGTCGGCGACGTGCTTGCGCTCACGGAGAGCAACGAGACCCTCGCGCAAGTTTTGGCGACGGCTGGCGGCCATACGGCGCTTCCATGCTGCGTACTCGTTTGGTGCATCGGCAATGGCGTTGCCTGATTGTGGCTCTGGAGTGACGGCGCCCAAGTAGGACTTCGAGGTCTTATTGCCGGCACGGACTGGGAAGAGGTTGCGCGGCGCTGGGAGGACACCCTTAACGTCGATGTGAGGGCGCTGGTAGCGTTGCGGCGCTTGTGGAATCTCGATGTATTTCGGGTTCTCTGGGCCAATGGCCTGAGCGGCGGACGAGGTGCTAAAAGCTCTTATGGCGAGCTGAGTGCTTTGACCTCTTGCGAGGGAGCCCATAGAGGGCGTTGCTAGTGAAGGTGGCATGATGGCGCGCTGGTCTCCCTGTCTACCCTCTCTTCCAAGGTCGTCGGCGCTGGTCCGATATTTTGGGGAGCGGTGCGGATTTCCTTAGCGCCCGTGGCTTGAAATTCCAGGTGTGGCTGGTGCGGCGGATGCGCTTGGCGTTGGCGCGGTCAGATTGCAGTTCCAGCCACACTGATAAACTTTTTGCCGATTATCTTTTTTATCGGCTGCAGCACGAATCCCGCTTTGGTTTCTGCGTCCTCATACCACTCCATACCCCATAAATCACATTTCATCGGGGTTCATATACAAACCCGACATCATGGGTACCGGCAAGAAAGAGGGCGCGAGAAAGATCCGCCAGGGAAAGACTGGAGATGGCATGGCCAACGTGAAGGTCAAAGGAGAGAACTTCTATCGGTATGCGACAGTGACAGCAAGGTGGATATGGGCGCATAACTGACAACGAAACCAGTACCGGCAAGCAGGCCAAGGTTCTTAAGATTTTCACAGGAGGAAAGGAGAGAAGAAACGCAGCGGGAAAGATCACACAGTCCGCCTCCTTCCAGGGCCGCGAAGTCCCAGCAGCTCGCATTGAGCCAAACAGAAAATGGTTCACCAACTCGAGAGTTATCGGCCAGGATGCACTCGCATCTTTCCGCGACGCCATGGCTGAGAAGGCCTCAGATCCGTACACCGTTTTGTTGAAAACCAACAAGTTGCCGATGACTTTGATCAGAGACGGCGAAGAGACCAAGAACGGAGTTAAGCAACATCAGGCCAAGATCGCCGTTGAGGCTTCGCCATTTAGCGACACATTCGGACCAAAAGCCCAACGCAAGCGCCCAAAACTTTCCGTCGCATCTTTGGCTGATTTGGCAGAAGAGTCGGAGAAGATGCAGGACACGTACATCGAGAGACTTGAGGCAGCCAAACTTCTCAGCGGAAATCCACAGGAGCACGAGACTGTTGGAGAAGCAGCACCAGAGGACTACGGCTACGTTTCCAGCGCAAGAGAGGCCATTTTCAGCAAGGGACAGTCGAAGCGTATTTGGAACGAGTTATACAAGGTTATCGATTCTTCCGACGTTGTTATCCACGTTTTGGACGCGAGAGACCCGCTCGGCACGAGATGTCGCAGTGTTGAGAAGTACATCAAGGAGGAGGCACCACATAAGCACTTGATCTTCGTATTAAACAAGTGTGATCTAGTCCCAACTGGGGTTGCTGTAAGTTCCACTATACTCTGCTTTCGTTTTTCTGCATCCCTTTCCATCGTTAAGTCAAGACTGCTTCTGCACTTTGTGCCCATCACAATGGAAGCTTGCTTGTTACAACTTTGGTACATTGACTCCATCTCGCCGTTCTTGGTGTAAAAGCCAAGGGCAGATGGCTCCCATTCTGGGATGTTTATCGTACTGAGCATGGTTTTGTATCTATGAAAAGCGCTGCCGCTCCCACATGATGGATCGTAGCGGTATCGTTCCTTTGACACATACACCCCATTTCTATGGCTCTTTGCTGGCAGAAACTGACCTTTCTTCAGGCTGCGTGGGTTCGCTACTTGTCCAAGGACTACCCAACTCTTGCCTTCCACGCTCAAATCACCAACTCCTTCGGAAAGGGCTCTCTCATCCAGCTCCTCCGCCAATTCTCTTCCCTCCACTCCGACCGCAAACAGGTCTCCGTTGGTTTCATCGGATACCCAAATACCGGCAAATCCTCCATCATCAACACTCTCCGCAACAAGAAAGTCTGCACTGTCGCTCCAATTCCAGGAGAGACCAAGGTCTGGCAGTATATCACACTCATGAAGCGCATTTACCTCATCGATTGCCCTGGTGTCGTCCCACCATCCTCCACCGATACCCCACAGGACATTCTTCTCAAGGGCGTTGTCCGTGTCGAGAACGTCGAGCACCCAGAACAGTATATTCCAGCTGTTCTTGCAAAGACCAAGCCACATCACATTGAGCGCACATATCAGATCAAGGGTTACAAAGATCATATCGAGTTCTTGGAGATTCTCGCACGTAAGGCGGGGCGTCTTCTGCACGGCGGTGAGCCGGATGTGGATGGTGTCGCGAAGATGGTGCTTAACGACTTCTTGCGCGGAAAGGTCCCCTGGTTCACCCCACCACCACTTTTGGAGGGTCAGGAGGAGAAGACAGCAACCGGTATTGAGGGCCGTGCTGGAAAGCTCGGTGAGATGAAGATCAAGCGCAAGCGTGATGAGGCCGAGTCCACTGTTGCTGAGTCAGTTGCTGATACTTCGATGATCGATGCTGAGGATGATGACTTCGATGGCTTCGGCTCTGACGATGACATCTCCGACGACGGCATCGAGGATTCTGATTCTGAGGTTGAGGGCGGTGTCCCACTTGCCGACGAGGAGGAGGAGAGCGACGAGGAAGAGGTTGATGAGGAGGAGCAGGCAAGGGCAATTGAGCATCAAATACAAGAAGCGCTCAAGAGCCAGAAGAGGAAGAGAACGGCGGATGCGCCTACCCCGACAAAAAAGGAGACTCCGAGGAAGAAGAGAAAGAACTGAGTAATTTGACTTTCGGAAAGGAGCGGGAAAAAGGAAACGGCGCATTCACGGTCTAGCCATAGGAGTAATGAATACCAATGATTTGTTTGCACAGCAGCAAAATTGCTTTATTCTTTGTCTTCTTTATTGTGATATCGAAATGATCTCGACCTTGGTGTTGTCTTCCTTCATTCGGAACAATCAGTTGGATTATTCCGTCCATGACGCCCTCGACCGACCCCTGTCCTGCCGTTCCTCCTTGTCAAGCTTGGGACCCCACAGTTGCACTGCACCGACAACACCACAAGTACACGGAGAAGGACACGCTTCCTATATATATCCACTTTCGCCTTATTCTCTTCCCTTGATTCAAGTCGCTGAGTGAGTGCGAGATCATACACAATTTGCAGCTACTGCGCTACTTAAAGTTCACAATCCCCACACAAAACGTCGATCCAGGAACAACCCTTCAGAGCACGGGCGCTGTTGAAGACAGGAGCCATTGACAACGTCTCACGTCGCTGGAAAACAGGATAATTTCAGCACTAGATTCCATACTTCCGCTGCTGCTTCGGAAAGCAAATACTGCCATTCACTGTCTAAGGCGCATATAAGCACATACGCCTGTAGCTTGCGCGCCGCGACTGCACATATCCGACCGCACGCCGCGGCCTAACACAGCGCCATGTCAAGTTCTTTCGAAAAGTCCGTGAAAGGGGCTACAAAGATCAAGGCACGCCTGCGCCTCTTCTCCTGTAATCCCTTCAGTGCTAACACGATCCCTCCAGCTTGCGCCTCCTAAATCTAAATACATCGAACACATCCTCATAGCCACCCACTCCGGCGAACACGGCGTTGCAGAGGTCTTCCGCGCCCTACAAAACCGCCTACGAGACTCAACATGGACCGTCGTCTTCAAAGCCCTCATAACCGTGCATCTAATGATGCGCGAAGGGTCTCGAGACGTAACGCTCGAGTTCCTCTCCCACCACAAGAATATGCTCGCCACGAGCTCCTTCACAGACGTGCAGACCCAGGGTCGGAATATCAGACACTATGCTGCGTACTTGACGGAACGAGCGAGGGGGTATAGACACTGCAAGTGCGATTTTGTGCGAGGCGCAGACCATAGGTTTGAGAAATTGACAGTGGAGAAGGGGTTGTTGAGGGAGACGGAGGCGGTGCAGAGCCAGATTCAGGCGCTGCTTAAGTGTGATGTGCTGGATAGTGAGCCGGAGAATGAGATTACGATTACGGTGTTTAGGATGTTGGTGTTGGATTTGTTGAGCTTGTTTAATGTAGTTAATCAGGCGATGATAAGCATACTGGGTACGTCTACACAGATGTCGCACGCTGAGAGTATGAACGAACGCATAGCTAATATTCGCAAGGTCATTTCTTCGAGATGTCAAAATCCGACGCTCAGCGCGCCATGGATATCTACAGGACGTTCACGAGACAAACGGACTTCGTAGTCGGCTACCTGCAAACCGCAAGAACATACGAACACCAGACCCGAGTCGAAGTCCCAAAATTGAAGCATGCGCCTGTCAACCTTGGCAAGCAATTAGAGGACTACCTTGCAGACCCAGACTTTGACACCAATAAGCGACAGTATCTTGCTGAACAAGAAGCAAAGAAGTTCAGGAAGAGCGGACCGGTTAAGCCATTTCCAACTCCGCCAACAAACGCAAAGGTTGGGCAGGCCGCATATTTCCCAGAGCCATCAACAAGTACGGCTGGCGCGCAAACGAGGAGCGAGCCTGCGGCAACAAAAGCAAAGGGGCCAGCGCCGGATCTCATGGATTTCTTTGACTCAATTGAGCAGAATCAGCAGACGCTCGGTGCGCCACCTCAGGCGGTACCGCATTTCCAACCACAGCAGTTCCAGCAGACGGGCTTTGTGCAGCCGCCGCAGCAGTTCCAGCAAACTGGCTACCAGGATCCGAATCAATTTCAGCAACAGCAACAGCAACAGCAGCAGCAGCAGCAGCATTTCCCTTCGCAGCAAACTGGCTTCGCACAATCTGCCGCGCCACAGTTACAGACGTACTTCACAGGCGCGGGTTTCGGTGGTTACACGCCCGCCCAGCCAGCTTTCCAAACCAACCTTTCCCCAATCGCCCAACAACAAACCGCACAATTCCCACAACCTCAGGCTACCGGCCTACAGCCCTTCCAAACCGGTGGTGGTCTGCAACCACAGACCACAAACCCTTTCCGTGCATCGATGATGATGAACATGACCGGCCAGAACATGATGCAACAACAATCCGGCACACCATCACCCATCCAACCTCAGTCAACCAACCCATTCGCAAAGCCAGCTTCAGCGCCTCCAATGCCAGCCGTCCCAAACCAGTACCAGAACTCTGGCTTCGCGCAGCCACAACATGCTCAGACATTCCCTATGCCGCAGCAGCCTGGTAGTGATGCTTCAACGCCACTGCAGGGCCAACCTACGGGTACAAATCCTTTTGCTAGGCCGAAGACGGCGAGTGGGACGATGCCAGCACCTGGTGGTGGTGGATTGATGCCGCAGCAGACAGGAAGCACCAATCCGTTTAGACAGAGCCAGTTTGTGGATACAGCGACTGGGCAACCGTGGCAGCAGCAGCAGAGTATGCCGATTGGGGGTGGGTTGGATAATTTGGAGGTTGTGCCTGTCTTTCCGAGGCCGGGGCAGCAGCAGCCTTGGGCACAATAGGTCAGGAGTGATAAGACTGGACACACAGAACTTGGCGAAGAGTGAATGAGGGTTGCGAGTGTGCGTTGGTCAGGGAAGCGAAGGTATCGTGTGAGTAGAAGAAGGCGTGGAGGAGAGTTTCATGGATGGGTTTAATGGATACCATATATTTCGATAACGAGAGAGATGGGGTTGGAAGACGAGCGCAGTGTGCTGCGTGTTGGTTAGGATAACTTAATACCTCGAGTGCTTGATGCATAGCATGAAGTTGCTCTGGCGAGATGAGAAGAATTTAAACTTTGTATGAAAGCCATGAACAGGTCACTCCCCATAGGCTGATATAACACAATGAGCGGCCATCTGTTGCCGTCAAGTTACTGAGAAACGAACTCTTGTGATAACGTCCGATCTCATGTTTGCACTCCTAGCATTGTACTTGACTGCTCGTATATTGATTCTCGTAACTGTATGAAGCAAACCGGTGTATTGTCAATCCATGGTAAAAGCCTTGAGGAATAAAAGTGCCGTTAAAAATCCATCTTTGTAAACTCACTCTAGAATCTTGGTTCGTTACTAAGCGGCAACCTTCAAGGTTGTCAAGCTCAATGAAGTGAGACAAGTTGGCATGTGCGCTGACAAGCAGGGTCCTGCACCACCAAGGTCACACATGCAGCAGCTGCCGTCAACCTTGAACTTTCACCAAGCGAGCAACGTTGAGCGCAACAACAACACAACTGTGCCTCGAATCTTTGCATGTGAGCTGATGTGGATATTTTAGTCGCGAATACAGTTCAGCGAACAATAGAGCCCAATGGGGCCACATTAGCTGAGCGCAAAACGACAAACTTACCAGTTGGCACCTTGGCCCTTCGAGTTTGCTGTGAACTATATACACAATGTACGCACCCAAACCAACCCCGTTATTTCTCCCAAATTCTCTCCAAACCGATTCTGACTGATCAATCAGGGCACACCAACAATCTCCCCTCCCCTCCCCATACCACTCCGACGACCCCTCCCCCCACGCCTCATTCCAATCGCAACCAGGCACATCCACCTCTCCCTCCCAGCACCATCTCCAAGACCTAAACCCATGGCCCGTATCCGAAGACGAAGGACACTTCAAAGACTTCGATGGCCCACCCCGAGAGAACTCCCAGCGAGAGAACTCACACGCACACCACGATAATGGGTTGAGAGTCCGGTCCCCGGTTTTTCACCCTAGCTCGCCCTTCCAGGGAAGTTGGAAAGATGAGAGTAGCCCTATGATGTCCTTCAAGGATAATGGGGTCGGGATGTCGCCTCCAAAGCAGACGAAGGACGGGAGGAATAAAGATAGTCCTGATACACATAAACACCAGGAGGGGGAGGAACAGACTTCTTCGAGCCCGGAGTATTTGGGTAATGGATACTATGCCAACGGCCGTTTGCAAAGGGAGAGTAGTAAAGTTAAACGACAAGTGGGCGTGAGACTAGGCACAAAGCTGTATAGTCCTAATAAAGATGGGAAACCTTATCGAGACGAATCTTCTGGGTCTCAGCAGGAGCCGTTCGTGGGTGGACATAGAGGTGTCTCGGCAGGAAGGGAAAAGAGGAGCTCGGATAGTCATGGCATGCGGTATACGGAGAGGTTGAGAAAACAGGGGTTGTTGGAGGAGGAGAAGATGGGAGGCGATGGTGCGGGGTCTCACTCGGCTGAAATTGATAGAGATCCTTTCGCGCCACCACGTCAGGCCAAACAGTTTCAAAATCCGAGGTGGAAAGGGAGAGATAAGCAAGTTGAGATTCCGATTCCCGCACCTATAGTTGCGAGTACAATCCCCCCACGGAGCCTGCGAGGCAGTAGGAATAATAGCGTCTCCGACTTGGCACAGTCGCTGTGGCAGAGTATTATGCCTGCTTCCGCGGCTATCAAACCCTTTTCGGATCCAAGAAAAGAGGAAGGCGCCACTGCTAGAGCATGGAAAGTTGTTACAAGAGAAGAGAGACGGACGAGGGAAGGTGTGCAGGAATTGCTTGATCAGCAGGGTGAGGCATTGATGGCCGCAATGGGACGAGACACCACCAGTTCTCGGGCAGGAAGTAGGAGAGGTGGAGGTAATGACGTGGGTACCAACATGTCTATAATGGGCGGTGGGAACAGGAGCTTGGGTAGTGCCAGAAGAGGTATACTGCGAAGTCTGCAAGCGTTTGGGAACTTGGCGACAAGGAAAGAGGAGATTTTAAGGGGGACGCACCGTACACTCAAGCAAGCACATCGACAGCTCGAAATATGGCACAATGCCCTGCAGACCACTGATCAGAAGATCCTTGCACTCGAGCAAACAGCCAACGAAAGCAGAGCAGACCAAACAGCTGCCGATATTCGAGATGTCACAATGTGCATCGTGGAATTGGAATTGGAGCTGAAAGAGCTCAAGGAGAAGAAAGCAAAGCTGTCGAAGAAGCACCAACGAGAAAAGAGCACTGAGGAAGCACGAGTCGCGAAATACGTGTACCAAAAGCAAGACGTCGAGAAAGAAGTAAAAAGGTGGTTCGCCCGCCCGCCGGAGGCAATATGGTTTGATGTCAATGCTGAGCAGGCGAAGATGAAAGAAGAGATCGTCGTCACTTTAAAGCGCTATTCTACTCTTACTGTCACACCGGAAATGGTCACCGACGTAAAAGACGTCTTCCTTGGCGTCGTCGACGGAATGCAGAGCGTTATCAAAGAGGTGGTGAGGGAGAAAGAAGCTTGCGTCCAAGGCGCAGATATGTGGCAGGTATGCTGTGAGAGGATCGACGGCTTCGAACTTCTGCTGCGCAAGTTTATCAAGGCACAAATGGGCGGGACGAAGTCTATGCATGATTTGTGGGTCGGAGAGAAGGATGGAAGGGAGATGATCGCGGAGTTGAAGGAGATGAGGAAATTGTTGGAGGATTGCCTGACGACGGCGGAGGAGGAGGGGTGGAATCTGTTGGTTTGCGCGGTTGGGCCGGAGATTGAGGCACTCAGGGTTGCGGAAGGGGTTTTGGAGGGTATGGTGAGGGATGATAGGGTTGATGGTGAGAACGGCGAGGAAATCAAAAGGCATGGTATCAGTCACGAGCAGACGTTCGTCTCGGCCAAGGGTGATACAAAGAGCAAGGATAGTCCCTCTCTCAGGAAGGGCAAACAAACGACCACAGCTAGCACTTCAAGCCTGCGAGCAGACACCGATGGCGCTGACAAGGGCGAGGCGGCAAGCTCATCCGACACACACAATGCATGGAGGTCTGAGCGTTTCAGTAAGGCGCTTAAGGACTTCGTAGGGTCCCCAGAGTCTGCAGACCTCTGGGAGATGTCGCCGCCAAAACAACGGTCTCTTTTCAAAGCTGGCGCCGCCAATTCCAGTCGTCAAGCTCACAGTAATGCCAGCCAGAGTCCAAGGAGGAGTACGGCGCCTGAGGACTTGACGAGGAGCATGTAGTTTAATACCCAGTCTGGTCAGGTATAGCGGTAGTGTGAGATACAATATCGCTGATTATTCACAAAGCTATGGCTATTCAACGCTGCTCATGCGTGCTCGCACGCATACTGGTTATCTCTAAAAACCGCCAAGTGGCAGCAACATCTCGGTGAGCTACCAAATCATTTGCTAACCACTTTTTACTCTTCATCATCAACGCCGAAATCGTCAGCGCCGCAATGACCAGCTCTGCCATCACCATTATTAGCACCTTCGCCAATCTTGAGACGCGCCACTGCTAGCCATCGCTCCCAGGGTAGCTGCCTGGGCCAACTGGTGGGTAGTCTCCTCCTTCTTCAACAGCGCCTATCCAGGGATCAACAGCGGTTGGGGCAGCATAGGAGGTCTCCCTCTGATCAAACGCGTCGCCGCCATTATTGCTTGGAGTTGCTGGCGACCAAGCGGCCGCAACTTGAGCTTCCTCGTTGTCGGCAAGAGACTGTTCGGTCTCACCCTGTCTCTTTTCTGGCAGAAGTAGTGGACGCGCAGCGGGTGGGCTTCGTCTCTTGGTTGTTTCATTCCTTCCTGTAACTGCCGATGAGATGTGGGTGTTCTGGTGCCTGTTCTGAATCCTTAGCTGCTGTTTCAGCTCGTCCAACTCCTGCTGTTTCTGGCAGTTCTGGCGATCTTCCGCCGCCACCTCCTTCTTTGGCGAAGCAATGCTCGCCTGCATCTGCGCCTCTTTCTCATATTTCTGTTGTGTAACTTTTACCGCTTTTGCACGCGGCTTGTCAATCTTCTCAGCCACCGGCTCAATAAGTTCTCGGGGCCCCATCTTCTCCCCCAGTTTATCTCTCGCAATAACATCCATCAAATTCTCCTTTTCCTCTAAAGTGCGTCTATACTTATCAAAGGCGTCCTTGTATAATGCCCACACGTAGTCATAGTCTCTACCGAGCTTTTCGTAGTCAGAGGAAAGCTGCTTGTAGTTGCCCATGAGCCTCTCAAAGAGCGGAGAGGCCTGGGAATGTGGGCAATGGAGAGAGGATCGTGGGATCTGCATGGTGAGTGAGCAAATGTAGGTTTCACTGTTGCAGACAGTTGCCTTGAGTGGCAGGAGCTTGTTGTGCGATCAGCTTATGTGTCCCTCTAAGGTGCTGGCAGACAGTCAATAGGAGCCCACTCAGTGGATGACTCCTTATATAGACAGTCGCCATGTCATTTGGTTCTCCTCCCTAATACAGACATATATCAGTCAACGATCGACCGCACGTGCTCAGACTCAAGTTCTATTTAAGGCGTTGTAATGACCTCAAGGGAAACCCAGCCAGGTTTGCCTACGTCTTCAACCATACTCGCCACAGCTCTGTCTGGCTCCTACATGATGCCCGGGCCACGGCCACCACCACCATAGCCCCAGGCGCGTGCCTTCGTCCAGAGTCTGCAAAAACTGGATAATGACATCGCCAAACTCACGAGCCTGAAAACCTATCTTCGGGAATATTCGACCCTGGTCGCAACTAGCATGCAAACTTTCACAAACAATTATGAATCGGTTTGGGACATAAACTGGTTGGTAAGATGCTGAGCATTGGTGGTTGGATGTGGTTTTTCGTGATGTGGAAGGGCTCTAAGAGACTGTTGTTGGTTGACACTGCGCTAAGGGCTGGGGGCATCTTAAGGGTGTGGGTGGCGGCATACGATTGGGCGAAGGAATGTAGCAAAGCTTTAAACCACTTAGTTCGTTTTTTGAGTAGTCTTGTGTAAGAATTTTGTTGGATGGAGCGCAGTTGTCGCTAGTAAAGATTAATCAAAGACCTTGAGAGAATAGGATTGTAAAACAGTTGTTCTTCTACTATCGCTATGTACGTGG
>RCNJ01000271.1_pt1 | contig 33785 bp, 34 predicted proteins | sample 2041171 | NCBI WGS metagenome assembly RCNJ01 (sample SAMN09708213, study PRJNA481090) | feces metagenome | biome: feces | host: Pygoscelis adeliae | place: Antarctica: Rookery Lake | collected 2010-03-01 | reverse complement strand
CCATAGTTGACACGCTGCCCGACTTTACAAAGGTAGCCGCCACCCTAATCGATTCCCAGGCTCAAGACGTCAAGATTCCATCGGGCATCCCCACATTGGAACTTCAGTGCATATACATCAAGATGACCTTCCAACCATACGTCAAAAGCATTGAACTACCAATACAGAGACTTGATGCCAAAGAAGATATGCTAATGGAACACCACACCGACGACGACGAGGACTCACTACATGACCTGTTGCTCGAGGCTTTCCTATGCTCCCCTATATTAGACGACCGACCCTACTTCAGTTCTTCTCGTCGAAGGCCATGGAGCGTTGAGAACACTACTATTCAGAGTCCCTTTGAAGATGATATGCTGATGTACGACTTCAAGATGTCCACAATACCAGATTTAACGCCGGATACCACACCGAGCAACAGCCAGGAGAGTTTTCTTAACCAGCATGCTATCGAAGACAACAATGTCTGTGGTCTTATCCATTTGAACAAAGCTACGGCGGGCACGCTTGTAGACGCGGCAACAAGAACCCTTGTTGGAGGAACTCAAGCCCTACCAACGCCTGGCGTGGAGCTTTGCCGTCCGTTGCCTAGACATGCACTGGCAACTCTTATGCCTCTCCTGTTTAGCCCGGGCTTTCAAAAGGTGTGGCATTGATGGCGTTCCGACGTGCAGAGCAACAATTTGCTAACACTCCCATAGAATATGTCTGAGAGGTCGAAGTTCTTGCCTACTATTAATAGTACAATCTCGCTATTAGCCTCGTCGGCCCAGTCAGCCAACTTGCGAGAGAAGCTAAAGAAACTAACAGAGAAGTCAACAAGAGCCCCGGCCGGGCTAAGTAGTGCCGTACAGGCCCATACTTTCCGCATAATGCACAACTCGTTATTCGACCGACGAGCAGCGTCTCGCCTACGCACACACAGTTATATTGGCGACGCGGGACAGCAAGAGGAAGGGGATGATAGTATGATAATGGACACCTCACTTACCAGGGAATCAAGAAGCTCTTTGGATGGCAACATACTGGATGATCATGAGAACGATTCTGGTCGGATGCTCGAGGATGAGCCGCTGTCTGATGATGAGCTTGAAATGCTGCTTGATCTCGAGACTATGCGGGAACAGCAGGGCCAGAAAAGCCGGGGAAGCCACAGCATGTTATTTCCCGACGGAAATCAACACGAGGGGCTGTTAAGAGGAGTTGGGAGTAGCAGTGAATCAAGATTTGGGGATCTTTTGGAGCATGATCGATTTGATGACGATATTTCGATGATTGATAATGACGACGGTCACTTCTTCGCAGAAAAGAACTGTAGCTCAAATAGAACAGAACTGGATATATGGATTTAACACAATGATCTTGATCAATTTTCGAGTAGACGTGTTGCATTTGCCTTGCATCCCGAATCTGGCCCCGCTCCATATAGAGACGTCTTGGACAGTCTAAATGGGTGGCCCAAGCGCCCACCAGATCAGCCCTAAACCAGAAGACGTTAGCTGCAATTTGGAGCGTTGACCTGCATGGTTCCGGTCCCCAAATCTCCCCCAAAGATATCCTCAAAAGCACCAACGATATTGCATCTTGTGATTCTGTACGCCTTTCGACAGCAGCAAGCGCACTGCGACAATTGAGCTACGACATCTCCCACATAGAGTGTAAACAAAACAGCACTCATATCTTAACGAACTTGTCCTGCCAAGCTCCAATTCAGAACACGAACGACCAGATAACCCATACGAACATCTCATTTGCGCCAACAACCAATACCTCATAACACCTTGATACGGCTGCCACTCGCTTGGGCCGCGCAACCTGATCAGGCCACACTCTGTGCTCCACTCTTGCGACAGACATGCACTTTGCCTTTCCTCCAAAAGATTCCACCATGCAGAACGGCATGTACAAGCCGCGCTCTTCGAGCACACCAAGATGGATGCGCCGATCACGCATAAAGACGAAGGCTCTTTGGGGTGTTATTATGTGCGGCGTGGTATTCTTGTTATGGACGCTACTAGGTGAAGGTAGCGGTGTTCCAGCTGGGACGCCCGAGGTGGTGATTGTGACGGTTATGGAGCCGAAGACGCATACGAAGGAGTATTTGGATATGATTAAGGAGAATAGGATTGAGTATGCTAAGAAGCATGGTAGGCTCGCACCCATAACCCGGGTGTGTTTGGAGACTAATTAGAGATAGGATATGCGACATTCTTCCCAAGCGAAAACGATTATAATGTTGGCGACTCCCCGAAGTCGTGGGCGAAGCTTCCAGCTGTCAGACACGCGCTGAAGTTATACCCTCACACCAAGTACCTCTGGTTCCTACACCAGGATGCTTTGATCATGAACTCGGAGGTCTCGATTGAGCGCGATATCATGCATCCGAATAAGCTGGATCAGATCATGCTTAGGAAGCAGCCGCTCGTTCCACCAGAGAGCATTATCACTACTTTCGAGCACTCGAGAGGTGATCAGATCCATCTCGTTCTGACGCAGGATAAGGATGGGTTGGGATCGACCAATTTTTTTATTCGCCAGGGTGATTGGGCGAGATTTGTGCTTTCGACGTGGTTTGATCCTTTGTATAGATCTTACAACTTTCAGCGCGCTGATACTCATGCATTGGTAAGATCTCACAAGCCACGCATCTTAGGCTGGAAAACTAACCCCTAGCAGGAACACATCATTCAGTGGCACCCAACCATCCTTTCCCGCCTGGCCATCGTTCCATCAAGCATTTTCAACTCTTACAGCCGTGCTGGAAGCGCCAAGGCAGGAGTAAACACCGTATACAAGGACGGGGACTTTGTTATCAACTTCCAGGACTGCGATACTGCCGGTCAACCAAAGTGCGAGGCGGAGGCAGAGAAGTACTTGAACCAATGGCGCACGATCTTCCACGCCGGTGGATAAAGGGATAGTAGAGGAAGTGAGAAGCTAAGCGAAATCCGCTCCGGGAAATATGACCTCAAGACTCGATAAAGAACTAATGGACATGAAAATAATCGACGATAGAGCGGATGAGGATGGCGTTTAGAGGCGTTTGAGGAGAGAAGAATACCGCATCATGGGGGGGTGGGGTCCCCGTCAAGTCCATATTGCGGATATCATGAGTGCATATTGTATATTATGGTGTAGATACTCTTTGTGACGGAGATTCTGCTACGAGCGTAAGGACGGGAGTGTAAAAGGATCTCAACGAGGGCGTGGGATACCATAAACCAAGACATTGCCAAAACTTTGAGGTCAATGCTTTCGTAGTGATTTTGTGCTTAGGGACCGGGCCATTGTAGCTGCCTGGGATACCCACTGCTCCATCTCTGTGAAGGACGCGAGGGTCGCTTCGAGTACTGACTTGGCCCTGAAGTATGGGACCGAGTCATGGCCCTCCTTGTTCTCAAAAAGGAACTTTTGGCCGGCGTTACCATCGGTGGACGAAAGCAAGTTGTTCAATAATCTGCTTTTCTAACTGTGAGAGCACAAGTATTGGGTGCTTCATAAGACGCTAGGAGGAGGTCAACGGCAGATCTGACAATCTTGTAGAGAGCGCAACCATTCCTGGACTTTTCATATCTGTGGATGAAAGCATCGCGTGCTTGTAGTCTTACTTCGCATACATAAGACGATGTTCCGCAATGCTGTTTCGCGGTGGCCATGTCTAGAACGGACGATTGTTGAGAGTTCCTAGTCATCCGACCGGCGGGCGCACCCATGACGTCGGGATCATCGCAAACTACTGAGAACACCACTTTCGAAAACTGTGGACGCCGCAAACTCACAGTAGTTAAAAGCTTCACCTTCTCAAACAATTGATTCATCTTACTTATGAAACATAATGCGAGAACTTCTCAAGACCAATCCTAAACTCAAACTTCACGACACTCACATCACGATCTGTCAATCCACCAAGGTGTCGCTTTCGCGTTAATCAACCACAGCACTTCAACAGCAACAAAACCACACTTCGATTCGTCAAGATGGCTCACACTGAGGGGCTCAAGGTCGAGAAGCTCTTCTCCGTCAAGGACCATGTCTGCGTAGTCACCGGCGGCGGAACCGGTATTGGTCTTATGTACGTTCCTCCACTTCTCATATCCAACCCCCACTCTGATCTCCCCACCTAAACATCAATTTTGAGCGGAGTACTAACAAGTAGCAGGGCAGCACAAGCACTGGCCGCAAACGGCGCACGCGTCTACATCACTTCCCGCCGCGGGCACACCCTCGAGAAGAGTGCCAACAACCACGAGACCGAGACATCGGGCGAGATCATTCCGATTACTTGCGATGTAACGAAGAAGGATGATTTGACCAACTTGGTCAAGCAAATTACTGAGAAGGAGTCCAGGGGCGTGGACACCCTCGTAGTCGCTGCAGGCATTGATGGAGAGCGTGCCGCCCCGGACAGCGATGACGCGAAGGAGTTGCAGAAGAGGCTGATGAAGGAGGACCAGGAGACTTGGAGTGAGACTTTTAACACCAACGTTTCGAGCGTGTATTTCACGACTGTGGCTTTCTTGCCGTTGTTGCAGAAGGCGAAGGAGAACAGGGGGTTCTATCGGCCATCTGTAATCACTATCTCTTCAATGTCGGGTATGATTTCGCACGCCCAGGGCCACTTCTCGTACAACGCATCGAAGGCTGCGACGATCCATTTGAGTAAGATGATGGCGTATGAATTCAAGGATGTTGGGATCAGAGTCAACACTATTGCGCCGGGCTACTTCCCGTCGGAGATGACGACGCATGGGGAGTCGGATCAGAGGAATAAGTCCGAGGTACCAAAGTCGAAGATCCAGGAGAAGGGACATGTCCCAATGGGCCGCCCAGGAAAGGATGAGGAGATGGCTATGGGTATTCTGTTCTTCGCCAAGAACGCATACGTAAACGGCGAGATTATCGCCATTGATGGGGGTGTCATGCTTGATTTACCAACCAGGTAAATGGAATAACAAACTCGAGGAAGAGGAAGCGTTAGTATCATGAAGTTATGAGCGATGATTAGCATGCTAGCGAGCATTGAACGAGTTCTTTGCCTGTTTGCCCAGACGGTCCAATCAGCTGCGTGGTGACTACATCGTCGTATACTCCAGCGCTCCTATCTCGCGACATACCTCGATTGAGCCCTTGTAGCTAACCAGAGATCGTACATCATCCATGAATTTGCCAATGGCCATTACACTGTCACAGATCCTAGCCCTGTTCACTGGAAATCGACCGTTCTCCGAGAACAAAGTTATTTTTCCGACTTTTGATGGTATGACTCGATGTCCTTTGTGCTCACCGGATTTATCCCCCTTTATCACAGCTCAGCACAATCTCTGTGTTCGTTGTCACCCTTCCTTGTCAGGATTGAGCACAAACGGCGCTGGCCGTCCTCGGCTCACATTGCGCAAGATTTATCGATTCTGGCAGTGAAAAAGAGCAAGTCTCTTTAATATCACTTTCTAAGCCATGTGCCGAAAGCATACAATCATCTACGCCTGTAGCATCCCCCTCTCCACGCACTCCTTCACAATCCTCAATAAGTGCCAATGGATGATAAATTTGGGGGGAGCGCCCTTCAATGTCTCTACCACAATATCCCAGATGCGAAGACAAGGATGCTTGGCTACTCAAACGAATAAACTCGACGTGGTGGAGATGAGCTTTTCGGTTTGTCAGATGTGTCTCGATGGAAGGATGGATATGAACATGATAGATGTCCTTGATGAGATTGCTGCGGGAAGAATGGGGGAAATATGCGAAATGGAAATCATCCCTCATCAACCAGTCCAAGTATCCCAGTCATTTCCTCAGTAGGCAAGTTATCACCCACCTCGGCCTATTGCTGTTCAGCCATCGCTAAGCCCAAGGAACCATCAATCTCGTCAGAGTGATCAACCTCCTCCACAAACTCATACACCCTAACAAAACCATGGTCATGGTAACCACCAGCAAGCCAAACACACACAACACAGGCCGCGGCAAAGACAAGGAGAAAATGATGCAGGAAACTCGCACACAGATCAATTTTGAAAAATGCACCGAAAGGTCCAAACGCTAACACCGGGCTAACAAGATGTTAACACCAAAGCAAGCCTATACATATAGGCGAGGCCGTGCGAGCCGCTGGTAGCGGAAGAAATCGTGGCGACCACAATAGCCACAACCGCCACAACAACCATAACTACCAGAGCAAGCAGAACCAGGGTTCTGAGCCTCGCATACAAGAACTTGATACTGAAACAGAGGCTGAAACTCCCCAACAGATTCAGCAGTATGATGCAGGCCAGGAACTCCGAGCTGGCAGAGACACTGGAAGAAATAAAGGTAGAGGTCGGGATAAGAACTGGAGCGGAAACAACGTATTTCAGGGTCAGCAAGCTCAGCGCCGGAGGGTGGTTATTTTCGAGGGTATCGACGAATAGCTGCTGTGGGACACATTGGCGCTTCAATGCTGGCGTGGAAGTCAACTTGCTGATGTGCTTTGAATGAGGAGCTTGGATGGGAGTGAATGGGGTGTGAGGAATGCAAGCAATTGTTTAAATGCATCTCTCGGTAACATGCTCATAGCTCTAATTACCATATTTTCTAGTCGTGATGAAACCTTGATTCGGTTGGCCTCTAAGCACCATCCTCCTTCCTACCATTTCCTTCTCATGTCCTCCCCTTCCCTCGTCCGTCCCTTCTTCGTCCCTTCATCCGACATCCCTCTTGAAATCCTCTCATACCCCCAAACCAAACAAGCCTTCCCCCGAGCCTTCAGAACGCCGCTGTCTCCAAAACCGGTGAACACAGAACTTACCTTCTTCGCCCGTGCTGCCTGTCCCCTCAAGAGACTCTTCCAGACGGCTGCCAATGGGCCATTGAGCTGGGTGTTCGAAGATAAACGGATCCTCATCCTCCAACACCACTATGTCGGTACTGACCTCTTTGAAACCTCCAGCTAGGCATCTTCTGAAGTAGTCCGAATGCCGAAGCAGGAGACGTCTATAAATTAAGAAGCTCTGGCGCTGTGGTCTATCGCTAACGCTGACCACGAGCTCCTTCCTGCTTCGATTAGCCTCTGTTTCCACCCTTTGCAACCCACTGGGCATCGTTTGAACCCCAGTTAAACACGGCTCTTCACTCTTCACACCTGAGCAATCCCGGTAATCGTGCATAGGAATGCAGCCGACACCACTCCCCCTTCGGCCCTTACCATGAGTCCCTCCACCTCGGCACCACCACTTTTGCTAGAGAGAGGGAAACAGACTTATTCAATAGCTGGCCGCCGCTCCCCCTCCACCTTAGCTTTAGGTGAGCCTGAGCCTAAGTTTGGTCCTCACCTCTCTTCGTGCACCGCCTGGTAATGTTCATGTTCGTGTATTTCTCTACCAGTGCCTATGCTACCACCATGTCCCATTTTCTCAGATCGCTCTACGCCATACTCCCATCATGCAAAGTCATTGGGTGTTCAGATCAGAATAACTTTATTCTCAAGATCATGCCGCTCCATTACGCTTTCCGTCTCCAACCGAACTACGGTTTGAATATGTATGTTGATGTAAACCGCAAAAGATCTAGAAAGAAACCATCTGGTTATGGAATCCCTCATCCTCATCCGGCGGGTTATACTGATCGGCAACGATCCTGTAGAGCCAAGATGGAGCGTGTGCGCCTCTAAATATCGTTAGCAAGACTCGACGACAACGTTGCAGCGTGTTTCGCACGCAGCCAGGTGCACTTACAAGTTGGTAATATACAACTTAATCAACTCCGGCGGCACATAATCATACAACGGATTCCCAACCTCCACCCCCAGCAACTCCCCATCCCTATACTCCGCCACACAATCCGCATCCCCATACTCAATCATACTCGCAAACTCATACGGATACTGCGGGCTCAGCTTATAAATGCCACTGACCACAATGACCGGGGTGCGATGCTTAAACGCCGCTTTGGCAATCAGTCTCGCCCCGCTGGCAGCCACCAAGCCGCCGTTGGCAAGGACTGTGTGCGTGGCGAGGATCACTTTGTTGACTCTCGACATCAAAGCGAAGACCGCGGCGTCGGTAATGATCACGACAGTGAGGCCGGCTTGGGTGAGGGATTTCTGGAAGGTTTCGGTGGAGAGCTCGTCGTCGTCTTCGTATGCGCCTACGCCCCCAACAAGGGTCTTGTAGGTGTCGCCGTGGTCATTTGGGTAGGACTCTGCGACTATGACGGTGAATTTGCGCTTGGTTGCTGCCTTGAGCAAGAATTGTTGGACGGTGCGGGATGAGGTGTGCGTAAGGATAACCTCGTTACTGTGGATATGCTCCAGTGCGTAGGACGCGATCCTCTCATCGGACTGCAAAAGCTCATCAACCATTTCGGAAACAGCCTCGCAGACCTCGGCCTTGGCGTCTCTGGTCGACTTTGCGATTTTAAGAGACAGGGCGGTTGCGTTTACGCCCCCTTCGTTGGTGGATGGGAGCCCGGTGGGCGTCACTTCGGTGCTTTGGCGCGCACTGAGGAGGTTGAAGAGGGAGTGCACTTGTGGAGCGCTGTTCTTGACTGCGTAGGAGGCGTGGGAGGTGAGCATTGCTGGGCGGTGGGATGGGTGAATGAGTTCGTGGGAGGCGCCTGAGGCCTTGCGCTGGCGTGCGGAGGCTGCCGCGGAGGGCGAGTCCAACTTTCTCCCACCTGGGCTGTTCATGGCAGCCTCAGACCCAGAACTGACATTGCTTGGGGTCCTTCCACTCCCCATCATGCTGTTGCCCTGGGCGGCAGAAATTACGCCCTTCTCAGCATCCTCCCTGAGCTTCTTCGCCAGCGCCTTCCTCTGCGCGCGCGCATCGGCCTTGATGCCTTCTGCCTTCTCTTCGCGGATTATGCCCAGGACGCGGCGCACAATATTGGCGACTACTTTCTCGCGGGGCTGGGCCTCGATCAGGCGCTCGCCGATCTCATCGACGTCTGCGGCCAGCTCGTCGATCGAGCGGAATTTGATGGTTGATACGATGCGGAGGAAGAGCTTGCCGGTTGCGATGGCGCAGGGCCGGGAGTTCCTGATTTGGCGGCGCTTCAAAAGGCTGAGATGGATTAACAGGGGAACTTGGAAGATTGGGCTGGTCGCATTGCCCTGTGCTGTAAGATGAGGATTGGTGGTACGCACGAAATGAGAGCGTCAATGCATGACTCAATTGAGTTATTATCCTTCTCCTTGATGTAGTGGAGAAACGACGCAAGGTCTGGGGTGTACCCAGCTTCAGCAGGCGCCATGATTACGATTCTGTGGCGCTGTATCTACGTCTATGCGTGTTCTTTGCTCGTAGTTGTTGCGATCAAGCTGTGACTCTTAAACTACTCTTAATCTGCGGTTGTGCGTCGCGATGCGATGGAGGGGTATTCGTGGGACAGTTGACTGAAGCTCGACTATTGTCGGACAAACGTTGCGCGCTTAAATTAGCCGCAAATAGACGCACTGGAGTATTATCGCAGAGTCGTGCAGGTCGCTGTCGCTTATTATCAGTGGTGTTGTCAGAGGTTGAGTCGTAAGGCTGAAGTGTAGCCGTCCTTGTTCCTGTGGCCTTCTCTCAATAATTTTGGCGCGGGAACAATGCGATCGTCAAGCGGCCAAGCTCGGACTTTCTCACTCAGCCATCAGACGGCCGCTTGCTGCACCCCAACTGTCATCACCAGACTGATAGTGCCGCGTCTGAGCACAACAAAATACCGAGATACATTGCCTTCTCTTTTTCATGAATATATAGACATGCTACAATAACAATTTGTCGCGTTGAAACAATCAGTGACATCGGCGGTTCCTTAAGCGACAGCAATTGCTTTGCCGAACAGCTAGCTTGCTGGATACTGTACCTTCACGTTCATCCATCTTCCGCAACCTCACGGGCCAAGACGCGTTGAAGCTTCCAATCCACCATAAATATAGCGCCCTGCTTAAGCTTGCATATGCCATCGACATATTCCGCGCCAGCCAGCATCAGCCAGCATCAGCCAGTGCCCCGATTCGCCCAATCATCTCTTCAGCGCTGAGCACGAAACGTATACACCCACTTACAGCGGCTTTCACATGGTTCCAATACAATGAACTCCCTCAACATCCTCTCCCAACGCGTCTCGCCTCCGCCCTCACGAAGCAGTTCATACAGCTCGAACTTCGGCGCAATCACAAACACTAGTACTAAAGCGGTGCCGAGCGAAGATGTGGTAGAAGAGGCGAACGAAGAAGCTGCGGCTTTGGACGACGAAGTTGAGAAACCCAGAGGACGGAAGCCTTCGCTTAAGATGGACCAGTTGGATGAGCAAACGCCATTATTGGCAACGCGGGGGGAGGCAGGAGCATACGCGGACCCGGATATGGTGGTGAAGAACGCGAAGAGGTGGTCTTACTATCCCCGGCATCTCGCTATCGCATTCCTCAACAGCATAAGGATAGTCCTTTCGGCGCTGCTGGCGCCAGGATTCTACGTCGTATCTCTCTTCTACGAGCCTGAGGGAAGCTTTGCGCCGTTCTACCAGGTTAAGAGGCTAGGACGATGGGTATGGGGCGGAAGACAAGGCAGTGATCCCTTGACGGCGGATGCTGAGAAACGGTCACGCGCACCCAGCTCCAGCGAGGGCAAGACCAGACGACCCAGCCAAATTAAGAAACACTCGAGTTCATCTTCAGCCATATCCACAGAATCAGAATCCGACCTCAACTCCTCAAAGAGCACCCGCCCACCCACCAAAAGCACACGGTCAAAAAGCAAGCCCACTTCCTCAGAAACCGAATCACTACCAACGCGCCGTTCTATCCGCATAAAACTCCACTCCCAAGAATCTCTGCGCAAAGACCATCCCCGCTCCGCCTCAGCAGCCACGCAATCAGATGGCTCCGGCGGCCTCTCCCCATCCACCGACACCCTAGCCGCCGCCCTGAAATCCCCAACTTCATCCTCGGCAATCACCAGGTATCCCCGCGCCCCCGCGCCGCCTCGACCACTGATCCCAAGACGGCATCCGAGCTATACATTGGCTGAGCCGATAAGTGGGCGGCCGCCGCAGAAGACGCTGATCCTGGATCTGGATGAGACGTTGATCCACAGCATCGCCAAGGGCGGCCGGATGAGCAGCGGACACATGGTGGAAGTTCGCCTCTCGACGCTCCTAACGCCGTCAGGAGTGCCGGTGCAAGGGCCTCAACACCCGATATTGTATTACGTGCACAAGCGGCCGCATTGCGACGACTTCCTGCGGCGGTGCAGTAAGTGGTATAATCTAGTCGTCTTCACGGCGTCGGTACAGGAGTACGCCGATCCGGTGATAGACTGGTTGGAGGAAGGGCGGAGAGTTTTTAGTAAGCGGTTGTATCGGCAGCATTGCACGTGGAGACATGGGGCGTTTATTAAGGATTTGAGTGCTGTGGAGCCGGATTTGAGTAGGGTTATGATACTGGATAATAGTCCGTTGAGTTATATGTTCCATCAAGGTATTTCCCCCTTCCGTTTTCCTTCATTATCTAATATCCGTCACTCCCTTCCACCCTCTTCTTCATTATCGATGGAGTAGAAGCTGACCAAACTGGCGAAGACAACGCCATACCAATCGAAGGCTGGATAAACGACCGCACAGACAAAGAGCTCCCCGCGCTAATCCCCATGCTGGAAGCGCTCCAACATGTACAAGATGTGCGCGCGTTCTTGGCGCTGAGGGGTGGAGAGGACGGGAAGCATATGGTTGCGTAGCGACCGTCAGGGTTGGCGGACATAGCGCAGCGTTTAGTCGTAGCATATTCGTAAGGCGGAGGGGGAAGTGAAGGGAATAGAAACGTATACCACTCCCAAGATCTTATGCAGATACGCCTTTCATACTGCTATCTTCGTGCCATTAGACTTCCAGTCTACCATTGCTTTTGTATGAGGTACTTCATGAACCTCGCATGGTGCTTACAGGCTTTTTTGATGCCTTGTTTTCTCTCCCTCTCTGATCATTCTAACCGGTTTGGCAGCTAAAACGTGTCAAGTAGTCCCAAGAACCTCGTTGGAGTCAGTCAAGACGACATCAAAACTTCAATTAATGCTTACTCGCTATACTTCTTATACCGTCATAGGCCCCATTCTCACACACCTACCAACCGGCTGGCTTACAAGCTCGCCTTCGACTTCCCCTCAACATCGTATAGGCAAGTTCGTTTTCGGCCAGCAATAACGCAGAGCAAGACAAGAATGGGACCGTACGGCTACTATCACGATGATGATGCGCCCAGGGCGTTTGGGGCCTCAGCACAAGAGGGTATAGAACACAAGACGTCGTTTCGGAACCTAAGTCAGACTATCTAACAGGATCACCCCAGAGCAGTCGCAGGCCGACGCTTGTGATAAGTAGCACGAGGTGCAAAGACAGGTAAGTTCTTGATGGCATAGTAATGAGAACATCTATGCTCACTTTAGAAACGAGGTCTATACCCGACGCCGCGGACCAGGGGCTCGGAGTGGCGCCACTGCAACTGGGATATGCGGCTTCAAATGCAGATGCAAGTGGTGCACCACAATCGCCGGGTGCGCGTCACCGTTGTCAATGCCGGGTGGTCATCTAGCTGCCCGCCATCTGTGTTGGTTTTGCTGAGAGTAGATGACGAGGATGGGAATCGACGACGAGCGAACACCGTATATCGATATGAGACGGGACGGGATGTGATGGGGTAAAGAGCCGAGCCTGGATGCTGAGGCGAATACGGTATTCACTCTGTCTCGCCCGGCACTTATATGCGCCTTCGAGGGTAACTAACTGCGCGGCGTCAAGACCCAAAACCGAGGCGCAAGAGGCGCAAGAGGCAAGAGACACCCTCCAAATCCAATCGCCAGACCCTTCTGGGTGCTGATGGTGGAGTCTTAAGGTTATAGCAGCAGAAACCAAAAAAACGCCTTTGAAACGTGGAGGTTGTCCTTGCAACAGCGGTCTGCGTTCATCGTAGCATCGTTGCCCATACTGGTTAAGTCGTATCTTCAACTCAAACTCAAATGCCGGAGGCTGGGTAGGCGCCGCACAACCTTGTCCTTACGTGCTGGCATGGCAATCACAGAAAGGGTATCCAAGCATCGATTTCTGTATACGAAGTAATCTTAGGTGAGGGGTCGTAAAATGAATCTAAATCTTGAGATTCCTAATGCATATTGGTTCATTGGTTATGTAATTTGGCCCCCTGTTTGCTGTAGTCAAGTTGCAGCTTACCTATGAACTTAACATCAGGTTTGCATTTATCGCACCAAGTCTTTTAGAATCAACGTGAGCGCAGTGTAAAAGGTCTACATTCAAGGTCTACCTCCGAACGCCAAATCATGGCTCTGTGTATGCCTCGCGTGCTTCCCCGCTTCATGTGTGCCGTCTCTCTTCCATTCACCTCTTCCCATTTCCTCTCTTTCCCGTAACCACCACCACTCTAATTCTGCTCATCTAACTGCGCCTCAAACTCATCATTACTAAACTCCAAACTCTCGTTACTCTTCACTTTGCTCAGCTGCTCAGACACATACTTCGCCACATGCGCATCCGCATCCTCTCTCTCCTTAGCCCTCTCCGGGTCATTAGCTACAAACACCGAGTTGCGCCTCGACCTCGGCGTGTCCTCTCCCTCTCCATCAGAGTCCACCGAAGCATCAAAGTCAGAGCGCATAGCTATCGATCTTGACGTAGAGCTGCGGCGGAGGTTCATCGGCCTCGGCGTCCTTCCACTTCGCCCTGAGTTTGCATGGCGGCCAAAGACATCGTCGAAGTAGTGAGAGGCACCAGTACTAGGCGTCCTAGGAGTTTGCGGCAAACGACACGTCAACCCCGTATCATTAATCATCCTAGCAATGAGTCCCGTCCACCCACACTGATGACTCGCGCCCAGACCACGGCCAGTATCCCCATCGAAGAACTCATGGAACCACATGTTATCCTTCCAATAAGGATCAAAATCGAGAGTATCGTTCTTGTTATTGATAGCTCTCCTTCCATCATCACCACGCACAAACAAGTGCTGAAGACGATGCTGGATCTCCTCTGCGACGTGGCCGAGATGCATGGTATCCCCTGACCCAGTTGGACATTCGACTTGCAGGGTGTTGCCGTAAAACATGTAGAAGCGTTGTAGGGACTCGACAAGGAGGAAGTTGACTGCGAGCCAGATAGGACCTCTCCAGTTAGAGTTTCCGCCGAAGAGACCGGAGTCGGAGTCGCCTGGGACATAGGAGACCTTGAACTCCTGTCCGTTGACATCCATAGAGTAAGGATGTTTCTCATGATACTTGGACAACGATCTAATACCGTGGTCGGAGAAGAACTCGTCCTCGTCAAGCATACGCTTGAGGATTTTCTCCAAACGGTCTTTGCTGACGAGCGAAAGCAGGATACGGTCGTCCTTACCACGCTTCTTCATGGATGCCATGTTGCGTTCGGCGACATCGTGGCGGTTCTCTATAAACCATTCAACTCTCTTCTTGAAGCTTGGCAACTTGTTGATGAGTTCCGGCTCAAGAGTAAGAGTAGCGTACATAGGGATCAAGCCCACGAGGGAGCGAACAGGCATCTGCTGACTGTATGGACCTCCCCAGGAGATAGCATCGTAGTAAAAGCCATCCTCCTCGTTCCACAGACTATGCTCGTTCTTCTTGCCATCTTTATACGTCATAGCATCGCTGATCATGATGAAGTGCTCAAAGAACTTCGACGCAATATCCTCATAGATGCGACGATGCTTAGCAAGCTCCAACGCAATGTTGAGCATGCAAAGGCAATAGAAAGCCATCCAGCCAGTACTATCAGCCTGCTCAAGGGTACCTCCAGTAGGCAATGGCTCCGAGCGGTTAAACAAGCCAATGTTATCAAGACCCAAGAACCCGCCCTCGAAGACATTCTTTCCCTCCGTGTCCTTCCTGTTAACCCACCACGTGAAGTTCATGAGCAGCTTCTGGAAGACGCGCTCCAGGAAATCGAGATCCTGTCTTCCGTATAGCTTACGCTCAATTTTGAAAGTGCGAAAGACGGACCAGGCGTGAACAGGCGGGTTGCTGTCTGCAAAATCCCACTCGTAGGCTGGCAGTTGTCCGTTAGGATGCATGTACCACTCTCTCGTGAACAGGTCAAGCTGCTTCTTTGCGAAATCCGGGTCGAGCATTGCAAGAGGAATGCAGTGGAACGCCGTGTCCCAAACGGCGAAGAACGGGTATTCCCACGAATCCGGCATTGATAAGATGTCATCCAGGTGCATGTGCTTCCATTGCGTGTTTCTGATGCACTTCCTTTCTGGTGGCGTCGGAGGCTGTGTTGGATCTCCATTTGCCCACTGATCCCAAATGAAGTGATAGAACTGCTTACACCACAACATACCAGAGAATGCTTGTCTCTGGATGTTGCGATGATCCTCGGCCATTGGCATAGGGCTGATACGATAGTAAAACTCATCCGCCTCCTCTCTTCTCTTCTCGATGATATCATCAAACTCCTCCTCGTCGAGGTAATCGCTGTACTTCTTAGAGAAGCGGAAACGGACAACAGCACACTCTCCTGGTGCCACTCCCTCATCCTCATCGAAAGCATACCACGCCGCGGCTTTGGTTCCCTCATTCGCTGGGTTGACTGCATCCTTCTCATCCTCGACGATGTGGCGATGGAAAGCGTCCTTGACATATGGGTTTGGGTTCCCCTGGCCATAGAGCTTATTCACATTGGTATCGTTCTCGGTGAAGATGAGCTTAGGCTGCACATCCGTACCAGTCGAGCCAACACCCGGAGAAGGCGAGAGCTGGAAGTAGCGATCTCCAAGCTTATGGTGCGTGCTATGAGCAACCGACTCGTCCAATTTCCTGATCGAAGGTTTCAACTTCGGGTCCTCGTGCCCCCATTTCCATGTGTTCCTGAACCACACATGTGGCACAATATGCAGCGGCGCTGCCTCTGGACCACGGTTCCATGCTGTGACACGGAACAAAAGCTCATCTGGATCATCACCCTCCTTGGCGGTCTCGATGAAGATATCCCAGTATCTGTCCTCCTCGAATACACCGGTGTCCATGAGCTGGTACTCGCAATCTTTCTTTCCGCGCTTGGCATTCTCGTCGATGAGTTGCTCGTATGGGAAGGGCTTTTGTGGGTACTTGTACAGGTACTTCATGTAGGAATGTGTTGGGACATTGTCGAGGTGGAAATGGGCTTCCTTGATGCCCTCACCGTGGTTTCCTTGTGGGTTGCCGAGGCCGAAGAGGCGCTCCTTCAGGAAGTCACTGAGCCATGTTAGTATATGGTCGTCAACCAGTTTGCTAAAGCTACTCACTCTTTCTCGTTCCAGAAGGCAAACGCAATGTTCTGCAAGCCGTGGGTGTCAGAAACACCAGCAATACCATCCTCTCCCCATCTGAAGACTCTCGATCTCGCATCGTCGTAGGTGAAATCTAATGCAACCAGTTAGGTCAACTTCTCGTAGAATGCCTCAAATTCTCAGGATAACTCACGACTCCAAGCATCGCCATCAGCGCTGTAATCCTCTCTCACAGTAGCCCACTGTCTCTCAGCCACATAAGGGCCCCATTTCTTCCAGTACTTCGTCCTTTCCCTATCCTCCTTCAGTCGCTTCTCCTCCTCGGAGAGGTACTCGTGCTGATCTATGCGAACCATGGTGGCTCAATGGGCTTTCAATGCCTTGGTTTCGCTTTCGATATCGCAGCGTTTAAAGTTGTTGTTTTCTCAGTAGTGGCGATGACGACACGCAGGGCTGATTGGAGGTTTGCCACAAGACAGCACACCGGCGAGAATGATGTTTGTTTATGATTGAAAGAAGAGGAGGGGCAAAGGACTGACAAATAGGTAGATATTCAAGAACAGAGATTTGACGGAGCAAAAGCAGCGTGGCAGCCAGTGACGCAGGTTGATTTTGGCCGGGTTGTACTCGACCAAGCTTAAATGGCGCTATTGCTTGGCATCATTGTCAAGAACGAGGCAGGGCGCTGGAGAAATGATAGGTTGTGCGGGGTGTTGATTATGCAGGGGGGGGAAAAGACCGAGGAGTGGTGGGAGTGGCGAGATGTACGAGGTACAGTATTACTAAACTTCCACCGCTTTTCTTCACCTTTGATTCAATACTGTACTCAATATATCCACTTCTCTGAACTCTGTCTGAATCGGGATTGAAATCCACAGATAACGACATGTCAGTGTCACCTTGGGGTTGGAGTAAAGTGGACCCCCCATAGTGAGAATGACGCGTTTGGAACCTGGGCCCCAGATAAGGAAATGCGAGCCTTAATTTTCTCCATCTTTGCCATGCACGGACGGGATGTGAGCGGGCGAGACCTGGAGAAAACCAGGTATGGAAGTTGACAGAACTGTCAAATATGGGAAAGAATGACTGCGGTGTTGGTGGGTTTTAAGAGCGCTAGTTGCTGTATAATTTATGCTTTGTGGTAGAATATAACCATCAGGCTTAGATAAGATGGACGCCGGCAATTCTCGCTATCATGCACCATGTTTCCAAACGCCTCAAAGCTACCTGCCAACCATATAATACATCCAATCTTACAGTATTTCGCCCCCATATCGTAGCGAGTTTCGCACTTAGACAAAACCATCACCGCTGAAGTCGTCCTTGTGCGGCAAACTGCTGCCAAACAGGCGCGGGTTCTTGGTCGTCCTAAGCTCTTCGGCCTCCCTCTCCCTTTGCTCTTTCTCCGCACTTCTCCATCCCTTGGGCCTCTTTCCAATTCCCTCATCCCTCCATTTGCGAGGTGGCTTCAGACCCAGCTCAGCGTATCTAGTCCACACTTCTTTTCCTCTCTTATACCACCTCCTCGTCCTATCCTCCTCGTCCTCCTCACTCGGCCTCCACTTACTTTTCAAAATCCTCCTCACTGCCTCCGGTGAAATCTCAAATTTCTGTGCCAACACAGGGACGGTGTATTGGTCCGGGAATTGTTGGTGAATCGCCCTAATCCCCGCCAGCGCATCCGGAGACAACCTCTTCCTAGGCGCCCACCCCTCCGGAAACTTCTTCTCCAGCGTCTCTTTCTGCTTCATCCAGGGCTCCTTAGGCGGGGGCACGTAGTCATCCTCCGCCTTTCTCTTTCCTTCTCTGGCGGTTAAGCGCTCCGCCAACTTGGCTTCGTGCACGGCTTGTTTGCCCATGACGTTTTTATCGAGCCAGCCAGAGGTGGTTTGGGGAGCCGGCTTGGGGTGAGCGAATTTAGGAGAGCTAGGGAAATATTTTGTTGGGAAGTCGTTTGGGCGGGGTTGGCGGGATTCGCCGAAGAGCTTTTGGATGGCTTCTTTCTTGTCAAGTGGGATTACAGGCGGCGCGGCTTTTGATGCTTGGGCCTCCACGGGAGCGGACGAGGGTTTAGGTGAATCGGAGTAGCATCGTACTGAGAGGTTGTGGAATGCTGGGAGAAGGAATGCTGGAATAGAAGTAGATGGTGTACTTGAGAGGGCCGTCAAGGCGCCTTTGCCTGATTTCGCGAGCATTGCGAGATGTATTTTGTTGTTTCGAGGATTGAGGCTGCGAGAGCCTCGCGGATAATTTGGCTGTCCCTCAAGGTTTTCGAGCCTCGCGCTAATGCTTGATTGGCGGGCGGTGAGGAAAAGCGGCCGCGTCATGTCGGCCCACGCTGCCTTTCCACGCGACCTTCGTGGAGATCCTGATGGTTCAACGCTGTATTTCAGGCTCATAGTACTGGTCCATCTGATCATGCCAAAGGCATAGCTGATTGTAATGGCGCATCTTCTGTCTCTTTTGTCGCCCTTAAAATTCCTTTACTACCACTACCTACCATCACTCACCACAATAAAATATTTGACCATCCTCGTTGAAACCTCTCCAGTTCCCAAAAACAGAAAAAGCAATTCATTCCGCCTTCCTCAAGCACTATCTTGGTGGGGACTCTTTCCCCCTCCAAAACATCAACCAAGCGGCTTTAGCTCACTTGGGAGAGCGCCAGACTGAAGTCCACTTCTGTCCTCATAGCTCCTTTCTAGGAAGCAGCTGTTAGCCATCTGGAGGCACTGTGTTCGATCCACAGAAGCCGCATATCTGCGGGTTCAGGACCACCTGAACCAAGAACACCCTTTTGCCGTTTCTCGCCTGGCATGTACGGGAGGAACGGATGCACAGCATGGTCGAGTTTTGTTTGGCCATACAAATCGGTTCTCCGCTACCATAAACCAGACCACTTTGGTGTATAGCAAAAGTTGGCGCGTTTGCCGTGGAAGCAGCTTGTCAGACGCCCGCCCCAAACCAAACTGCAGGCTTATATGGCAGCAGCACCTTCCTTCATATTTACTGCTCCGACAAAATATCGTCAAAGGGAAGGAGTGACCCAGCCAAAATAAACAAAATGTGACTTTTTCTCATCTGGGATGAGAGGTTCTTTCCGAACCGGGGAGTCGAACCCCGCGCAACCGCGGACTTCTAAGCGAACTTAGTGAGAGGCGGATATGTTACCGATACACCAGTTCGGAGGGGCTTGTTAATGTTCCAGGCTAAATGTTATACTTAATAAACAACATATTTGCTAGTGTAGGAAAAAAGTACAGTAATTATATTCACAAATTTGACTGTCGACATGAAGAGTGTTCCAAGAACCAAAAAAACCTCTCTGAGGATGCTAGGTGAATTACATATCGGAGCCTCTACTAACCTGCCAGGTAGCATGGCTGCCGTCGTTTCCAGCGTTGGTGCCGTCCAGGTGCGGGACATTGGAGGTTTAAGAGCCACCCCTCAAGATCGACCCCAAACACAGACGGTTGAAAAGTTGTTTAAAACTCACTCCGTTCCACAAGTAATTACAAAACAACCATTACTTGGATTGTCAAAACCCATGGGTAGATTGCTAGACTATTGACTGGTAGATGAGTTTTACATAAAACATAGTCTTGTCAAAGAGGTTCGTGAACGAGCATTCAGAACTTTGTCACGGCCCGATCTGTGACTTCTGACAAGTATAGGGGTGGCAGCAACCATTTTAGCCCCCGATCAGGTGACACAAGACGAGGCTCCCAGCTTAACGCGATATCGAAAAGTTGAAGCTCTCAAGGCGCGTTTTGCGACTACGAACCTCCATTCCAGCCTCGCAAGCGAAATATTGGACATCCACAACCACCTCTCCTTACACGATCGTCCGATTTTATTATCTATAAAAAATCAACCTCCAAATATAGAAACCTAATAAACCGCCCAACATGGTTCAGATCACCGAGGTGAAGGGCAACAGCCGCGACAATCGCATCTCGACACATACACATATCAAGGGTCTCGGATTAAGACCAGATGGACTCGCCGATAGACAAGCAGGAGGATTCGTTGGCCAGGTCGCTGCCAGAGAGGTACATACCCTACCATATACGAAAATTAAATACCCCAAGAACTGCAGTAGCTAATGCGACAACCAGGCATGCGGAGTAGTCGTTGACCTCATCCGCGCCCAGAAGATGTCCGGCCGCGCAGTCCTCCTCGCCGGCGGCCCAGGAACTGGCAAGACCGCCCTGGCTCTCGCCCTCTCCGCCGAGCTCGGCACCAAAGTCCCGTTCTGCCCAATCGTTGGCTCCGAAATCTATTCCGCAGAAGTCAAGAAGACAGAGGCGTTGATGGAAAACTTTCGTCGCGCGATCGGTCTACGTGTCCGCGAGACCAAGGAGGTGTATGAGGGTGAGGTTACAGAGTTGACGCCTGAGGAGGCTGAGAACCCGCTTGGTGGTTACGGAAAGACGATTTCTACGCTGTTGATTGGGCTGAAGAGTGCGAAGGGGAGTAAGAAGTTGAGGTTGGATCCGTCTATCTATGAGGCGATACAGAAAGAACGCGTTACTGTCGGCGACGTCATTTACATCGAGGCCAACACTGGAGCATGCAAGCGTGTCGGCCGCTCTGACGCCTTTGCGACCGAGTTTGATCTCGAGGCTGAGGAGTACGTGCCAATACCGAAGGGGGAGGTCCATAAGAAGAAGGAGATTGTTCAGGATGTTACGCTCCACGACCTCGATATCGCCAATGCGCGTCCGCAGGGTGGTCAGGATATCATGAGCATGATGGGACAGTTGATGAAGCCAAAGGCTACCGAGATCACGGATAAGCTGAGAGAGGAGATCAACAAGGTGGTGAGCAAGTATATCGACCAGGGCGTCGCTGAGCTTGTGCCGGGTGTGTTGTTCATTGATGAGGTGCACATGCTCGATATTGAGTGCTTTACCTACCTCAACCGTGCTCTGGAGAGCAGAATCTCGCCGATTGTCATTCTCGCCTCCAACCGCGGAATGTGCACGATCAGAGGCACGGAGGATATCGTTGCAGCGCACGGTATCCCACCAGATTTGCTCGCCAGACTTCTTATTATCCCAACGAATGCTTACGACGCGGACGAGATCAAGAGGATCATCAAGATCAGGGTCCAAACCGAGGGACTGCAGATTACAGACGCGGCACTCGACAAGGTGGCAGAGACTGGTACAAGAGTTTCTTTGAGATACGCATTGCAGTTGTTGGCACCAGCAAACATCGTTGCTCGTTGCCGTGGCGCACAGCAAATCGACATCAAGGATGTGGCGGAGTGCGAGGACCTCTTCTTGGATGCAGGCAGGAGCGCGGCGAATGTTCAGGGCGACAGCAATGGTTTCATTCAGTGATTTGGGAAGATTAGGCTAGGCAAGCGATTCCGAGGAGTTAGGCATGGAGAAAATGGCGTTATCTTGATGGAGGCGAAGCACTTGCGATCAGATGTTGTGTTAGAGATGGTGGCATGGATGAAACGCTGCTGATAGCGATGGATACCTAATGAAGAACCATTGAATCTAGTTCTCGGTCGAAACACCGGACCACATACCTCGCGACAACGGTTTGTTGACATGTCATATTAAGCCACGGTAGTGGCAGGAAGTGTCTCTGTATCACACCGTTACCATGTATTTGACAGCGTCGGCAGCCCATTGTTTCAAGTGTGAACTGTCACATATTTTGTGGTAGTCCGCTGGGGCCGCAAGCACATTCCACGCTTGTCGCCTGTTAGCTCCCTGTGAGCGTTATTGACCACACCAGATATGAAGCGAGGGACGAAATATGTGATTCGAAGCAAGCGAGGAGGGCGAGGAAGCCACATAGTGGCGTCTCGTTGCCTGATTACACAACACAAGTATTGAGGAGAGCCCGCCTCCCGAGACCACGGTACCACGTCTCGGTGCTGATCATCAGACATGGCGGGGGATTGGAAACGGCACTTCAACTCGTGGAATAGACAGCAAGCTTTGTGTCACCCTGAGACGAACCTTTTTGGGCGCGATCTCTGCCATAGTTCAAAGACTCAGTTCTGGAGGAATCGTTCTCAGATCGGGGCCGTAACCATCACCAACAAAGGATGCGGGTAGTTATCAATGGCGATTCCACCACACCCTCTCTAACCTGACCAACAAATGTCAAATGCGGCTCGTGTCACACCAATATGCTCGCAAGCAGAAAACCACAATCGCAGCTCGGCGGTCTCTCCCTGTCTGCGTTGGGAACCCAGACAAAGGTCTGGGTTCGTCCACAAAGTGACAAGCTAAGCGAAATGCGCGTGAGCCAGGGATCCGTTGCCGCGAGCATCCGCCACACCCCAACAAAGCCGCCAACTAATCGGCGTTAAATCCAAAATAGACTGCGCGGCGCGATTGTAAACGATTGCAAATGTCTTTGATCTTCTTGCCGACGCTTGCACCGAACAAGGGAGAGAACATTGTGTGGTTGCGCTCGATTGTGGTGCTCGCTGCGCTCGCATGAATCCGTTGGCCGTTTGCGGGCCAACATCCACGTCAGGAGTTCCCCACAAACGCAGGCGCCTGAAACCACGTTGAGGACACCACTTTGACGCGTTGTCCTTGCGATTGAGGCGACTATCGGCCAATGAGATGAGACATGATTGCGACGAATGCGTGTGTGTAGGCGAGGTAAGAGAAAGCACAGGAGAGTCTCAGTGTGTTGCGGCGGGCGGATGTCGACTAGCCTCGATTTCAGCTAGCAATGAAGTCGGGCGTTACAGACTGCGTTTTTTCCTCTCACGACCACCCTGGATGAGTATTCGGTGATCCGACTTTCAAGACCTTAGCCTTGGCGGGTTCCTTCTTTCTTTCCTTTCTTTCGGCGTTGCTGGGATGATTCCATGGTAACGATCCCGGCTATCACGGCGTGGCTGTTTACAGCATCCGCATGTCTCTCTTTGATCTCCTCACCCGCTTTGCTTTCGTACCAGCCAAGGCCGGCACTCCTCCGTTGCCCTCTTTATTCTCAGCCGGATTTTCATCAACTCTTCTAAGCTATGGCCCGAAACATAAACATGCGTTACCTCATGCGGAAAACAAGGAGGGGGTCCCATGCGGGGAGGGGGCCCTGGATAATGTTTTGTTATATTGCTACTTTTTCTTTTCAGGTTGAATGTCTCTGCCGGATCCATATCTTTCACTTGTCGGATCCACAACTATCTGTTGTTCGTTCGCTACTCGATTAACTATTCCACTAACCTGTTCAGTTTCTGCTCTTGGGCCTGTGCGGATACACCATTGTTGAAAGAAAGCTCTCTCCCCAAAAGAGAATCGGGAATTGGACGCTCATCCTTCCCTGTCTTGCTCGACCCTTCACCAAGTCCGTCGACTACTATAGAGACAGCTGAAGACATTTGGAATCTCAACTCCACCTCACTCTCCAGCTTCTCACTCTCCAGCTTCTCATCCTCCAGCTTCTCACTCAAGCTCAATCAGCTCAATGACCGGCTCCCTCGTCGCAACAATGCCACGCTTGCGCACCGAAGAGCTTCCACGCTCCCCACGAAGTTTATCCTCCACCTCAGGCTCCTCCCGCCGTGTCTCCCTTAGCTCCTCAGGATACGGCGAGAAGCGAATCGACCTCTCCTCTCCACCTCCACCCCCTACTCGTGGAGGCAGGAAGAGAGCAGCGTCCCTCGAACTCATCGAGAACTCACCATCCATGCCCGAGCTCTCTATCGGCAGTCCACGAACAGAGCCCTTGAGCTCAGGCTCAAACCACCTCTGTCTCTGCCAGCCCGACCCCAAGATCCCCAGACCGCGAAACGGTATGTGCCATTCAAAGACCCGTTTACCTGTCCGTGTCGAGCACATTCACTCTCCCGTTCTTTTGTTATCATGCAGGTGGTCGCTTAGGCACTTGCCGTCTTGGAACTCGTTTGCATGTTTTATTGGCCAACGGTTTCGCCAATGGGTCGCCAACAGGGTCCTTTGACTTCCTTTGACGAGCTTTATTTTTGGAGTTGGAAACTTATCTCATTGACACGAGTTTGCCTCGGGCATGCTGACACAGACTTCTTTGTAGCTTTCATCCTTTATCGTCAACACTACCAAGGCCAAGTCATTTCCCAACACCCGGGACTTGCCAATCCCGAGATTTCGAAGATCATTGGACAGCAGTGGAGAAACCAGCCTGTTGAGGTGCAGAACGAGTGGAAGCGTCTTGCTGAGGTATGTCTTTGGGCAACTAGTTCTCATCTACCTCCTACCCCATCGCCTCTCCGCTCTCCCCTCAACACAAACATGGGGAAACAACCTTGAGTACATGTTGACGGCAAGATAGGAAGAGAAACTCCGCCATCAACGCCAATACCCAGACTACCGCTACCAGCCCCGCCGCGCTGGCCGAAACCCAACCCGTTCCTCCACGACCGACGACCCATTCCGGTGCTCAAAGTGCAAAGGCCGTTTCATATCTCAACCAGGCACACCACTTACACCATACCCTCCCACCCCCGCTCCAGCAAACACCACCCGCGAGCATAGCGAGCCCCAGCTCAACCAACTTCAACGCAGAGACACAAGCGACAGAAGCAGAGTGGCCCGCACCCTCCAATCCCTCTCCCGCAAAAGCGAAGACTCCATAATGTCCAACTTTGACCTCAATCGTCGGGGAATGGCTTCCCCACCTCTCTCAGCCCGCATGACCACCCACCCATCCCACCAACACCCTTCTAACCCCCAGCGGTCACCACACCTCCTCGAAACAACCGCTTCCAAACACTACGTCGACGTCGAAGCCGGCATGGCGAGTCCAAGGAAGAGACCCAGACCCGAGAGTCTGCCGAGCATGCAGAGTCCGTACCCGGGGAGTGGGAGTCCGCAGTGGGCGGACAGAGGACCGCCATCAGCCGTGCCTAGGGGTATGAGGGACAGGGGCCACCCTGCGTCTGCACATCCGGGGTACGAAAGACATCCAGCGTATGCGAAAGTTGAGAGAGGAGGACGCATGGAGCCGCCGCCTGCGCCGACGCCCCATGGCACGCACTTTCCCCATCATCAGCCTCACCATCCATCGGGGCCCCACGACCGCCGCCTCGAGGACCTTAGACTGCCACCGCTGCACACGCAGCACCGTCAAGCTGGAGGTGCAGAGGTGGGCAGCCCGGTTGTGCAGAGAACGGCGAGCTTTAGCGCGAGTAAGAGTATTGAAGCCATGGTTATGAGTATTCCGTTTCTGAACAAGATTAAGGTGTTGAGTAAGATTGCGCCGCCTTTGGCTGCTCCTGGGCCGACGAGCCCGGTGAACGAGGTTAGGGGCCCGGTTATTGCTGTTGAGGGGACGGATGAGAGGCTTGTTGCCGAGGTGGGACGGTTTATTGAGCTGGCGCTGGGGAGGGAGGAAGGTGTCGAGGTGAAAACTTGGACTGATGCGGTTTATACTGATGATGCGGGGAAGGAGGGGAAAAGGAAGAAAGTGGAGGTTATCGACGTAGACTTGGAGGACGCCGACAGACCATCAACACCTGACAACAGTAAGAGGGATAAAGAGGCCAAGGGGGCCGAGGAGAAGATGAGGGAGGCGGCAGAGAAAGACAAAGGCTCCGCAATCCTCGAGTACCTAGACAACATCCGAACCTGGCATCCCCGCTCCACCGAAATCAAAAAATTCATCACCACCCTCCCCTCCACCACCGACGAGCTCAGCGAGTCGCCCGAGGCCAAGGGTCTTCCGACGCCGCGTAAGGAGTTGGAGGAATCCACATCAAACAAATCAGCATCGCCCGAACCAGCAAGGGATGATGGAGAGGAGAACCACACAATCCCCGTCGCCCTCCTGCCCACCGGCTACTCCCTAACCGCCTCCGACCGCGCGGCAAGCCGTATCCCCATCGAGGACTCCTACGCGCCGGTAGACCACTGGCAATGGATGGCCACTTTGTGGCGCGGCATAGTCGGGGTTGATTTGACGATTTATGTCAACAGCGCGGCGAGGGACGGGGATGTTACTGCCGTGGGGTACATGGGTGGTGGTTCGGGAGGCGGAGAGGTGGTGATGGACAAAGGCACGCGCGCCATGGTGATCCAGTGCTCAAATGGAAGGCTGAGCGATGGGATGTTGAGGCGGGCGGGGTTCGAGGTGGGCGAGTGGGTCCGGGGGTTCGAAGAGGGCTCTAGGGGTCGGCATGTCTGAGTCTCGCTGTTTTGGTATCTTCAAACGCAGCACGGTGGGTTATGTCTTGGTTGTGACAATGGTTGGGGTGCGGACGGATTTCTGTCGTTTGCGTTTTGCCTTGGGCGGAGTCATGTGGCTATTCAACCGATTTTGGATACCTTTCCTTTGGCTATGATGGGATATGGGCCTGTTGGCTGGTGGTGTAGTTTAGTATTCGCTGTTTCATCTTCGTCATCCGTTGATTCGAGCCAAGGCTCGTAGTTAGAAAGCTAGTCTAATGAGTTCCACATCCCTGCGCGTTGAGCCAAAAGAGGCTTTTTGACCTTGCTGTGCGACTACGGTACACTGGCCAGAACATGATAGAGTCAGTTGAAGCGGTGAAAGTGTCGGGAGTCTCCCACCTTATCGGCGGCTTGTTTGAGATAAATGGAAACGTGCCACCGATCATGGCGCGATCCCGAAAGCCTCCCGAACTAGATCCCAAGGTTCGATGCGCTTCCGAACCATGCAAGATCTTGACAGCGGCCTAGATGCCGTATGCGGTGCTTGTCTCACAACAGGCGCTCGTCGGGTCGTCTGCATGTAATCTTACCCATGTGGTGATCTCGTCTGCTTCCGAAGCCTTCGGAAAGGCGATTTACTGGTTCATGAGGACTTGGTTGTGGGCGTGCGGTATTCTATTTTCCAATCAGGGAGATGGGCTTTCGAAGGAGCTGGAATGCTCTATCTAGAAAGTTCCAAGGTCTACTCCGTCGACTGCAGATAAGCCAACCAGTCTGGTATTCAGACAGTGAGATCTGAAGGAACTTGATAATAAAATACCACATGAAACTCTAGACCACGGTACTGAGAGATATCGTAAGGAAGCTTCTAATATGACTTGGGGAAAGCGTCTCTCGTTATCTTCAGCCATGTGGTTTTTGCGGAGAACAGTGTCTCGCGGGTTCTTTCTGTCGGGCAATTCCACCCGCTTGCGAGGGGCCGATGGGCACCACTGTTCTCAAAAATGCGAGCCAGCAATCTGTTGCTGGCTGCCCGAATACAAGGCGCCGAAGGCCAAGGGACCGAGAACTGTGATTACCAGCTTGTGGCCCAGAGCATGACAGCGGAAGATTATGCCGGTTCATGTACAAATCGATGTCCTTTTTGGATTTCGAAAGACGAGTGCCACTCTCAAAATGATTATCTGATGTCGTCAGTGGGACCACGAGTACTGCTTCTCGACAACGAAACCCGTGGCGACGGAACCTCGAGATGGTATTTTGCACCGCGAGGAGTACGAGGAACATGCTCGTCGTCCACTGGCTCCCACTTCCGCGTTGGTAAAGATCACGACACCACTGACGGCGGGAGGATATGTCCTGAGCTACCGGGTGTGATATCTTGGATCAACTTTGCGGCATGAGAAAGCGAGTCATGCGAGCTCCGATCATACGTCCTGAAGATACACGGCGTCTTGAAGACGGCTTGTAGGTTATGAGCGACATACAACACCTGCCAGGCAGAGGGACCAGTTAAAGCCTTCACTTCGGGACACTTGAAACCGTTCGCCTGCCTTAAGAGGTATGGCATTTTGACAGCGGAAGAGCATGCCGTGAGCTACTCGGGTGTGATGTCTCGCATGTCATGAACCTTGTGAGATAAGACTTAAGCTTAGAACTATCCGACCTTAGCAGGGACTCGGAAGCACAGCATTCTTGGCAGCGGAAGGTCATGTTGTGTAAGGTCGGGTGCGATTTCTCATAACGCGCATCCGAACAGAAAGCTAGCTGCGCTTTCCAGGAGAGATCAAATGGTTCCCACGGGACGAGGCACAACGGTTTTGACAGCGGGATGGTATGCTGTGTTTAGCTAGGGTGTGGTATCTGGCAAATCACAACCGTAGGCGAGTGAGTTTGGCTTCTAAACTCCTGAAACTGTCTGCCATGCCTGGGAGCACAGCAGATTTGACAGCGGCAGAGTATGCAGTGTAGTGTGTTCGGAGGTCCATAAGCATGAGTTTAAGCTTCAATGTCGGGTCCGGGCCCCTGGCATGTCGAGTGCATTGCCCAGGAGCACGAGATTTTGACAGCGGAAAACCATGCCGTGCTCCAACAGGTCTAAAGAACGAAAACAGGAAATACAATCAAGACAAGGATGGCAACAGCAAAGTACAGCAAAGCAAAGTACAGCAAAGGAGGGCTCCAACCACGTTACATGTATAGTACTGGTGCATTTGAGAGGGGGGATTACGGCTGCTGTGTATACTCAGACTGAGACAAATGAAGACAAATGAAGACAAATGAAAGAGAAGACCAACACAGCACGCTAAAACTGTTGCCACAATAGGGTTTTCTCAAGGCCAACCCTTAGAGCACAGCTTCTTGACAGCGGGAGGAAGGGACGATGTGTAGAGCTCGGGAGAAGAGTTAGACGTCCACACTGCACATGTAAGTTAAACGAGACAGGAGCGCGGCTCTTATCCTGCGTCTCATCATTAAAAGCGTAGCTTTTTCTTAAGCTCCGATCCCCCCGCGTGTCACGTGGGCCATATAGTGTTAGAGGCTCTGTTCAGGAGTTGTCACGTGATAACGCCGTGATTATCCCTGTTAGCCGCGTCCGCCGCCCTCCTGCTCTTGCCTCTGGCTCTCGACGCCATGGCCACCAAGTGCTGCTCGCGTTGTGCCAGGGAGCATGATGTGTCCTGCTTTCTTTTCGATCCCTCCAATCCGGGGAGTAAGGAGCTGGTGACCTGTGAGTCCTGCCGGGCAACGGATGCAAAGTCGAGAAGGAAGATGGCGTTGCGCCGTCAGCAAGCTGACGCTCCTCCTAGAAAACGACGTCGCACTTTGGCGCGTCCGGATCCTTCTCCGCCTCCATCTCTACCGCCTGTCAGCGTCCCGGCGCCGCCTCCCCCTCCTGCACCGGGCTTCGTTCCCCACGAGCAGTGGCAATGGATACGGGGTTTTCATGAAGAATTGGCGGCCGTGGAGATGGAGACATGTAGCCGTTGTAGGGAGCGTTGGTTTGAAATGGATCTGAAGGACGCGGTCTGCCACAGCTGTTATCTGCGAGACAAGAGTGCTCTGACTCCGTTTCTGATGTCCGTCGACAACGAGATGGACCCCGGAGACGTTCCCGCTCATCTGCCTGTCCTGACTCAAGTCGAGGAGATGATCATCGCCCGGTCGCATGTGCAGATGTTCGTGCATCGCTACCGCGGGCATCAGTACCACTACTCCGGCCACTGTGTTAGTTTCATACAGAGTACGGTTAGAACTGTGAGCGTGCTGCCAAACCTGCCCTCGGAGCTCGACATTGTCCTTCTACGGCCGTCTGATCGGGGTGATGGAGGGTGATTCAAGATATCAACGGCAGTTCCGGGCTGATTTTCGCGTCCGCAGAGGCTGCGTACTTGCCTGGCTCCGCCATCTGAAGGCGAACCACCCGGACTACCGATATGTTACGCTCTCACGGGACCGGGTTGATACCCTGCCGGTCGATGGAGATGTCTCCTCATCTATCGTCACTGTTGTCGACGACGCCGGCGAAGAGCCCCGACAGCCGCGTCACCCTGTCACAGACGAGCTGCCTCCCCCCAACACCCAGTCAATGATCCCAAATCTCAACGCCACAGAGACGGAGGCCGACCTCATTCTCGATGAGCTTGCACGCTGCGCCCCTCCGCCTCACGGGATCCCGGCGCCATCCGTCCGCTCAACCCCTATTGACGAGGCGGCCGGGAAGGACAGGATATTTGCCATGGCATTCCCTACATTGTATCCAACGGGCCGTGCCGATTTTAACGCACCGCGGATCCGGAAGGTTGACCTGCAGGATTACGCCCGCCATATGATGTGCTTCGCTGACGGCAGGTTCGGGCAGCACCCTCGCTGGCGGTTTTTGGTCTTCAACATGCTGATGCGTCGCCGTGCCGGGAATTCGGCCCGTTTTTACGTCTCGAAGACTTCGGGATTGAAGGACTGCACTCGCGAAGAGCTGGCCGATGCGTTAGTCGCGGACGACACGCTGCTTCCCCAGATCGTCCGGCAGGGTGCGAGCCTGGCCGGTACCCGTCCGTATTGGAAGACCCGCGCCGGTGGTTTGCTCGCCCAGGCCCGATTCCTCTCTCCTAACATGTCCCCCGTTTTTCTTACCTTCAGCGCTGCCGACATGCAGTGGCGTGACCTCCACCGCCACTTTCGGGGCTTCTCTGACGTTTCTCCGGCAGATGACTACACGCAGCGTCGATTCGTGTGGACGAAAGTCCAGAGCGATCCACATATCGTCGCTCACTATCTCGTGATCAGGTTCCGGGCGTTTTTGGACCGTGTTTTGCGTCCCTTTCTGGGCTTTGCAGACTACTGGTACCGCTTCGAGTGGCAGGCGCGCGGATCCGGACACCTACACTGCCTTCTCTGGATCCCAGGAGCGCCGGTCCTAGACCAGGAAACGGCCGAATCCCGGGCTGCATTTGCCAGATACTGGGGTATACGGATCACGGCGGTGCATCCGGACCAGTTGCGGGCGCCAGATGCTCGAAATCCGGCCTCCCTGGCCGCGACGGATGTGACTAATACCTCAGACCAATTTGCAGCGTTCCTCAATCGCCTTCAGCTTCATGACCGCTGCACGGAGGGGTACTGCTTGAGGTCCAAAAGGGGTTCTACGGCCCCGGCAACCTGTCGTTTTTTCTTTCCTCGCCCGCTTTTCGAGGAGCCCGTCGTCACGAAGGAGATCAGTCGTAAGGATTGGCTATTCTCCCCAGCCCGTAACCACAGGACCCTGAACCAGTGTACGCCCGTGATCACAATGGGATGGATGGCAAACACGGATATTCAACCGCCTGTGACGATGCGTGCAGTACTTTCTTACCTCGGAAAGTACGTTTCGAAGCCGGAGAAGTCCTCGGTCTCCTACACGGAGCTCCAGACTCAGGTCCTTCCCTACGTGAACGATCGGGCTCCCCTGTTGTCCTTTGTCTCCAAGATGCTCAATAAGCTAATTGGAGAGCGCGATTGGTCCGCACAGGAGGTGTCTCATATCCTTCTCCAACTTCCGCTCCAGAAATCGTCCAGGATTGTCGTCAACCTTGACTGCCGCCCAGAAGAGGCACAGAGTGACCTGATTGTACTCGAGTCCGGGGAGGTTTCCGCGCAACGCTCCGTCTTGCGAAGGTATCGAGATCGGCTGGCGGATACCGCCTATGGAAATTCGGCTCTTCCTAACCTCTCCCTCTTTGAATGCTTGCGGTTCTGGGATTGGACGATTTGGAAGCTACGGCCTAGAGCTAGCCCAAGAGCCATCAACTACTTTCCACGATACTCGAGTGACCCAAAGTCTCTGACTTATTTGGACTACTGCAGGGTCAAACTCATGCTCCATCACCCATTTACTGGTTGGACCGAGCTGTTGTCCGTCGATGGCAAGGCGTACAGTTCTTATGTGGAGGCGCTCCAGGTCTGTAGGCGTCTCCATACACATCCCGGGGACCTGTACACCGATGTGGATCAAGGCCACCCTGATTCGGATGAGAGTGACGAGGGACTAGACCCGGAGGACGATCACCCAGTGGCAGACTTTGAGCTCTTTGCCCGCCGCCGACCGCGGGAGGACTTTACTCGGGTCGAATCCTTGCAGTCCTTAGGGAACCGGGACGTCGACCGTCGGTATGATTGGTCTGCACACGTTGGCCGATACGACGTCTCCCCAGATGTCTGGAACCAGGTCAAGGCCCAAAATCCAGCTGTGCAGGTGGTCACAGTCAACTCTTCGCCTGATCTCTTGAATCGGGAGCAACGGAAGCTCTACGATACTGTCGTTGAACAATATTCCCGAGAGCTCGGATCTATCGCATCTTCAGAGCCGCTCCCGTGTCAGCTCCTCTTAAATGTTGATGGCGTTGCGGGGTCTGGAAAGACATTTACCCTCCTGAAAATCTGTGCACGGATTCAAGAACTTGCTTTACAGGCTGGCAATCGCAATCCGGTGTACAGGGCCGCTCCTACGGGCGTTGCCGCCTTTAATATCGTTGGACATACATTGCACAGTCTCCTGCGCCTTCCGATAAAGGGCAGAGGTTTAGACCTGTCAATTGCAACTCTTCAGTCTTTGCAGGGCCTCTTTCGGGACTGTCGGTTCTTAATTATCGATGAGAAGTCCATGATTGATATCGTCACGCTCTCTTTGATCGATGACCGGTTGCGTGCAATCTTCCCGTCCGATTCTCGCCCTTTTGGAGGCGTAAACGTGTTGTTATGCGGAGACTTCTACCAGCTTCCGCCTGTAGGGGGGAAAACCTTATACTCCCTATCCCACTCGAATGTGAATGCAGTCAAGGGCCACCATCTATACCAAGCCTTTGACCGTACTATCAGACTCGCTCAAGTTATGCGGCAGCATGGAAACGACGCTGCCTCCAATATGTTCCGGCGTGCGTTAAGTGAACTTCGGGTTTCCCACTTGACGGTTGATAGTTGGAAACTGTTGTGTACCCGTGTAACTAACGAGCTCTCTCCTAACGAGGTCGCAACTTTTGACACAGCTTTACGGTTATACTTTACTGCCAACGAGGTCAAGGAACGGAACTATGAGAGCTTGGCTGCTCTTAGTAAGCCCGTGAAAATTATTGTAGCTCGAAATACTGGCCGGAATGCTGTCAAGGCTACAGATGACGAGGCTGACAACTTAGTTGCAGAGCTTCATGTGTGCGTCGGCGCCCAGGTTATGCTAACTGCTAATCTCTGGACGGAAAATGGGCTGGTTAATGGGTCAATGGGCTCTATTCATGATATCACTTGGTCTCAGGGCCATGATCCTTCTTCTTTGCCTTCTCTGTTACTAATTACATTTGCTGACTATACGGGGCCGCACTTTCCCGGCTGTCCTCAGAGTACGGTGCCGGTTTTTCCTGTCTTTCGTCGGTTTGAGTTCAAAGGCATTGCCTGTTCTCGTACGCAGTTCCCTCTAAGGTTGGCATATGCTATTACAGTTCATAAAAGCCAAGGGTTGACTCTCCCGAAGGTTATTCTAAACCTGAAGCAAAAAGAGCACACTCCCGGCCTCTCTTATGTAGCCATGTCACGTGTAAAGACATTAGATAGTCTGATGTTTGAGGGTCCTTTTGATTTTGGGCAATTCTCATCTACTAAATCAGCTATATATCGAGACCGCGAGTTAGATTATACCCGTAGAAATGCACACTTATTATAATTTAATATGCTGATTAGACAAATTTGCCTCGCATCCTCACGAGCGCAGCGAGGTCTGGGGGTTTGGGGGCCTGCCCCCATAATTCCTCCTACTGAGCAATCTTTTTTGCCTCTAATATCATATGATATGATACAGTCGTTATACTTTGAGAATTTGAGACGTCAAAAAAGCGAGCTTTTCCACACTGGGTTTTAATCCAGTAATACCTTGT